>JACLAA010000135.1_pt1 | contig 12798 bp, 9 predicted proteins | sample 8027891 | NCBI WGS metagenome assembly JACLAA01 (sample SAMN15724900, study PRJNA655200) | protist metagenome | isolation source: fluorescence activated cell sorting (FACS) single amplified genomes of... | place: Spain: Blaines Bay Microbial Observatory, Mediterranean Sea | collected 2016-01-19 | reverse complement strand
GTTATCATATCTCGTTTAAAACAGTTGATAAAGGATTTATTGAAATATTAGGACCGACAGGTTTAATGCATATTTGTACAAACGCTGTACAGCAATTAAGAACAATACAAAGTGGGTATATTTATCACTATGCTCTTCTTATGCTTTGCGGTACAAGCTTGTGTGTAGCCCTTGTAAGTCTTTGGGACTCTTTTTCTCCATGGGTAGATCCACGTTTATATGGTATTTTTGTGGTAAGTTTTATTTTTTACCATCAAACTCAAAACCAATAAAGCATATGTTATGGGGTGTTTAAATGCCCCATAATATAGTCTGAAAAAATGTGTAACATTATGTTTCAACTTCTTAACTTTTTACTGATCTGTCCACTTATTGGGGCACTTGTAATTGCTTTTACTCCATCATGGAATGTGCGCTTTATTAAGACGTATGCTCTTTTTATTAGTATTACAAACTTTATCGCATCTTTAAGTGTATGGCTTTTATTTGATACTTCGACGGCTAAATTTCAGTTTGTTGATCGCATTGCCTGGTTACCATTCTTGAACATGAATGTTTATATAGGTATTGATGGTATTTCACTTTTTTTCATTATCTTAACAACTTTTCTTGTTCCTGTATGTTTACTTGTTGGATGGACAAATATTACAAAGCATGTAAAAGAGTATTGTATAGCATTTCTTATTTTAGAAACTTGCATGCTTGCTGTTTTTTGTATGCTTGATTTGTTACTTTTTTACGTATTTTTTGAAAGTGTCCTTTTACCAATGTTTTTAATTATCGGTGTTTGGGGTTCAAGAGAACGTAAAATTCGAGCAGCTTACCAATTCTTTTTATATACATTAGTTGGTTCTGTTTTAATGCTACTTGCTTTATTATTAATTTATTTTCAAGTTGGGACAACCGATTTACAGGTTTTATTTGTATCTGAATTTAGTGAACGCCGACAACTTCTTTTATGGTTAGCTTTTTTTGCTTCATTCGCAGTAAAAGTACCTATGGTACCTATGCATATTTGGCTTCCAGAAGCACATGTTGAAGCACCGACAGCTGGTTCTGTAATTCTTGCTGGTATTTTATTAAAACTTGGAACATACGGATTTCTACGATTTTCTATTCCACTTTTCCCTGAAGCATCCCTGTATTTCACACCACTTATTTATACAATGAGTATAATTGGAATTATTTATGCTTCATTAACAACTTTACGTCAAATTGATTTAAAAAAAATTATTGCGTATTCTTCAGTTGCTCACATGGGATTTGTAACTATTGGATTATTTAGCTTAAATGTACAAGGAATTGAAGGGGCTTTATTACTTATGCTAAGTCATGGTTTTGTAGCATCTGCATTGTTTCTTTGCATTGGTACATTGTATGATCGAACTCATACTCGCTTAATTCAGTACTATGGAGGATTAGTTCATGTAATGCCTTTATTTTCATTTTTTTTCTTTGTGTTTACTATGGGTAACCTAAGTTTACCGGGAACAAGTAGTTTTATTGGTGAATTTCTAATTTTAGTAGGAACATTTCAAACTAATACATGGATTGCAACCTTAGCTGCAACAGGAATGATTTTAGGTGGAGCTTATTCAATTTGGTTATATAATCGTGTAGTATTTGGAAGTTTAAAGCCTTTATACATTGCAATGTGTTCTGATGTAAACCGAAGAGAATTCTGGTTATTTTTACCTTTTGTAATAGCTATTGTATGGATGGGTGTATATCCTGATGTATTTCTGGACCCTATGCATGTTTCAGTTGCAAATGTAATTCAACATAAAGCATTTATGTAATTGAGTGTATACGTTACTAAACGTATACACAAGAAAAAATAATTATCGTATGCAGTTTATCAATCTTTTTGAAAATGATTTTTATGCATTATTTCCAGAACTCTTTTTAACATGTGCTGCACTTTTATTATTAGTGTTTGGTGTTATTTGGAGTACCTCAAAAGCTTCAGGTTATCCAATTTTAGTACACACTGTTGCTTGGTTAAGTGTATGGAGTATTGTTTGTGCACTTGGCTTAACTTTACATATGCCATTCTCTATTATGGTTTGTTTTTATAATACATTTGTAATAGATGAACTTACTTTTCTTTTAAAAGTTATGGTTCTATGTAGTACGGGAGCAGCTTTATTAATGTCGATGGATTATTTAAAAACTTCATCATTAAATGTATTTGAATATAGTATTTTAGTACTTCTTTCTTGCATTAGTATGCTTCTTTTAGTATCTTCATATGATTTTATTTCAATGTACTTAGCTATTGAAATGCAAAGTCTATGTTTTTATGTCCTAGCCGCATCAAAACGTAATTCAGAATTTTCAACTGAAGCAGGTTTAAAATATTTTTTACTTGGTGCATTTTCATCTGGTATTCTTTTATTTGGATGTTCACTTGTTTACGGAAGTACTGGAATCACAAACTTTGAAGACTTGGCTAAATGTTTTGCAGGTATTTCTCAGACAGATCCATCATTAGTACATGTTGGTATGTGTTTGTTAAGTATTGGTTTTTTATTTAAATTAACAGCAGCACCTTTTCATTTTTGGGCACCAGATGTATATGAAGGAGCGCCAACTTCAGTGACTGCGTTTTTTGCCATGACACCTAAAATTGCTTTATTAGGGGTTTTTATTCGTCTCCTTTTATGTAGTTTTTACGACTTTCTTTTTGCTTGGCAATATGTTTTATTTTTTTGTAGTGTATCTTCTCTTTTAATTGGATCATTTGGAGCACTTGCACAAAAAAAAATAAAACGATTACTTGTATATAGTTCTATTGGACATGTTGGATACCTTTTAATGGGTCTTTGCTGTGGAACAGTAGAAGGTTTACATGCAGTTCTTTTATATCTAGTTCTTTATGTATTTATGACAGTTAATATTTTTGCTATAATTCTTTCAAGTATTGATCACGCAAAGACTAGTCGAGTTAAATATATACAAGATTTAGGTTTTCTTGGACAAACCCACCCTGTTTTAGCAGTAACACTTAGTGCAACTCTTTTTTCAATGGCAGGAATTCCACCATTAGCAGGTTTTTGTAGTAAATTTTATCTTTTTTTTGCTGCAATGAGTTCTTCATTATACAGTTTAGCTATTCTTGGTGTACTAACTAGTGTGGTTAGTTGTTTTTATTACATTCGTTTAATTAAAATTATGTACTTTGAACAACCTTCACATGTTAACACCTTTTCAGCAATGGATCAAGAAAAAGCTACATTAACTGGATTAACTAGCGTTTTTATTGTATTTTTTTTCCTTTGTCCGCAAAGCTTATTTTTATGGACTTATAAAGTCGCGTATGCGTTTTTAGGTTAATTGTCTCATGCATGGCGTATACGCCATGCATGTATAGTTTAGTTTCCACCCCACCAATAAATTGCAACAAAAAGAAATAACCACACAACGTCCACAAAGTGCCAGTACCAAGCTGCTGCTTCAAAACCAAAATGGTGATTAACAGTAAAATGATTTTTATAAACACGTACAAGACATACTAATAAAAAAATTGTACCAACAAATACATGGAAACCGTGAAAACCTGTTGCAAGGAAAAAGGTTGATCCGTAAACTCCATCAGAAATGGTAAAAGGAGCTTCAATATATTCCATTACCTGAAATCCTGTAAATACAGAAGCTAGTAAAATTGTAACTAAAAGACTAAGCATAGCTTGGCTTCTTTGACCAGCTAAAATAGCATGGTGAGCCCAAGTAACTGAAGCTCCTGAAGTTAATAAAATTACTGTGTTTAAAAAAGGAATTTCCCAGGGATTTAAAACTTCAATTCCTTTTGGCGGCCACATTGCACCAATTTCAATTGTTGGCGCTAAACTAGAATGAAAAAAAGCCCAGAAAAATGCAAAAAAAAACATAATTTCTGAAACAATAAAAAGAATCATTCCATAACGTAACCCATACTGTACAGTACGTGTATGATGCCCTTGAAAGGTTGATTCACGAATCACATCACGCCACCAAACGTACATTGTGTAAAGAATCATTGAAAAACCAAGAGAAGCAAGAAGTTCTCCTCCATGGTAACCGTGCATATACATAACCATACCGACAGTTGTACAAAGAGCCCCAAGAGAAGCAAAAATCGGCCATGGGCTAGTATCTACAAGATGAAAGGGATGTTTTTGAACATTTTGGCTCATAATTTTTTCCTATTTTTTTTGTATAACTAAAACAAACTTTGAATTTTTTTATAATTCTTCAAGTTTATTTGAAATCCATGAGATATACTCATCTAAAGAAACACCTTCAACAACAATTGGCATGAAACCATGATTTGCACCACAAATTTCACTACATTGTCCATAAAAGACACCTTCACGCTGAAGAAAAAAAGATGTTTGGTTTAAACGTCCAGGGACTGCATCACACTTAACACCTAAAGAAGGTACTGCCCAACTGTGAAGTACATCTGCAGCTGTTACAATAACACGTACATGTGTTTGAACTGGTAAAACAACACGGTTATCTACCTCAAGTAGACGTAATTGCCCTAAAGTTAAATCATCCTCAGGAATCATATAACTATCAAATACAATTGATGCTTCATCACTATTACTATAATCAGATAATTCGTATGTCCAATACCATTGGTGACCGATAGCTTTTAATGTAATAGATGGGTCGACAATTTCATCCATTGAATATAAAAGAGCAAATGAAGGTACAGCGATCACCATAAGAATAAGACTAGGAGTTACTGTCCAAGCAACCTCAATTACAGTTCCATGAATAATTTTTGACGGTACCGGGTTCTTAGTCCAATGAAAATGCCAAAGAGTACGGCAAAGCATCCAAATTACAAATGTAAGGATAACTACCATAAAAAAACAGATATCGTGGTGTAAATCTTGAATACCTTGTGCGATTGGCGTTGCGGGATCTTGAAATCCAATTTGCCAAGGAAGAGGAGCATCTAAAAAAACAAACGATGGGCATAAAAATGCCATAATAAAAAAAACCATTTGCGTCATATAAACTTTATGTTTTTTTGTTTCCAACATAGAGAAAAGACTCCCCAGGTTGGATTTGAACCAACGACCTAATGGTTAACAGCCATTCGCTCTAACCTCTGAGCTACTGAAGAATACAAAACAAGGTGTAAAACTACACCTTGCAAGTTTATTAAATTGTTTTAATTTTTTGTAAAGTTTTAGAAAAGTCACGAGTATTTTGTTCAAATACATCTTGCCTTTTAACAAAAACCCCTTTATGCATAGTTAACACAATTGATCCGATCATTGCAATTAATAAAATGATACTAGCACATAAAAAAAAAATTAAATAATAAGTATATACGACGTGGCCAATTGTACTAATTGTAGTTGTTTGATCCATTGTTTGAGGCCATACAACATATTCTAAAGCATTTAAAGAGTTTACGTCGGCACCCATAATTGTTTCATATGATTGACAACGCTCTTTTAATTGAATCCAATGAGTGTTCCATTGAGACATTGCTGAAAAAATATTCCACGGTTGTGATACAACCAACCATAAAAAATTATAAAAACTTAATAAAATAAAAATACCAAACATAAACCACTGTTCTGTCAATGGTAGAACTAATTGTGTTTGATAAAAAATAACGGGTACAAGATCTTGTTCAAGTAAAAGAATAATTTCACCAAGAAAAAGAAGCCCAAAAACACCGCCAATTGGTAAGTAACGTAAAATATTGTCATTGATCTCGGCAAGTTTTACATTTAACATCATTACTACAAATAAAAAAAGAACAGCAATTGCTCCTACATAAACCACAAGAAAAACCATTGCAAAAAAATCTAGGTTTAAAAGAAGTAATAAACCTGAAACATTGCAAAATACAAGAATCAAGAAAAGTACTGAATATACTGGATTTTTTGCTCGAATTACCATGATACCTGAAAGTAATGCAAAACATGCAAAAACATAAAATAAAACTGAAAGCATAATTATTTTGCTTTTTTTTAATACTTGGTCATTTTTTTCCTTTAATAGAAAGGAAAAATGAAAAAAACACATCATTTTATGTTATTTTTTTCCCCATTAGAACAATTTACTATTATTTCATTAATTCCAATGCATATTGGTAACTTTTATTTCTCATTTACTAATTCATCACTTTTTATGTGCTTATCGACAGGACTTTTTATGCTTTTATGTATGCTTGTAACTGTTCGTGGAGGTACATTAATTCCAACACCTTGGCAATCATTTGTTGAAATGGTATATGAATTTATTGTAAGTCTAGTGTCAGAACAAATTGGAGAAAAAGGGAAACAGTATTTTCCTATGCTATTTACATTATTCGCATTCCTTTTATGCAGTAATTTAATTGGTATGATTCCATATAGTTTTACTACAACTAGTCATTTTGTTGTAACTTTTGGATTATCTGTTTCAGTATTTATTGCTGTAACTATTATTGGATTCCAAATTCATGGATTACATTTTTTTAGTTTTTTATTACCCCCAGGGGCACCTTTAGCGTTAGCTCCTTTCCTGGTAGTTATTGAACTTGTATCATACGGCTTTCGTGCAATTAGTTTAGGTGTCCGACTTTTTGCAAATATGATGGCTGGTCATACACTAGTTAAAATTTTAAGTGGTTTTGCTTGGAGTATGCTTTCATTAGGAGGTGTGTTAAAATTAGCTGCAAGTATTCCATTTGCTGTTGTATTCGCACTAATGTTTTTAGAAGTAGGTGTTGCTTGTTTACAGGCATACGTATTTACTATTTTAACATGTATTTATTTAAATGATGCAATTCATTTACACTAATTACTACCATAATTCTTTTTCTTTGCCCATTTAATTAAATGGGCAAAGAAAAGTTTAAAAATGCGGAAATAGCTCAAGGGTAGAGTATAGCCTTGCCAAGGCTAGGGTTGAGGGTTCAAATCCCTTTTTCCGCTAATGGGCCTAAGTAGACTTGAACTACTGACCTTACGCTTATCAGGCGTACACTCTAACCAACTGAGCTATAGGCCCTTATACATGCTCGGAAAGACTCGAACTCTCAACTTCCGAATCCGTAGTTCGGCGCTCTATCCATTGAGCTACGAGCACTTTACAGGAGAAAAGGGATTCGAACCCTTAACCTTTGGTTTTGGAGACCACTGTTCTACCATTGGAACTACTCTCCTTAAGTCCCTTTCGTCTAGTGGTTAGGACATCGCTTTTTCATGGCGAAGACACGGGTTCAATTCCCGTAGGGGATAAAAAAAAAGAATAGCTTTATGTTTTTATTTATTCTTAGTAGTATTGCAAAAATTTTAGGACTTGTAGTTCCTTTACTAGTAGCAGTAGCTTATTTAACATTAGCTGAACGTAAAGTAATGGCTTCAATGCAAAGACGTAAAGGTCCAAATGTTGTAGGTTTTTTCGGAATTTTACAACCACTTGCTGATGGATTAAAACTTCTTATCAAAGAACCAGTTTTACCGAGTAGTGCTAATACAGTTGTATTTTTAGCAGCACCTGTAGTTACATTTTTATTAGCTTTAATTTCATGGGCTGTAATACCTTTTGGTGAAGGAATGGTTTTATCTGATTTAGATATTGGAATGTTGTACATTTTTGCTATTTCTTCACTTGGTGTTTATGAAGTTTCTTTAGGTTTAATTATCATTACCGTTTTAATGTGTGTTGGTTCATTAAATTTATCTGAAATTGTTCTTGCTCAAGAAGAGGTTTGGTTTGCTGTACCTTTATTTCCTTTACTTTTATTGTTTTTTATTTCATGCTTAGCTGAAACAAATCGAGCACCTTTTGACCTTCCAGAAGCAGAGGCCGAGCTTGTAGCCGGTTATAATGTGGAATACTCTTCAATGGGTTTTGCGTTATTTTTTCTTGGAGAATATGCAAATATGATTATGATGAGTGTATTATGTGTAATTCTTTTCCTTGGAGGATGGTTACCACCTTTATCATTAACTATTTTTTATTGGATTCCAGGGTCATTCTGGCTTGGTATAAAAACAATTTTCTTTTTGTTTTTATATATTTGGGTACGTGCTGCATTTCCAAGATACCGTTATGATCAGCTTATGCGATTAGGTTGGAAAGTTTTTCTTCCTTTAGCACTTGCATGGGTTTTATTTGTTGCTGGTATTTTAGTTGCATTTGAACTTTTACCGTAATAAAAAATAAAGGTTTGATATAGGATTCTATTTGCATATCGTAATTTTAACGATATGCAAATAGAATCCTATATTTAGAGGCTAAAGGTTATGATATGTTTAAGTGTAGTTAAAGAGTTAAATTTCTTTTCTTAATTTTAAACATAATTTAGTTTTATTTTATTATAATAATGTCCAATAAAAGAAAGAAAAGAATAATTTTAAATAAAGACTTATATTGGGTCTTTACTTAAAACTACTCTTTGTATTAGAATTAAATAAAAAAGATTAGTCCGAGCATGCATTACTCATTTTCATGGTATAGACAGCTCGGCTATTAACGTGATAATCTTTCACGACATTTTAAAGAATTTGTCTCGAAAAAAGTTTCGAACTTGAGATGCTTTCAGTTCTTTTCCTGTCACAACGTAGCCTGGTAACAATGCTTTCGGCAAAACAATTACTCGACCAGTGGTTGTACACGTCCGGTCCTCTCGTACAAGGACGTGGTTTTCACAATTCTTTTACGCGCACCCCAGGTAGAATCCAAACTGTCTCACGACGTTCTAAACTCAACTCAGGTACCATTTTATTCGGCGAACAGCCGAACCCTTGGGACCTTCTTCAGCCCCAGGATATGATCAGTCAACATCGAGGTGCCAAACAATTCCGTCGATAAGGACTCTTGGGAATTATCAGCCTGTTATCCCTGGCGTATCTTTGATTCGTTAAGCACAAGCCCTTCCACACGGCACTTGTGGATCATTATGGCCGACTTTCGTCTCTGTTTGATGTGTACATCTTACAGTCAGGCAAACATATACCATTACGCTCTTCAGCAAGTTTCCGTCTTGCATTGAGTTTACCTTCGCACGCCTCCGTTACCTTTTAGGAGGCGACCGCCCCAGTCAAACTGCCTCACATGCATTGTGCACCAAAATTGGTGTAAGACAAAATCCATGGCAAGGGTGGTATTTCAAGGATGTATGTACTCCCACCTATCCTACGCATGCTCATCGTTTTGTCAATGCAAATGTACAGTAAAGATGCACAGGGTCTTCTCGTCTTGGGGCACGTACTCCGCATCTGCACGGAGAATTCAATTTCACTGAGTCCATACTGGAGACAGTGGGGCAATCGTTACGTCTTTCATGCAGGCCAGGAATTAGCTGGCAATGAATTTCGCTACTTTATGATTGTTATAGTTACAACCGCCGTTTACTAGGCTTTCCATTTGCATCTTGCAATGCGCCTTTTAGACTTCTAGCACCGGGCAGACGTCAGACCCTATACAGCATGTTACCATTTTGCAGAGTCCTAATTTTTTAGTAAAAAGTCGTCACCCCCATTTTTGTGTCACCTTTCGGTATCCCTTCTTCCTAAGGTACGGGATTATTTTGCCGAGTTCCTTCAATATGGTTCACTCAACGCCTGAGTCTACTCGACTCGTTCACCTGTGTCGGTTTCGGGTACGGTCTTGCATTAATGCTTTTTTCCTGGACTATGACACACATACACCGTATCCATTTTGCAGTATTTGTGTATTAGATAGCCGTCTTGCATAAACGTCCTCCATCGAGCGTATAAGTGTATACAAACTCTTAGGGACCGAACTTAACTCTGCACTGATTCCCAGTTAGCAGAAACCCTTGAACTTACGGCGATCATGGCTTTACATGATTTTTCGTTACTCATGTCAGCATAGTCACTTTTGAGACCTTCCACACATCTTACGATATATGTTCATTGGCGCACAAAACGCTTCGCTACTTAAAAACTGGCGCTTCGGTGATTCTGTTCAGCCCCGATACATTTTCAGCGCAACACAACTCGACTAGTGAGCTATTACGCTTTCATGATAGAATGGCTGCTTCCAAGCCAACCTCCTAGTTGTCATAGTTGTATCACATCTTTTCCCACTCACAGAATGCTTTGGGACCTTAGCGGCCAGGCTGGGCTGTTTCCCTTTCGACAAGCAACCTTAGCACTGCTTGTCTGTCTGCCTATTATACTTTACTGGTATTCGGAGTTTTCTTGAGAGCAGTAAGGTTTTGGACCCCCATAGCTCAATAAGTGCTCTACCCCCAGAAAGATTTAATAGACGCTTTACCTCAATAAATTTCGCGAAGAACCAGCTATTTCTAAGTTTGATTGGCCTTTCACCCCTCGTATCAAGTCATCCGCGCCTATTGCTACAGACGTCGGTTCGGTCCTCCAAAAGACTTTACGCTTTCTTCAACCTGCTCAAAACGAGATCACTTAGTTTCGGGTCAAATGCATGCAACAAACGCAGGAAAACCTACTCGCTTTTGCTTTGCCTCCACATCTTTGCTTAAGCAAGCTGCACACATTTAGTCGCTGACCCATTATGCAAAAGGTACACCGATACATTTTTTTAATATATCGATTGATTGTATGTATTTTGTTTCAGATCTTTTCACTCCCTATACAAGAGGGTTCTTTTCACCTTTCCTTCACAGTACTTGTTCACTATCGGTCTCATATGCATATGTAGGCTTAGAAGGTGGTTCTCCTATTTTCAAACAGTTTAACGTTCTACTCTTAATGATTATGAAAGGCATAATACAGGACTTTTACCTTCTCTGGTCTATGTATTCCAACATGTTTTTCAATTTCATAAACATATGCCTTATCCGCGTTCTTTCGCCAATACTAACGGAATCTCGGTTGATTTCTTTTCCTAGAGGATATTTAGATGTTTCAGTTCTCCTCGTGTCAAAATAATGTGGTTTACCACTGTGGGGATTTGTACCTGTCAGAATGATGTCTCAGATACAACGTTTCGCATCGTAAAGCGCCCATTGTGCATATGAACCTAAGGCATCCACAAAATACGGCTTTTGTTTGACGAGAGGCAGACTTGAACTGCCGACAACAGGATTATGAATCCTGCGCTCTAACCAACTGAGCTACCTCGCCAGGACACCATCTTTCGGTGCCTGACAATCTAAAATAAAATGAATACAAATAAATTTTTATGAGCATTTTTATATGCCCATAAAAATTTAGTTTTTTTTGCTTTCCAAAGAGGAATGCAGCATCGTTGACTGCGTGGACTACGCCGGTATCTAATCGGCTTCGCTCCCCACGCCTTCGCGCCTCAGTGTCAGAAATGAGCCAGATATGTGCCTTCGCAGTTGGCCTTCCTTCGAATATCTAAGAATTTAACTTCTCCACTCGAAATTCCCGTATCCTCTCTCACTCTCTAGTACAACCGTTCTATCAGCCTTACCCACCATATCGATGGGGATTTAACCGATAACAGCGAAGCACAACCTACACGCCATTTACGCCCAATTATTCCGAATAACACTCGCCCCCTCTGTATTACCGCGGCTGCTGGCACAGAAATTAGCCGGGGCTTCTTCTGCAAGAGCTGTCATTATGGCTCCATGTAAAAACATGTTTATTGCTGAAAGGACTTTACAAGCAAAATACCCTTCTTCGTCCACGCGATATAGCTGGATCACACTTTCGTGCATTGTCCAAGATTCCTCACTGCTGTCTCCCATGGGAGCCTGGGCCGTGTCTCAGTCCCAGTGTGGCTGATCATCCGCTAAGATCAGCTAAAGATCCTCGACTTGGTGCGCCCTTCCCACACCAACTATCTAATCTTGTGCGGGCTCATCCATACACGATCACAGATCTTTTAAAAAGGATTTACCTTTATGTACGGGTAGATTCCCACATGTTACGCACCCGTTCGCTACGTGTCTTACACGTTCAACTTGCATGTGTTAAGCCTATCGCAAGCGTTCATTCTGAGCCAGGATCAAACTCATATGTTTATATATATTCTAGTATTAATGTACAAAAAAGGAGTCCTTCCAGCCGCAGGTTCCCCTACGGCTACCTTGTTACGACTTCATATCAGTCACAGTACCTACAGTAACGTATTAAATAAACAAAGGCAGAAAAAAACGTATTAAAATCTGTCCAAGTGGCATTTAATATGCTTTGTGCAAGTCCCGCTCCCATTATGTGACGGGCGGTGTGTACAAGGCTTAGATACAAATTCACCGTAGCATGCTGATCTACGATTACTAGCGATTCCAACTTCATGTTCTCGAGTTGCAGAGAACAATCCGAACTACGACGAAAGTTGAGGATTTGCTCCATGTTGCCATCTTGCATCCCTTTGTGTTCGCCATTGTAGCACGTGTGTAGCCCAACCCATAAGGGCCATGCGGACTTGACGTCATCCTCTCCTTCCTCCCGTATGTCACTGGCAGTTTAACAAGGCATTAATAATGCACATGCTAAGAGGGTTGCGTTCGTTCTAGGACTTAACCCAACAGCTCACGCCACGAACTGACGACAGCCATGCAGCGCCTGTATACCAAAAGACAACTTATAACAGTTGTTTCCTGTATATTGCAAGGATTGGTAAGGTTCTGCGCGTTGTTTCGAATTAAACCACATGCTCCACCGCTTGTGTAAGCCCCCGTCAATTCCTTTAAATTTTAGCCTTGCGGCCGTAGTCTTTAGGCTGCTGATTTCATGCGTTAGCGCACTCTCTGAAACTCGAGCAAAAATATAATTGTGAAAAAATACTAAAGTATAATCTCACATATCTTATAACATAATGTTATAAGCTAAATTTTTTAAGTATAATTTTTTTTGAAATTAAGTTTAATACAAA
>JACLAA010004165.1_pt1 | contig 12801 bp, 11 predicted proteins | sample 8027891 | NCBI WGS metagenome assembly JACLAA01 (sample SAMN15724900, study PRJNA655200) | protist metagenome | isolation source: fluorescence activated cell sorting (FACS) single amplified genomes of... | place: Spain: Blaines Bay Microbial Observatory, Mediterranean Sea | collected 2016-01-19 | reverse complement strand
AAAGAACCGCGGCAGCCGCGATCGAGAACGAAGCCGAGGAAATAGCCATCGCGTGCGTTCGTTTTTCTTCTTCTTCTTCTTCGTTTTCTTCTTCTTTTCGCGTTGCGCGTAAGCGTTCGAAGAGCAAACGAGAAGAACGTTTTCGCGCGCCGAGAAGAACTTGCGAACGGGTTTTTCGTTCATTCGATTTCGCGACGAGACGACGCCTATCCTCCGCGCGCAATGAATAACTCGTCGAGTTCGTCTTCGTCGTTTACGTCGTCGTTTACGTCGTCGTCGCGCAAAGTTTTTTTTTTCTTTCCGTCGTCTCGTCGTCAGAGAGAAGAGGCGAGTGACTGACCTTTGTTTTTAACCACCACCACCGACTCTTATAAATAAACACAAAACAACAGCGTGGACGATGAAAACGCGGCCGCTCCCGTAGGAGGGATGGAATTAACCACCAACGGGGCGGAAGAAGGGGCCACCGCGTCTGGCGTCATGTCCATCGACTCGTTGCAATCTTTCGGCGTCTCCGCGACGGATTTGAAGAAAGCGAAAGAAGCCGGTTTCAACACAGTGAGATCTTTGGTCATGCACTCTAAGTCGAACTTGTTGGACGTGCGAGGGTTTTCCGATGCGAAAGTGGATAAACTTTTGGAGGCGTGCAAAAAAGCGCTTTCGAATCCGTCCGAATTGGGCGGGTTTGTGACCGCGGCGACGTTTCGAGAGATGCGGAAAGACGTCGTTCGAATCACGACGGGATCGAAAGCCGTCGACAAAGTGCTCGCCGGAGGGATTCAGACGGAGGGATTCAGACGAGGTCTATCACGGAAATTCACGGCGAATGGAGATGTGGGAAGACGCAGTTGTGCCACACATTAGCGGTGAGCACGCAGCTACCGTTCCAAATGGGGGGTGGATACGCTAAAGTTGCGTACATTGACACCGAGGGCACGTTCCGTTCCGAACGCGTTCTCGAAATCGCCGAAAGGTACGGCATGGACGGTGAGGCGGTTTTGGAAAACATCATGATCGCGAGAACGTTTACGCACGAGCAAATGGAGGACGCGTTGTTGGCCATCGCCGGAAAAATGGCCGAAGAACCGTTCAAACTCCTCATCGTCGATTCGGTAATGGCGCACTACCGCGTTGATTTTACCGGTCGAGGCGAATTGTCCGGTCGACAACAACGTCTCGGACAATTCATGTCTAAACTCTCTAAACTCGCGGACGAGTTCAACTTGGCGATCGTGTGCACAAACCAAGTCCAAAGCGACCCAGGAGCGATGGCGTTCGCCGGCGTCGAGCCAAAGAAACCGATCGGTGGCCACGTTTTAGCGCACGCTTCGACGATTCGCCTTTGCGTGCGAAAAGGAAGAGCCGAAGCGCGCGTGTTGAAAGTCATGCAAGGACCGGATTTGAAAGAGCAAGACGCGGAGTTTATGATTTCAAACGGCGGCGTCGTGGACATTGAATAATACTGACTACTATTACTACTACTCATAAAGATAATAATCATGTCTTCTTGTTGTTAATGAATAGAAAAACTGATACGAGTACTCCCAATATATACGGGTTTGATTACAATAATAATAATATTTTTACGCGCGTGATATTACGCGCGCGTCGAAGGACGAGATGATTCTGCTTTTACGCGATGAGAACTTTAGCCATCAAAGCTGCGCTGAGCACGTGCCAAACGGCGTGCCAAATAGCGTAATTCCAGTAGCGCCCTTTTGCTTTTGACGAGGCGCCGAACCATAACACCGACAACGGCAAGAGTCCATTTACGACCACGGTCTTTTCACCGTGCGAAAGCATCAAGAAGAGACAGTAGGATACCGCGGTCACAACGTCGCAACAAATCAAGTTTGAAACAGCTCCCCATCGGTAATTTTTAATTGCGTTTCTGATCTTTTCTTCGTCTTCCATTTCGTCCTCTTCGCGAAAGCTTTTAGGCGCCGTAGTATAATATTCCGTTGAAGAGGGAGTTGTCGTCGTCGACGAGGACGCCGAAGATGGCGACAAAGCGCTGAACTTGCGATCTGTGACCAACGGATCGCACGTCTCTGTCGACAAACACAGCGCTGATACCGGAGACGATTCTCGTTCTCGCGTTTTACTCTTTACTATCCCCGGCGTATTCTGATGAAACGCCGACGACTTCAACTGATAAGAGTGGGGCGAACCCGTCCTCTTAATCGGATGAAAACTTTGTTTTTGCGACGAAACCCATTGTATTCTCTCAGCCACGGGAGTTTTGACGGACGCAGAAGACTTCAACGTACGTTCATCGCCATTTCGTTCCATGGACACAACATTCTCGAAGTCTGGTTCCGAGCGACTCCTCCGCGGTGCCCTCGGTATCGTCCGTGTTGTCGCTTTATCGTCCGTTGGCTTTTCTTCATTTCTGTTAATTCTCCTCTTTCTCACCCCAGCACAACACGAGCAATACGCCTCTCTCGCGTCTCGCATCACGTCCATCTGAAGCGAGTGAAAGAGCGTCGATATGATCGCGATCGCTAAAAGAAAAAACCCGTGCGCTCGGTGGGAATATTTCAAGGCTTCCAAAGCAGCCGGAAACGCCATTCGATCGCCTGTGAATGAAGAAGAAGGTTTTGCGCAGAGCAAAGGTGTCAGTAAAAGTCAGTCAATAATCAAACGTCCTCTCGTCCTCGAGCGATATAATAACGCGCGCGCGTTGGTCAAAGTTCATCCATCATTTCTCATTATCCAAACGCATGTGTGTATTTTACTCGTATTTTTAAATTTTGACCGTTTTTTCTTTTTTTTCTTGCATGCCAAAAAGGAATATTTGAGCACCTCGAATAGGTAAGAAAGAAAAAAGGCAATGATTACTCCTATAGACGAGGACGCACCGCTACTGATTTCAACCAGTCGCATCAACATGACGTAGCTCAGACCAAAGTATCCGAAATTTGTCGCGATTACGTTCAACCTCGCGACGAGATGCACCTTGTGACTCATCAAGAACTGTGTTTTAAAAGAGTTAATTTTAAATAAAGAAATGGATAATGTTGGTTTAAAAAACGCACGTTGTGTGCGGCGAATCCTCGCTCGCGCAAAGCGACGATCTCGAGCTTTTTCAAAAGTCTCGCCCTCCGCTTTTCTTTCTCCGTTTGTTGTCGAACTTGTTTGCGACTTTTATTTCGCGAGGGACTCGTCGTCCTCAGAGTCGCCAGCGTGACGTTATACGACGCCGGTGATGCCGACATTTTGTCGTAATGATGAGGGGGTATGTTCGAAACGCGGGGGAGAGCGAGTGGCGCTTTTTTTTGCTCGAAAAGTGTCTATAAAACTCTTGTGTGTTCTGGTGTTCGCTTTTTTTGCTTTTTTTCGTATCGTTTCTTGTTTTTGAGAGCGACGCACTCTTTCACCACCTTTTGATTTTAACACACCGACCCCCAAAAGAGCATCAAATAAATATTCTCAAAAGTCTCTCCACATAATCTCGCATCTGCATCTCATCATCATCAACGAGATATCAAACGTACGAGAAGAGCTTTTTAGCTTTTCAGAGAGAGAGTTTAGGTGCGCTGAACAACAACAACTCCTTTTTCATCGTCTCTGTTTTTTTTTGTAATCGTTTTATCGCGCGCGTGCGTGTATAATAATGCGCGTCGTGCTCATTTTAATCACCCGTCGCATGGCGCTGCTCTTTCCCATGTGGTGACGATGATGATCGCGCAAAAGAACACGCGTGTGTCGCCTTTTTCGCGCGAAAGAAGAAGACAAAAAGAAGAATCGCCAAAGAAAACACAGTAGCCGTTGTCGTCTGTCGCGCGCGGTGATGCGCAGCGCGCTGTTGTTCTTGTTATTAGTATTAGTAGTATTAACGCAGATTTTGCTCTCTTTTTACAGAAACAAGCTGAAGACCATGAGGAAAGAAAAGAAGGAGGAAAAGACGAGTACGAAACTTTCCTACGCGAAAGGGTTATCGCACGCGGTGTTGAAATACTTAGAAAAGGAAGAGACGAAGGCGTTCATGGAGAAAATCGAGAAGAACGAGGAAGAGGAGGAGGAAGAGGAGGAGGAGGATGAGAAGAGTATCGTCGTCGCGCCCCGCGTGGAGGATGTTCCGAAAGACTTTGAACGGAAAGAGAAGGAGAAGAAGAAGAAGAAGGAAGAGAAGGAGGAGGTTTTGGGAGTTGGAACACCGTCTTTGAATTCCGATGGGAGCGGAGAGAAGAAGAAAAAGATGATGAAAAGGAAGGAGAAGAAGACAGAGACGCCAAAAATGTCGTCGTCGCCCTCGAAGGAGACGGCGGAGGAGGCCGGGAACTTGAGCAGATTCCGTTCAGCGTTTGATTTGATTCAATTACAAATAATCGATCCCGCGTAGGAGCTTTTACGAACGGGAGGAAAGAAGAAAAATGACGACGGTGATGTGCGCGATTCGCCTCGAGAATCTTCTCAAAGGCGAGACGTTTTGTCCGCGGATGGAAGCGCTCGCGGGACGCCCGTAACAAAAAGTTTTGTTGAAGCAGGCACGACGCCAATGAAACAGCAAAGAGAGCGACAAGAACAACAAACGCTCGTGCGAATGGATAAAGGAATAAACACTGAGCCGGGACCGCAGCGAGGCGGTAAAAAAATAATGTTGAAAGCGATGCCGAGAAAAATCGGGAGGAGCCAGTCGTTTACGAAAAGAAAGCAACAAGTAAGACCGGAAGTCGAAATCGTCGAAAAACACGAAGCACTGCTCAAAGTGATCGGAGCGACAGAAACGAAGCAAAAAACAACGACGAAAGGTACTGAAATCAGACCACCAATAAAGTCCGATTTGTTCAAGAAGAGGCGACGAGAGAGCATCAAAAATCAGCTGCTACAGTCCGCTAAAGCGTCGATGGCTGAAAATATGCGCTCGATGAGCGAACCAAATTTGGTGCAGTATCATCGACGAGAATGCGAAGAAAAGCAGCCCCTAATGCGTACATCGTTGAGTTTTGAAGACTTTCTCGAAAATGCATTAATCGGTACCACCGACGTCACCGGCGGGAGTGGAAACGACAACAACAACGACAACAACCCGCATTCTCCGCGAAGCGAATCTTTCAAAAATATTGCGAGCTTTTGGAAGCAGTGCGAAGGAGAAGAAGGAAGAAACGAGGGAGACAGCGGCGAGAAGATGGATATTACCACGAATGCTCAGTCGCCGCACCAACCGCACGGGCGACAAAAATTCTGCGACTGCAAAGAGTGCGTCGCCGCTTTGATGGAACACGCGGCAAAAGTCGGGCGCTACGTCGTCGCGCAAGAAGATGAAGAGAAACGGCAAAGAGCGAAAGAGCAGCGGCAGAAAAAAACAGCGCACCGGCAACAAACAACAGCAGAGGCAGTAGTAGCGACAAATATCACGAGCGCGATGACGACGAGCGCGACGACGACATCGACGCCGCCCTTACATCCAAACTTCCAGATGCCGCCTCCTTTACTCTTAGCCTCCGCGGGCATAACCGGTGGAACCTTCGATATCGCCGCAAACCCTCTCCTGACGACGAAGACAAAAACAATATCCTCCCCTTCTCCCAGAATGTACATCCACAATACCAACAAGTGCGCCCTTTCGCCCGGCGCGCTCCTCGTCAACTCGTTCGTCATGTCCCCTCTCTTGGACCAACTGCCGTCGGCCTTGCCGTTGGCGGATGATTTAAAACAATAACGAATGTAACAACCGCACACAAAAGGAACACGAACAAAACGCAAAACGAAGAAAAAGAGAAACTACTCGTACTATATACTACTACTATAACTGTCGTCCTCGTTTTGCGCTCGAATATCTTACTACTCCCTTCATCGCGTTCTTGACATTTTTTGCACCATTTTTACGTCTCTCGTCTGCCTAAAAATTCGAAACGTCACTCCTCTCGTCAAAACAAATCACATCGTCCTCGTCGACGTGAACGACTTTGACGAGAGCGCCTCTTCCGAGAGGTGGACGACAAACTCTCTCTCTTCACGTCTTCGTCGTCGAGATGAAAACCCCTCCTCTTTCCCCGACAAAAGAGAAGACAACATCAAGAACACATCACGATCCTCTCACTCCGCTTTTCCCGAACCGAGTCATCGCGCACTTCGATTTGGATTGTTTCTATTGCCAAGTGGAACGAAGTTTGGACGATTCCTTGAGAGAAATGCCGACAGGGGTGTGCCAGTACGACCCGTTCGAACGCGACGGCGTTTCCACTCGAGATGCGACGACGAGTGATAGGAAAACGCATCTTACGAGGCCAGGGGCGAACAACTCGCTCATAGCGGTGAGCTACGAAGCGAGGAAAAAAGGGGTGAAAAGGAACATGAAGATTGGAGAGGCGAGACGGTGTTGTCCGGTGCGTTTTGCAGTCGTTGCTATTGTTGTTGTTGTTCGCGGTTTTTTTATCTCTTTTTAACTCTCTTTGCTTTCATCATCGATCGGACGGATGCGTTTGCATTTGCGCTTCTTGGTGTTCACATTTTTGACCCGACGCGTAATACATGAACAAACAAACAGGAAATGATTTTCGTGCAAGTGCCGACGAAACATTCAAAGGCGGATTTGAAAATCTATCGCGACGCCGGGGCGAAAGTCGCCGCGGAGTTGGCCAAGCACGGGACGATCGAGCGGGCGTCCATCGATGAGGCGTATTTAGACGTGACGAAAGAAGCGAACGCGGTGTTGGAAAAGTGCGAGAGGAACGAGATGGATTTCTATCGGGACGTGTTGATGAGCGAGAAAGTGAGTCGAAGTCACGTGGCTGGGGCGTTAGAGTGGGAAGCGAGAGAACGAAGGAGGAAAGAGAAGAAGAGGATGAGAGCGTCGTTATCGGATGGGAGTAGTGGACAACAGGAGGTTGTGGTGACGTACGCGTCGCACAGAGATTTGCGAAGAGGCGCCGTGGATGAGATTGATGCGAGTAATAAAACTAGTATCAACAACAACAACACGGACAAAGAAGATAAAGAAAATGAAGAACACGTAGAAAGGAAAGCGGGAGACCCGCCTCCGCAAAACGAAGCGTCGAAATCTTGGCTCAATCGTCCGTTATCGGAATGGTCTCACAGGGAAAAGTTAAAAATAGCCGGCGCGTACGTGTGCAACGTCGCCAGAGAGGACTGTTTCGTCAATCTCGGATACACCTTATCCTGCGGCGTCTCGTCGAACAAAATGTTAGCGAAACTAACCAGCGGCATGAATAAACCAAATTGTTGCACGATTTTGGAAGAATCGTTCACGCCTTCTCTGTTGGAACACTTACCCATCGATCGCATTCGTGGTCTCGGCGGTAATTTGGGCGAAGAGCTTTCGGAAGTTTTAGGCGTCACCACCATCGGCGGTTTAGCCAAAGCCGATCGAAAGAGTTTGTTGATGGCGTTAGGGAGAGACGAGAAAAAAACGTTGTGGGTCCAAAGAGCCGCGAGAGGCGTGGACGACGACCCGGTCAAAGAGCGGTCGGCGCCGAAATCAATCGCGACGAGCAAGACGTTTCGAGGCGCGATGTGTTTAGAGACGACGGACCAAGTCTTGAAATGGATCGGGGAGTTAGCGGAAGAACTTTCCGAGAGAACCGAATTAGATGGACAAGATTGGAAAAGGCACCCGAAAACGTTAACGTTGGGTATTCGCTCCAACTTAACCGCGCACTCCGCGCACCGGTCGCACCCGCTTTCCGGATCCGGCAACGACTGTCAGGCGGATAATCTGAAAACGCTCGGCGGGACAATTTTTAAAAAATTTCTCGCCGAGTGGGGCATTATGAATAATCGAGGGTTCCAATGCACGGTGTTGAGCTTAACGACGAGTAACTTCAAGCTGGAAGTGGAGAAGAGCGACGTCGGTCAAGGTTTGGGGAAGTTCTTGAAGCGAGGCGTGGACGTTTTCGATTTATTCGATGGAGGAGAAGAGAAATTAATAATGAAATCGGCGAAATCGTCTCCGCGAAAGAAAGGAGAAGAAGAAGAAAACGAAGAACAAACGCGTTTTACCACGTTGTCGCCGCCAGCAGCGAACAAAGCGAGGACGACGACGACGATGCCACCATCGTCATTGCACGATGTGAGTGGTGAGGATGCACCACTTTTTACGAAGAAGAAAAAGAATAACGTCGTCGTCGTTCCAATCGCGCCTCCTCCTCCTCCCGAAGGAGGCGAGAAGAAAAATATTCGACCGAGGGAAACGTTGGAAGAAAAGCGGAAGCGCGAGGCGTTGTACAACGCGCAACTCGAATCCGGCATCGACGAGGATACCTTTCGGAGTTTACCGCCGGATATTCAGCAAGAGTTGCGAAAGAATAAGAAAACAAAGTTTGTCGAAACTGGTAAAGATGTTGGGTTTAGCAAAGCGGCGACTATACCTTCGATAGCGTCCTTCTTCAAGAAGAAATGAACGGGGAGTTCTTTGCGTGCGCAATACATACTATTTTAGATTAGAATTTTATTTACTAGGTACCTGTACTACTACTACTAGATTTAATCATATCCAACCATTCTTGCTCGCGATCGCCGCCGCAGAAGATTTTAAAGCCTAACTGTTCGAGCTTCTCGATGGTCGCTTCTAAACTATCGTCATCACTATTATCATCGTTTCGGTCGTCGTCGTGACTCCTCGACCACCTCGACGTCGAAGACTGTATTCTGAGATGCTCGTTCAACGTCTCCTTGTAATACTCCCTATCGCCGTCATGCGCGGTGAGCTTATACGCCCCAATCACTTTCAACTCTCGCGAATGCGTCTCGGGAATAAACTGTCGGTAATACCGAATCTTTTTCTTCAAGCTTTTACTGAAGAAGGTCCGTTTGCGTTCGATTTCTTTCGTACACTTCTTCCCTCTCAAGACGACTTCTCGTCGTCTTCGACCATCTGTACACCCGATGTCGTCTTCTTCGCCGTACCCGTCAAATCCCCACTCGTGGCGTAAAACATACATCATGCTTTCTAATCCGTACCAAAACGATCGAGGTAAACCGGTCTCTTCCGATCTCGATCCGTAGTCGTAAATCACGCACGGCCTGTCCGTGGCCAGTTTCAGGAGCAAATTCGCATCCACTTCGAGCATGATTTTTTCCATGTCACCTCTCTCGCACAAGGTGGATTGCATGCGCATGAAATGAATTTGTTTGTGTGGGAAGTGTTCTCGAAGGACTGGTAACGCTTCGATGCCGTTTTTGAGGTTTATAAAGTGCGAGACATCTTGTTTTTCTTCTTCGATGGAAAGAGCAGATAACGGTATTGGAATTGGACGATTCGATGATTTTTTATTCGTTGTTGGTGCTCTTTTTCTTTTTCTAAATCTTTGACGAAGATGACGACGATGGAAAGAAGAAGCTGCTACTACTGGCGAGAGGAAATGCGACGATGCGAGTGTCGCCATCGTTATTATCGTCAAAGCGCGTTGCTGTTGTGCGGAGTTTTAGTCTTTTTACATTTGAAGGAAAACATGTTTAAGGGTTCACAAAAATCTAAAGTTTTATATAATTATACTTCAACCCTAATGACACATAGGCTTGAGAAAGCTGATTGCGTGCTCGATTGGTATAGGGGTTATTACGTTCGCTTCACATCACACCTTTCCCTTCGCATACGAAGGACGGATTCGCGAAAGGTCCGCGGTTCAATTCCGCGATTGAGTACTGTATTTTTTTTGTAATTCCGCGTTTGATGAGTACTGTTTTTATTTGTATGTGTATGTATTTTCGATTTATACTTTTTGAAGCGCGCCTTTTTCTCACTCGTCTACTGCTGCTCTTTTGCGAGCTTTTTCGCGACATATCTCGCGTATTCTTCATCCGTTGGTTCCGGGCACCCTTTTTCTCGCAAGTAGTTTACGCAGTCGGGGTACTCGTGGTAACGAGCGTTAGCGATGTATTGCCAGTCGTTAGGAGGCACTTTCGCCTCTTCGACTAAGTATTTGAGACAATCGAGTTGGCCATACCCAGCGTTGCACATACAATAGACCTTTGCCCTATCAGGTATCTTTCTTTCTTCAACAAGATATTTCAAGATGCCTAGGTGACCATATTTTGCTGCCACCACTGCCGCTTCTCTTTCCGTCTCTCGCGAAGGTTCCACTTGGTCGAAAAGAAATCGAAGACAGTCGAGGTGTCCTCGATAAGCAGCTAGTTTACACGACTCTTTTCCATCACACGGACCATCATTGTCAAAGCAATACTTCAGCATCTCGAGATTACCATAATATGCTGCCGCTTCAGTCGTCTTATAATCCCACTCGCAATGTTTCACTTCTCTCGCCCACTTGAGAAACTCGAGTTTGTTGATTCCAGCAACTTCCATGCAAAACCAGGCTTGATCTATCACGCATCCATCTTTATTAATGTTTCCCCAGGCCATGTGATTCCACGCCCATTCCAACGTCGAAATCGATGAACATTCGTAAATATTCCAACGCAATTCCGATACGTTTACCCCGGCGTATTCAAGCACACCCCAACTCTCTCTATTCACCTCTGAAAAGAAACACCGATCCGTCCTATTCAATTTCGGAATCACATGCGAGACAAACACATCCTTGTGATGCAACACCAACCCCGTCCACAACTTCGTCGGCCCAAGCTTTAAACGCTCCATATCCGCCACAGCCTCCTTCATAGCCTCCTCTTTCTCCCTCTTCTTCTTCCTCTTCTGCGCGCCGGATAACTTCTTCCCTCCACCCATCGTTGACTCTTTCCAATACTAAAAACGAGCAGCCGTTTTTTTTGCGGTCAATTAATTACACAAAAAAATCAAAAATCCATTTCAAACAACACAAAACCGACACAAAACTATCGCGCTCATATTCACCATGGAATCCTTCATCCTCCAACTCCTTAACCCGATAATCGCGTTCCTGGAATCACTCACCCTCGACGAGCAGAAAAAGTTCGCGGCTTTACTCTCCGTGTTCGTCGTTTCGTTGACGTTTTTGACGAGCATTTTTGCAAAGAAAAAATCGAATCCAATCGCGCTACCCGTGGATGGGAAAACGGCGATACGTTTACCGCTGGAAAGGATCGTGCAACTCTCGAAGGATACGAATTTGTTGAGGTTTACGTTACCGACGAAAGAGCACGCGTTTGGGTTACCGACTGGATCGCACGTGATGGTGCAGTTGACGGATGCGAAGACTGGCGAGAAGCACATGCGTCCGTACACGCCGGTGTCCTCGGACGCATTGGATAAAGGGCACGTAGATTTCGTCGTGAAGGTGTACTTTCCGAATAAGCAATTCCCAGAAGGTGGGAAAGTCTCGCAAATGTTGGACGCGGTGAAAGTCGGGGAGGATACGGTGGAATTCTTCGGGCCGTTGGGCGGGAAGCGATACGTCGGCGAGGGCGAGTTCACCGTGAAGAAATTGAAGAGTCAAGGCGGCGGCGTGGAGAGAAGAGACGCGAGAGACGAGGTTGGGATGATTGCCGGTGGGTCAGGGATTACGCCGATGTTGCAAATCGTGAGAGAGATGCTGAGAGAAACTGGCGCGGGTGGGCAATCGCCGAAGAAAATCTCCATTTTGTACGCGAATAAAAGCGAGGAGGATATCTTGTGCAGAGATACGTTGGACAACTTTGAGAAGCAGTTTCCGGGAAGAGTGAAAGTGTGGTACACCGTGGATGCGGCATCGAAAAAGAAAGAGTGGAAATACGACGTCGGATTTATTACGAAAGAAATGATCGAGAAGCATTTGCCGACGCCGGCGAAGAGCGGGGACCGGTTTCAGATTTTAGTGTGCGGACCGCCGCCGATGATGAAGTTTGCGGTGAATCCGGCGTTTGAAAAGTTGGAGATTGGGAAGGAACACGTTTTGACGTGGTAATTTATAATAATAATAATAATAATTACATCATCATCGATTAATCGGCTTGTCTAACCTCTCGACTAACTCCTCCACCGCTTTCTTCGTCATCACCAAACACCTGTGTTTCAAAATCGAATAGACGTTCAAACCTACTGAAGGCATGACGTGAATATTCTCAATGTTTCGCGTGCCTCGGCGCAACAACCACCCGTCGTCGCTCTCGTCCGTGGTTTCCAATCGATCGCCGACGACTAAAGCGCTAAATTTCGTGTTTATTTTGTTCCCCGAGTCTCCGGTACCGCCGATGACTAAAGGCGACGGAGATAAACGCATGTGGTTTAATTCATCCTCTTCTTCGCTTGAATCATCATACCTCAACAACTGCTTCAACCCAAACTTCGCCTCTTTCGTCTTCCCAGTCGGACTCATCCACTTCAAATCCTCCACGACGACTAATCTCCCTTCCGCCGCCTTGGCCGACAGCGCCACCCTTAACCCGAGCCTTCTCACTTTCTTTTGCAACTTGTGCTCGAAATCTCTCGGAATTGGCCCGTGCGCGGTACCGCCACCTCGCATTTGCGGCGCTCGTAAACTCCCAACCCGCGCTCTCCCGCCACCTTTCTGTGGCCTCGCTTTCCTCGTCGTCCCGCTCACCTCGCCTCTCGATTTCGTCTTCGCCGTCGAGACGCCTCTTTTCCGAGCGAGTTGCCATCGAACGCATCTGTGCGCGATGTCAATCCGAATCGGAACGTCAAAGTGACGTCCCGGAAGAACTATTTTTTCATCAAAACTACTCTCTTTTTCCTCGACGATGTGCGTACTCGCGTGTATCGGGACCGTTTTGTCTCTCATTTCCCCTTGCTCTAAATCCACCGCGGACTTTGGTCGGACGATTATGTTTGTGACACTCCTCCTCGTTACGTTGTTTTTCCCATCTTCGTCATCACCACCTTGGTTCTTTCTCTGCGCCTCGTCGTCCTCGTCTGCTCGCGTATTCGTCGCGTACAACTTACGCCTTAACTGTTGTTGTTGT
>JACLAA010002990.1_pt1 | contig 12807 bp, 11 predicted proteins | sample 8027891 | NCBI WGS metagenome assembly JACLAA01 (sample SAMN15724900, study PRJNA655200) | protist metagenome | isolation source: fluorescence activated cell sorting (FACS) single amplified genomes of... | place: Spain: Blaines Bay Microbial Observatory, Mediterranean Sea | collected 2016-01-19 | reverse complement strand
ATCTTCCAATTCGACTTGCGATAAACCTTTTCTTGATTTCAAGTGATAGAAGTCAATCAAATCATCCGCTTGAGATTTTGGCTTTTCTTCCTTCTTCTCTCGTTCTTTCGCGTCGTTTTCGAGTTTTTCGCTGATCATCAACGAGAAAGATTCTCGGCAGTTTTCCAGCCAGACTCGTGTGGTTTCGGATTCCGGAGACTCTATCGCCGCGAAGCACTGCGTCAAACGCTCGGTCGAGTCGTAATCCATCTCGTGGGCGACGACGTGAGATTTCCCCAAGCGCAAGATGGCGACAATGTACAACATAACCTCCGCTTGCGTTCGGTTCTTTTCCTCTTCCGAAAACGTGTTGCTCTTCATGTACCTCAAACCGAGCTTGGTCAACGTACCGCCACAAATGGCAGCCAAGAAAAAGTCGCCGGATAAAAGCAACGCTCTCAAGTTTGGCGTCGAAGGGCCTCCTCCGGAGGTTTGAACAGCCGTTTGCGTAGCGTACGTACCGTCGGCTAAAACTATCGGTCGCTTCGATCCAGACTCGTACACTTCCTTCTCTTCCTCCGCATCATCCACGAATCGTTCGTCCGAGGGCGGTTCAAAGAATGGCGTTTCGCCTAAACTCGATTTCAACGTCGCCAACGCCTCTTCGACTTGTTCTCTCGTTTCGGAGTACTCGCCAATAATCCACAACGCCGTCGCACACACTCGACTCGATCGAATCGAGTAGAAAGAATCTAACAATCTCTGCAAAATCGATGCGCGCATACCGCTATTCGTTTGCGCGATTTCTCGAATGAACATAATCACATCCAACGCTGACGCCGTGTTCGGATCGCCCAAAAAGTCCATCAACATGTGCACGACAGAACCGGCAACGTCCGGGAATTTCACCGCGCACGCGTGAACGCTCTGTACCAGCATTTGCCGATATTCCGCGTTCTTCTCGCTCGCACCTAAACCGGTATCGCTTTGCGATTTGATAATTTCCTTCTTCAACGCGGTAACCACCTCCTCGATGTTCCTCGAGTTGATCAAATCCAAAACAATATCCAACGTCTTTCGACGAATATCCACGGACGGAGATGCCACCGCTCTCAAAATATCCATAACCATATCTTGCATCACTTCTCTGTGATTCTTTTTCAAATCCGCCAATCGATCCAACACGATCAACTTGACGTTGTTGTCGCCTTGCGAGACGATAAGTTGGCAATAGCAATTCGCCGCTGCCTTAATCGCAGTCGGCGCGTTACTCAACGCAACCAACGTATTCGCACACTCGTAAATCACAGAAGTGTTGTTGGTTTGCAGCAACATCAAAATAATCTTAATGTACTTCCCTTTTTGCGACGGATCTGTTCGACACACCTTTCTAACCAAATCCAAAACGACTGTTTGTAGGATATCGCCCCAGTTAGCGACAGATTCCAAATTGGCCATTAAATATTGCACCGCGCGATCTTGATCCGAATGATACAACATCAAAAACGCGTTACGTCGCGTACTCAAATCCGACTCTCCACCATTCAACAACTGCTCGACAATCTCCGGCGCGTCTTGAATCATAATCTCGCCTCTAGGCGTTTCGGTGTAAATCTTATGAATAGCCATCACCGCGTTCCTTCGCACGTACGGATGCCTATGCTCTAAGTTTTGCACGATAGACGGAATCAACGGCTCAATCAACTCTGGATCGTTCAATCGACACAAAAATCGCAACGTCGACCCTCGAATAAACTCGTTCGGGTGCTGCAAATTGTTCCTCAAGTTTTGGCAAATCAAGATCATTTCCGGAAGCAATTTTCCTTCGCTGTCCGTCTTTTCAATGATCTCCATGTACAACAGCAACAACTTTTGCACCAAGTGATCCTCGCTCGGTAAAACGTATCGAACGATGGTGATGAAAATCTGCGGTAAGTGTTCGCCGTTCATTAACAACGAGATGACTTTCTTCATCGCGTCCGCCTTTTCTTCGTTCGATCCGGTTTCTAGTGACTCTTTGATTTCTTTCGATGACGCAGACTTGTCGAAATGGACGAGCATGGTGCATCCTCTCTCGATGACTTGGTTGATGGTGCCCATCTTCTCTCTTTCTCTCTGTTTATATTAAATCTCGCGCTCTTTGTATTCAGCGTGTATATCAAAGACTTTCTTCTTCAATCGAGGGTAAAACTTTTGAGAAGAATTTAAAGCTGGTGTTTTTCGTTATGCGCGAATTAAAAAAAAAGACGCGAAATCCTCCTTTTTTCTTCCGCGTGCGAACGAGTCACGATCGATACAACGTCAGATTCTCGTAAGAAATATCCTCCTCTTCGCGAATTGAGCTAAATTGAATGTCAACCGGGCTCGTTTTTAGCGTTTTTATACGAAGATCCGATGATGATGATGATGAAAACTTTTCGACGCCGCTCCATTTTTTTTTCTCTTCGCATTGAGACACTAAATATCGATGGTCGGGATCCATTTTCCCACAACAACAAACAACAACATCAAAGAAAATTCAAAATTCTTGTTCTCTCATATATTTACACACAACAACAACAACAACAACAACAACAACAACAACAACAACAACAGAGATACAACAAAAATGTCGAAGGATTTAGTCCTTTTATATTGCACGCAACAGAACCGTCCGTTCAACGCGACCAACCTCGCGGACGCGTTGCAAAAAGAAGGCGTGAAAAAAGCCACCGCGCAGAGGTATTTAGATAATTTGGTCGAGGAGAAGAAATTATCGTTTAAAGAGAGTGGGAAATCAAAACTGTATTACGCGTTGCAACCGGAGGATGTTTTGGGAAAAGAAGAGGTGCACGCGTTGGAATTGGAGGTGAAAACGAAAACGGAGCAAGTTATGGCGAAGAAGCAAGAGATTCAGAGGAAGATGCGAGAGTTGCAGACGCATAAGAATCAGATTTCAGTGAAGGAAATTCGAGAGGAAACGACGAAAAAAACGAAAGAGAACGGAGAGATTATGAACAAGGTGAAACCGTTGAAGGAGAAGTTGATGGCGCAACAACAGAAAAAAGATGAAGAAAGAGGAGGAGGCGAAAAGGACGCGCTAAAAGAAGCCATGAAAGCGCAAAAGGAAACGGAAAAGAAATTCGTGACGCATTGTGAGACGTGGTTGAAACGCAAGCGCGCGTTTCGCGATATCGCGGCGACTATAGTCGAAGGGAGCAGCGTGAAGGAGAAAGATTTGATGAAACAGTTGGAAATCGAAACAGATGAGGCGAATGGGGTGGAGGAGAAGGAGTTCAGAGCTTTATTGGACGGATTGAAGAAGAAGATGAGAGCGGACGAGATGAATAAGATGATGAACAAGAAGAGGAAATTGACTGCGGCGTAAAATGGAATATAATACTGTATCGATTCGCAAAATAATATTCGCGCGCGTGAGAGAGAGAGAGAGAGTATCATTGTCGCAAGAAAGAGAGATAAACACACGAAAAACAAACAACACACATAGTAGCGAGAGAAACACGCACGAATAGAAGAAGAACATTGTACTTTAGTAGATGAAAATTTTATAGTTTCTTCAGATATTACATTCCGTTTTTTAAGGGCACTTTTTGTGAATGTGCGATACACCGTATTCATCGTATTCCGCCTTGGACATCCACATTTGCTGAAAAGACCCCAGCGAGGCTAAAATACTCCCACCAATCCACGTCGCGAATCGTCGTTCGACTGCGTTTTGACTCGCGGTGACTTTCGTCTTGACATTTTGCGGCGCGTGGTCGAAAATCGCGCTTTCCAATCGCTCTTTGCAATTGACAAACATGGTTCCACCACCGGTTAAGATGACGTTGCCAAACAAATCCTTTCTGGCGTCCACGTCCGCGTTTTGAATGCTCGCTAAAACCTGTGCCGGCAACGACATCGCGTTTTGCATGTCGTCCACCACTGGCGGTCCTTTCAACTTCAGCTCGTCCACGATGGCCGGGTTGAACATAATTTCCGGAACGATGAACCTTTCCACGCCAACTTCAATGGTGTTCCCATCGGGCAACTCGTACTGTACCGTAGGCATTTGGTTGATTTCGCTGTTTTTTAAATCCAAACGCACGTCCGATAATCGCATCACGCTTGCTTTCGCGTCCTCTGCAATCTGATGTCGTTTCAACAAGTTGTACGATTTGGACGTTTTCGGAAAGGATAAATTTTCAATTTTAAACTCGCCGTCGTTCTTTCCACCCGTCTGTAACTTCTTCTTGAACGCGTATCTAGGTTTAACTTCGTTTTTCATTTTCTCTTCCATGTATCGTAAAGTGGTTTCGGTCAAGCAATCTCCGCCTAAAGCTTTCGATTGAATCACGCTCTTCACCAACGCGTACCCCTCGTGTACCGCGCACGTCGTCGCCGCGCGTCCACCAACATCCACGCTCAAGCCCGTCGCCTTCCCGCTCGCGAAACAGGAGAGAACAGGATTTTTACCCAAAAAAACCGCCGGCAATTTATACTTTTCAAACAACAACTCCACGATCTTCTCCCGGTTCGCCTCCGGCGTCAGTACCGGCTCGCTCAAAAGAATAGGATGTTCCGCCGTTTGCACGCACAACCTACCTCGAAACACATGGTCGCATATCGCCTCGTACGCGTCTAAATCGTCCAACACGCCGTCCGCGTTAAATGGAGAGCAATATTCAACGTCGTCTCTCCGGATGTTATCCGAGTCTACGACGAAAAAATCCTTGTCTTGAGGAGACTTTCGAAATATGTTTGTGTTTTGGATCGATTTCGGTTTCATATCGTGCGGGTCGTCCGCGTCTTTCATTTCCGCGTCGGAATCCTTCGATGGACCGCCCAGTTGCCCGGTGCCTCGTCCGACAGACTGTACGTACGCACGAAACCATCGAGAAAGAAACAGATTTTAACGTGAGTATTCAAGCATAAACGACAAAGAGTTCTCGATCGAGGAAAGGCGGCAACAACACGACGCAAAAGACGAAAGAGAAGAAAAAAGAAACAATACATAACAACAGCACTCACGGATGAAAACACCGCGCTCGGCGTGTCCTGTCCCGCGTATCCTGCTTTAACGGAGTGTGTTCCGACGTCCATGACGATCGCGGAAACTTCATCGCCCCCGTACATGGTGGTTGACTATTGAATTTTTTGTATCTAATACTTATTAAGTGAATTGATTTGATTGAATTGATGATTTCCCTAACTCGTCTTCTTTTACTTCTACTTCGTCTTCTTCTTCTTCTTCTTCTGTGCGAGTGCGCGCGATTTGAATTTCACGGTTCCCTTTGTCTGGGCGCGTATGAATGAACTGATTCGAAACAGAACACCACCAATAAGAATAAGAGTAGAGAGTACAGGAAATTGATGAAGAGAATTCAGAGTTTTTGTTGAATTTTGTGTTTGTGTCTGCTTTTTCTTTCGCTCCTTCGATGGGCAAAAAGCAAGCAAGAATTAGGACTACCAATAATACCGAGGAGGGTGTATAACTTAATAGAAGAATAGTATAGATTAAAACGTGGTGGTTCATTTACTTGGTGCTGTCTTTCAAATACGCGATCAGATCGGCTCTATCTTGCGGTTTCTTCAAGCCGGCGAAAACCATCTTCGTCCCTGGAATGTACTTCTTCGGGTTCAACAAGTAGTCGTACAACGTCGTCTCGTCCCACTTGACGCCTTTGTTTTTGTTCGCCGCGGAGTAGGAGAAACCTTCCGTGGTGCCGGAAACGCGACCGAAAAGGCCTCCTAAGTTTGGTCCCTGTTGGTTTTAAGTCAGTAGTAAACAGAGTAAAACGTGTGTGAGTTTTCGTCGTTGTAAAGATCTCTCGCTTCTCTCTCAGCCGCTACGAGAGAAACTCGATAACGTTTCACCTTGCACGGGCTACACCCAAAATCGATCGAGTCGAAAACAAATCCAATCGCGAAGAAAGCGCGTCCGTGACGACCAGATCTGATCGCACGATCGACCGAAACTGCTCGAACATCCTTGTTACCCTTTCCTCTCAAACACTCCAAAGCCTATCGGAGAAAAGATGACGACGAAAACACACTCTCGTACCTGTTTGTGTCCTCCCCCCGGTTCTGCGACGTGGCACTGCGCGCACTTCGTCTTGAAAATCTTCGCGCCTATGAGTACGAAAGTAAAAGAAAGAGAGAGACAATACGTCAGTAAAACGAGTCACGCGTAAAAACACAAAAGAAGGAAGGAATGTTAAAAGAAATCCTGTATATAAATTCTCGTACCCTTGGCGACGTCTCCTGCGGGAGCTTCTGCAAACGAAGCCATCGGATGTGATTCTTTTTTCTGTGGTTTTCTCCTTCTTTTCTCTACATGTCTTTTTAATTGTTGTTGTTGATGTGCGTGAGAGGAGAAGAAGAATTTTTGAGCCGTCAAAAAAGACTCCAAACAGAGAAGAGAAGAGAGAAAAATTATTGTGAATTTACACTCACTTAAGACACGATTACACTTTGCGCTTTCGTATTGCGCATTATTAATCGATTGATTTGATACATTAAGAAGAAGAAGAAGAAGAAGGATTTAAGAAGAAGAGCGACAAAAATGTCCCCTCCAACAACGGCAGCAGCAGCGGGCATCGATAACACGACGAGAAAAAAATGGGACAAATCCGAATACGCCGCGAAAGCGTTGCAACGCGTCGAGGAGGAATTTGGCGGACAATTGGGTGTCGAATATCCCGGTGTTGGACGCGCAATCAGTGAAATTCGAGCGAGAACAGGATGACGGGAAGAGGAATGTGATGAAGACGAATCCGAAATCTCTGGAAAAGTTGTCGAAAGCGAGAGACGCGCAGTTCGATCAACTCTGGGGATTCGTTCAGTTTTGTTACGAACGCGTGTGTGGGTACGTCAGATTTGCGCCCGCGTGCGTAGGGGAGTGTCAGGAAGTTTTTCCAGAGTTTTTATCGCGGAATTCAGGCGTGCCCGAGTTGGAAGGCGATGTAAAAATTACCGGAGGGACGTACAAAGCTTAAAAGCGTGTGTATTTCTAACGTAGTAGTTTCTTTTTAGTTTACCTGGTAGTCACGATGTCATTAGAAAAAAAAGACGTATACAGTCAATAATCAAAGACGACGCGTTATACATGTGTTTGTGATTATGTTTACGTTATATGTATATATTTAAAAGCCAATCCATTCCTTAGTCTTATATTAATCTCTTCATACTCTTATTATCAAAATTACTTCTCCGGCCCTCTTTGCTTCAAAGTAATTTTATCACCTAAACTCAACGCAATGCCTTGCGTCTTGGATCGGATACGAATGTATCCGCCAAGTTTTCCATCTTTATCTTTTTCTACAGAGACGTTCACCAAAGCATCTTCACCGAAGACGCTCTTTGCGTACAAGTTCGCGGCTAAAAATCCGCACTCGCCGTCCAACGCCGACTCGGGAGTCAAGCACCTCATGTTTGTACTCTTCACCACGTGGTCCAGGTATTCTTTCACATCCGTAAACTTCGTGTTCACGGCGACTTTATTTTCCCATTCAAATTCGGCCCACATGTTTCTAAACGCAATGTCCGCGCACGATGCCGGGGAGATGTAATCCATGATATCGATGTGGATGTCGTTTAAGACGACGACGTTGCGATCCTCGTTTCTGGATTCATAGACAATGTTGCCAAAAATGACGCCAGTTTCCGTGGACGAAACTTTAATATTCGCGCGAATGTGTTTCGATTCTCCCGGTGCTAAGGTATAGTTTTGCGGTCTTTCCACCACCACCACCACCAATAATAATAATGAAACTCCTGATGCTCCTCTCGCTCCTGAACAACTCTTATTCTCGTCTACGGATTCGGAAACTTTATCGAAAAACATCTTAATGGTTGGCGCCGGTGGCATCGGATGCGAGTTGATAAAAACGCTCGCCTTGACTGGTTTCCGAAACATTTCCATCATAGATTTGGACACCATCGATATCTCAAACTTAAACCGGCAATTCTTATTCCGAAAGAAACACGTCGGGATGAGCAAAAGTCAAGTGGCGAAAGAGAGCGTGGAGAAATTCGCGGGCTCGAAACAAACGGGGATAAACATTGAAGCGTATACCGGGAACATCAAAGAGGAGCGATTTGGGTTGGATTTTTTCAAAAAATTTGACATCGTGCTGAACGGTTTGGACAATCTGGAAGCGAGAAGGCACGTCAATCGGTTGTGCTTATCCGCGAACGTGCCGTTAGTCGAGTCCGGGACGACTGGGTACAAAGGCCAAGTGACGGTGCATTTGCGAGGTAAGTATTGTTCCTGTTTCGAGTGCGCGCCGAAACCGGTCCCAAAGTCGTTCCCGATTTGTACTTTAAGAGATACGCCGAGCACGTTCGTGCATACGATAGTGTTCGCGACGGATCTGTTGTTTCCGAGATTGTTCGGGGCGAATAAAGAGGATCCGAGCGATTTAGACGAGGAAGAAGCGCGAGATGCGTTTACGAGGAAAGAGAACGAGGCCGGGACGGCGTTTGCGAAACGAGTGTTCGCGTACGTCTTTGAGAAGAAAATCAAAGATTTGTTAGAGCGAGAAGACATGTGGGCGAACAGAGATAAGAAACCGGAGGCTTTGGACTCAGAGACGTTGTTAAAAACAAAAGAAGAACGGGCAGCGACGACGGGTTACGGCGATGCGCATAAGAAGTGGACGATGGAGGAAGCGTCGGAGATTTTTGTTCGGTCCGCCGGGAAGTTGTTTGAAAAAGGCGACCGAATAAGCGAGTTTGATAAAGACGACGACGACGCGGTGGCGTTTGTCACCGCTACGGCGCAACTGAGATGTGCGAATTATGGCATCGAGTACATGTCTAGATTTGATGCGAAAGGTGTGGCCGGGAACATCGTCCACGCGGTAGCTACGACCAACGCCATCGTTTCCGGGTTAATCGTCATCGAAGCTTTGAAGATTTTAAACGCGCAAAAACATCTCGATGAAAAAGAAGAAGGAGAGGGCAAAAACGATAGATTGATTAAACTGGCAAACTCTAGATACACATTTGTCGGTAATTTTAACGCCGGACGACAGCTGTTGCAACCGCTCGCGCTAGACGAGCAAAACCCAAAGTGCGTCGTCTGCGCAAACGCTCGCGCCGAATTGTGTTGCGACATATCCAAGACAACCTTAGCCGACGTCATCTCGAAAGTTTTGAAGAAGAAGTTGAACACGAACGAACCTACGGTTTTGAAAGGCGACGATATGTTGCACGAAGAAGGGGAGGATTTAGACGACGACGAGGTGGAAAACTACGCGATAATCGGGAAAAGAACTTTACAAGATTTAGGCTTGGAGTCTGGCGGTATTTTATGCGTCGACGATAACAGTCAAGAGCTGAAGTTTGACTTGGTCGTCGTGCATCAGGATTTGGAAGAGTTTGACGAGGATGCGTTCCCGGAAGGGTTCGAGTTGAGAGGTGAAACGCCAAAGGTTGCGGAAGGTGCAGAAAAGGAGAAGGATGAAGACGGAGTGGCGACTGATGGGGAAGCGAGCGACGAAATAGAAATTGTGGAAGAAGGGGTGGAGATTACGAAAGCGGTTGAATCGCCGCGTCTCGGTAAAACGAAAGCGATAGCGTCGTCGCCATCGCCGGCATCTAAGAAACGGAAGACGAAGTGAACTCATTCAGTTTGGGGATACACACGTACATATATAATTACAAACAAGCCGCTCTATAATAAAAGTATACATACTTTATAAAATCGAAAAAGTTGACTCTCTCTCACGCCTTCGTTCTTTCTTCTACACAGAACACATACTATTAAAGATCTAATAAGCAATTTTACGGATAACTCTTATACGACGCGTTTTCTTCCTCCTCCAACTCTCGGTCGATAAACTTCTCGTATTCACTTTCGTTCATTAAATCCGAACACTTCTCCACTTCTTCTCCGATCGCTTCGCACTCTAAAATACTCGCGCTCGGCACGCACAGTTTGTACGCCTCTCGGACCATCTCGTCGTTAAATCGAACATTCGTCACTGGAAACGGTAATTTCAAATGTCTCGTCCCGTTGACGTTGGACCATAAACTGTGGTATAACTCATCCGCGGCGGTTCTGTGAAACCCGGACCATTTCAAAGTCGCCAACGACGTTTCGTTTTCGATGAACTCATTTTTTGTTTGTGAGTTTTTGAGCACCTTCTTCTCAATCTGCAAAACGTCTCCTATTTTATCGAATCCAAAGTCGCTGATGGCAACGGCGACGGACACATTTTTATTCGCACTACTCTCATCATCGTCATCGTCATCGTTCAAAGACGACGATGGTCGCTGAATCGTGAGTTTTTCGTGCGTCGTGGTGTACAAAATCGTCGTTTTTGGTTCTGAAGAAGCGTCCGCTTTTTCTGCTTTCGCGACAAAAGAAGAGGAAGAAAATCGACGTCGTCGTCGTCTTTCTTCTTCTTCTCTGAATGGAAAGGACACGTCTTCTGCCTTTTTTTTCGTCGCGTTCGAAGAAGAAGGTGGAGAGAAGTAATTTTGAGCGCTTCTGCTGCTATAATGACTCGCAGAAGCGGTGGTAGAAGATGACGCGGACCCCGATGCGTGTGAGAGAAAGTAGTTTCTGCACACCGCGCGCAAAGAAGAAGAAGAAGAAGAAGAAGAAGAGCGTTTCATTGTTGCGTGTCTCTGATGGGTCTGATGATTTTTTTTATGTATTTTCGTGGTTGTCTGCGGAGGCTCCTCTCTCTTCGTTTGCTCTTCTCTCTTCTTCCTCATTAAATTAATATAAAATGGAAGAAAAACTTCTACCAGTGTGAAGATACTATGATGAGCTTTATATACGCTTTCGCGGTGGAATTTTGTTGAGCGTCATAATCATCGCGCGAAGAAGACGAAAGAGTTTGTGTGCTCGTGGTGAATTCTCTCTCTGTCTGTCTCTCTGTCTGTCTGTCTGTCTGCGCGCGCGTGTGTGTTTCCTTCAAAGTCGTCTTTGAAATTTGTGAAAACATAATGTACCCGAACCAGAGACAACGCCCACAAAGAGGAGGAGGACGACAACAACAACAACAACCGTCTGCAAACCCACGGCAATCATCTGCTCCCGGACAGTCTTCTTCTTCTCCGTCTGCGTCTGCATTTGCCCGAGGCGTGGCTTTAATCAGCCCGAGAGGTATTCTCAATCAGTCCAGACGATTTTTCGATGACTATCAGAGACGACGAGAGAGAATCGGTTTTGGACGACAACCGAGGTATCGTTCTTTGTTGGCGAGAGAAGAGTATCAAGACGGCAGCGGGTTTCAAACGCCGAGATTTTTATCCAGCTGGTTGAGAGGTCCGGGTGGAGTTTTATTATTGTTCTCGATCGTCTCTTTGTGGTTTACCATGAGAACTTTGGATCAGTTCACGCACCAAACGCACGTCGACCACCGAGACAAACACGTCTCGAGGAAGTTTTGCGAAGAGAGGAACGAACGCGCGCCTTTGATTTGCGCGCACGGAGGATTGCACGGCGGCGTCGGGCAAGAAAAAGGCGCGTCGTTTCCAAACACGGTATCTGCTTTTGTCGCCGCGAGTAGGGAAGGATTCGAGTGCGTGGAGGTGGACGTCTCGAGAACGCGAGATAACGAGTTGGTGTGTTTACACTCGCGAGAGTTGAAAGCGATTACGAATAATAAGTTTGAGAGAGTGCAAGACGTGACTTTAGACGTCATACGAATGCACGCGAAGAAGAAAGGCGTTTGGATATCCACGTTTAGAGAGGTTGTTGACCAAGTCGTAAACAGAGGGTTTAAACAAGTCACGATTGACGTGAAGGACGACCCGAAAGCGGGATGGTCGGGATTACCGGAACAAATATTCGAGACTGTTTTTGCGGAAGATAGTAGCAATCATAACGGGGGTGGTAGAAGTAGCAATAATAATAAGCATAATAGTAAGAGAAGTTGCGAAGAGTGCGTATTTTGGGGAAAAACAGACGCGATGTTGAGGAAATTCATAGAATTCGACGGCGGTAAACACAAAGTCGGGTACACGGTGGCGAATTTCTCCCGTGCGTTGAGAGACGAAGGGTACCACGAATTGAGCATAAACAGACCTTTAGGTGCGTATTGCGTGGCGATTCAATCGGAAATGGCTGAAGAAGAGAAACTCGTTCGAGACGCGAACGATAAGTTAGGTTTAAAGACGTTCGCGTGGACCGTAAGCGACGCTCGAAGAGTGCGGAAGTTGGCGAACAACAACGTCGACGGCATAGTTACGGACGATCCGTTGATCGTTCGAAACGTGTTCGAGAAGATGCGAAGGGACTGTTTGAGAGGTAGCCACCACGTCCGCGACGAGCGTTTGTGAGATGACGATATAGTATTGAAGAAGATAAGTCTAGCTTATAAATAGTAAAACACACGCGTCTTCTACTACATCTTGTCACCGCGCAGGAAACATTTTGAAAAGAACTATTTTCTTTTTTGCTACATATTACTACTCCTACTCCTATTTCCATTATCCTCCTCCGAATCCGCTGAATCCCATCGCTTTCATCATCTCTTCCTCTTCTACGGTCTTCTCCACCTCCTCCTTTGTCTTCCCCATTTTCTTCGCCTCTTTCTTCAACCGTTTCCTCTCTCGCTTCGCCTCGGCTTCTTCGCGTTCTTTATTCGTCGCGTGTTCGATCCTTTTCACTAAATCTGTTTCAGTATCGATGCCTTCGTCTGGATTTTCTCCTCTCTTGATCATTTCTTTCCTCTTTTTATGCACCGCAAATCTGTTCCTCACTTGCTCCACCGTCGACCGTTCCGCGTGTATCGATATCCCTCGTTCGCGTTGCGTTTTCTTCGAGTTGATGTGGTCTAAATAACTCAACGAATCGTGTAAAATCACCCCGGTTTCTTTACATCGAAA
>JACLAA010002160.1_pt1 | contig 12817 bp, 10 predicted proteins | sample 8027891 | NCBI WGS metagenome assembly JACLAA01 (sample SAMN15724900, study PRJNA655200) | protist metagenome | isolation source: fluorescence activated cell sorting (FACS) single amplified genomes of... | place: Spain: Blaines Bay Microbial Observatory, Mediterranean Sea | collected 2016-01-19 | reverse complement strand
GCGCCCTTCGTCGCGAAGACTTTCAAAGGCACGGAGAGCGCGACGGACACCGTCGCGTTCACCCCAACATGGACGCGGTCGAACGCCACGAGATCCTTGAGCGCCACGCCGTCGGCGCCCGCGTTTGGCGGCACGAGGAACAGCAAAACGACGTCGTCGCTGGCCATGCCGCCAATATTCGTCACGTCGACGACGAACGACGTCGCGCCGACGACGCGCAGGGCATAGCGAAAGGACGTATACGAGAGCCCGAAGCCGAAGGGCACGACGGCTTTCCCCTCGTAGAAGCGGTACGTGCGGCCCGGGTTCACACCGCGGGGGCACCTCGAAACATTCTTCATCGCGCAGTCGGGCCGCGCGAAGACCGAGGGCCCCGGCCGCATGTTAAAGTCCGCGATCGATATTTGATCTTCATATGAAACGGGGTAGACCGTCTGGACGGCTCGGCCCGCGAAGGACCGCCGGCCGTACAAGAGATCACTCAAGCCGACGACGGCGACGGAGGGCTGGCCGAGATGCGCGACGGCGCCTATCTTGTCATTGTCCATGAGTTGGGAAATGTCGAGCGGCGTCGCCGTGAGGAGCACGATTATTATAGGCTTTCTGGCCGCGGCGGCGACCTCCTCGACCAATCGCAACTGAGCATCAGGCAATCTGATCGACGGCGCGTCCCTGCCCTCGCGGGCGTAGTTCAGATCCGTCCCGAGCGCCAGGACGACGGCGTCGACCGTAGACGCGGCCGCGACCGCTTTCTCGAGGTCTTGCTCGTAGACGACGTCGACGCTACCATTGTCGCGCACGGCGTCCACGAGGCCCGGGTACGCGCCGCCACAAACAAGTCTAGGCCCGTAGTAGCTCGCCAGGACCTGGGAAATATTGCTCGTCGGCCCGCTGACGAGCACCGTCTCCACCCTTCGAAGGGGCAGTGTATCACTATTCTTGTACAGCGTTGCGGACTGCGCGAGGCCTTCATAACTTGTCTGTACGTGCGCCTTTGAACACACGACACTTTCAGGTATCAAATCCAAGGGTCCGCGCGGCTTCTCGACGTCAAAACTCAGGTCGAAGTGGCCGAGCCTTAATCGAACCTTGAAGAGGTTGACGAGCCGCTCATCAATCAAAGCCTCGTCAACCAGGCCCTCGGCGAGCGCTTGCCACGCATTACGAGTCACGAACTCCCCGCAGTCGACGTCGGTGCCAGCGGACAGGACGTCGCGCACGGCCTCGGCGCGCGTCTTCGTATATTTGTGCGTGTTGTACACATTACGATCCGCGTCGCAGTCCGATGTGACGTAGCCGTCGAAGCCCCATGATCTAGCAGTATCCAACAAATCTTTGGAAGCGCATGCCGGCACGCCGTTAAGTGAATTGTAGGAGCACATGAACCCGGACACGCCCGCTCTAACACAAGCTTTGAAAGGCGGCAAATAAGAATCAAGCAAGTCGCGCTCCGTAACTTGCGCGTTATCGTGCCGCCGGTCGAACTCCTCGCCATCGAGTTGTGTGGTTTTCTCCAATTCATTCGCGACGAAGTGCTTGCAGCACGCCGACGCCTGCAAAAACCCTCCTTGTTCGTTCTGCAATCCTTGTATGAATTCCACCGCATACGCTCCCACCAGAAAAGGGTCCTCGCCGGGCACCTCGACGTTCCTCCCCCAGCGCGGGTCCCTTGCTAAATTAACCACAGGTGTCCACAATGTGGAGTAGGCCTTGCCGGCGTTCATGAGCGCCCTCGCTTCCCGCCCGATGGCCTCTCCTGTTACTCGCCAGAGCGTTCGGTTAAAGGCCATTCCCGTCGTGACGGGATAGGCGAAGTGTGTATGGAAACCATCCGCGCCGTGGGCGCCGTTCGCTACCCCTGACGTCGCCTCGCTCCACCAGTCGTACTTTCCCAGTCCCAGCGACGGCGTCGGGCCCTGCTTCGTGCCGAGCGCGTCGATTTTTTCATTAAGTGACATGCGGCCGACGGCGTCTTTGGCGCGCTGGTCGATGGTGAGCGATGCGTCGCAGAACGGTATGCTGCTAAAGGGCTCTGCGAGGCATGGGTTCGCGAGCTTGTGCTCGGTGGCGGTGGCTGCCGCCAGGAGGAATGGCAGCATTGCTTTCCGCATCGATGGCTTTGATGGTTTTCGCTGCGATTGGGTGGTCTCAGGCGTATAGATGAATGCCTTGGCGCTCTCGGCCTAGCCCGAGACTGCTGAGCACACCCAAGTTTGGGTTCTGGCTGGTGCTTGCTAGTGTGTTACTGGCCGCTAGCTCTAACTTGGGCAGACTTACGCAAATTGCCTTAGCGTTGCTCGAGTATCTTGAGTTGTGCGACGAGAATCTTGCCTTCGCCGTAGATCCTGTGAGGCTCGATCGCACCGCGAAAGAGCGACCGTTAACTACTCCTGAGCACACAAATAATCTCCTCAAGTGAGTCTCTCTCTCTCCGCCGTCGTCGCAGGGCCAGGGCCGGGCGCGCCGCGCGTCGCCGACGCGTCGGTCGTTCTCTTCGACGAGGGCCGGGCCCCTGCGTCGACGGCGCCGCGGCCCGCACTACTGCTCGACCTCGGCGCGGGCGGCCTGGCCGACGGCAATTCCCTGCAGGCCGAGGGCGGGACGGGTGAGCGGTTGCTCGAGCACTTCGTCTCGATCCGCGGCGAGAGTTCCCGGGCGCCGCCCATGTGGGGCCTACTGTCCCTGTCTCTGGAGACGTCGTCCTGCGTCATCTATACCTTTTTTCAGCGGTCGGGCAACGCGGCCCGGGAGCGCTACGCCGTGGTTATCCGGGGCGTGATCTGCGGGCTCAGCTAGAGATTACCAAACGAATTAAGTTAAACATTAAAGCTCGTCCTCGCCCTCGCCGAACCGCTCGTAGAGGCCCTCCTCGACGTCGCCCAGCTCGGGCTCGACGAGCTTGACCGTCGACTTGTGCTGGTCGGGGTGCTCATCATCATAAAACGCCTCTCCATACCCATCGTCCGCATATAACACACCCTCGGGCCCTAACCCCAGCTCCTCGAACAACGCGTCGAGCTCGTCGCCGCTCGCCGGGTTTTCCCCAAATATTTTTTCCAATAACTCGGGCGAGACCTCGCCGGGATAGTCGGCCATGTCCTCCATATTAAACTGCTCAATCCCATCATAGTAGTCGTCGGGGCCGTCGTAGTAGAGCGCCTGGTCGTACTCGATGTAGGACTCGGGATCTTCATAATCGCCCTCGCCGTCGAGGTCGAAGAGGTCCTCCTCATCCAGCTCATCGGCTCGGACGTAATATCGTAGCAACAGGCAGAGCCATGCGCGCCGGAGGCTGCGCATCGCGTCGCGGCGCGGCGTTCGGGCTGCTGAGAGCAGCTAGGCTTTTGAGTGTCTGCTAGCTCTGGCACACTTCGGCCGCGCTTGAGCCAGGCTCCGGAGATGCGTTTGGCTTGCAATGAACCAGCGGTAGTGCCACAGCACACAGCTGCAGCGATTTGACCTTATCGGCTTGTGTGGCTAGTGTCTTACCGGCCGCTAGCCGTCGGAGCTTCAAACAGGCCGTAGCTCGTCATCTAGGCAAAATCCAGATCGCATAGATCATCACGAGTACGAGCGGTCGATACCTGTCGGCGCGGCGTTGCAAAAAGCTGCGTCGCAGCACTTGTGGCAGAGTAAAACACAAGTAAGAGCATGCACTCAAGAGTTGCACTCCTCGTCGCCGCGGCGACGGCCTTCGCACCACCAAGCCAACACGCGACGACGCCGCTGCACGCCGCATCGATCGCACTGGAAGAAGAGCCAGTAAAACGTGTACGAGGCGTCCGCCGCGCCGCGCTCTGGATGAACGTGCGGAGCGCTTTGTGTTACGCGAACAACATCTGGCCGAAGAACGCCTACGGCCGCGGCGTCTCCTTCCGGGCGAAGCGCGAGGGCTTCTGGGTGTCGCCGGCGAACCCCTGGGCGGCCAAACCCATAATAAGGGCGTGTCGCACAATCAAGAGGAGGGAGCCCCACCTGCTCGACGGCCTGCGCAGAAACGTTTGTTTTTTGCACAACCCCGGCAAAAAACTGAGTCCGCAGTTCGTCATGCACTGCGACTGGTGTTCGCTGCTCAACGGCATTTGTCATACCATAAAAACGAATGCAGGGACCGGCGACGAAGCCGCGCGGCGCATCGGTGTCGCAGCTCATGATTTCGAGCGGGCCGGGGCCTACATGCGCTTCGCCATGGCGAGTCGCAACAATGAAGATGAAAACGCGTTCTTGCGCGACGCGGACGCGTACTGCGACGAGGCTTTCGGTAGCACACACGAAAGCCTGCGGGCCTTCTCGCGCTTCGCTTTGAGGTTAGAAAGGGTGGAATTGGTGTGGTGTCCGTTTAAGCGGTGTGCTGAAGATTACTACCGGAACGCTGATGAACGCTACGCGAAAAATCCGTCGCCACAAGCGGAGGAGGCTCTCTATAGGCGACTTGGCGCCATGCTCGGTGATGATGGAGTGGAATGTCGCGACTGCGCCTCCGCATTCAACGCGGAATTCCCGATGGAGGGCTCGAACGCGCGATCGATCTACCAGGGGCTCCTGGACGCGCTGTGTAAAGACTGGCCTTGAACTGTGGTACTATTTCTGACGCCATCGCGGCGACTCGGGAAAAACACAAGACGATTACGCGGGCGCCGGACCCCTATCCGCCGCCCGGACTCCCGGCACAGGCTAGCTCACCTTAGGGCGCCGCAGCTTCACGTAAATTGAAGCACATATCGATGCTAAAGGCCCGACGCAACAAACGCCAACAAATTGATAGAGCAGCGACCACTCGTACAGCGTCGCCACACTCATAAAAACCACGGCCACCAACGGCGCGGCGATAATCCCGTCGTCGCCCGCGTCGCGCGTCGCGCCCAGCACCTCCATGGCGCCGCAGTAGCAGGCCGCGCCGGCGTTCAGGCCCATTCCGAAGGCGCTGCCCGTCGGTATGATCGGGAGGTCCAGGACCTTCGCAAGGAGGTAGAAAGGCGGGGCGATGAACGCAGCGAGCTGGACGAAGTGCGACCAGATGTGGACGAAGGCGAAGCCTCTATTCAAAAGTCGGTCCGTCCAGCCGCTGCCCTGGTAGGGGGTCGCGGTCGACGACATCCCTGATGTTGGGGTCGCGTCGACGGCGTCGAGGCGGTGCTGCCTTCGATGCGCTCGTCGCGACGCGTTCGTCGGCGGCTCCAGCAGCACGTGGCGGGAGAGCACTGAGTGCTCTTCCGAGCTGTCCGCGCCTTTTGGAGCCGTGAAACGTCGCGCGGCGCCTCTCCTGGTCTATTGGTGACACAAAACACTGCCGCGGCTAATCAAGTACCACGGGCAATGCCTTGCGCTGCGTATGCAGCTCGAGGCTGCGGGGTGAGCGGGTTTTGTCGCAGTCACGAGTCCCCTTAGAGAATCCAGCGGCCCGTCGTGGCACTCCTCACAATACCTCAACTTACGCCTTCGGCGCCACGGCCCCGCCCTTGTCGAACATGGCCGCTCTAGCTTTCATCTTCGCGCGCCGCGCGTCCGCGTCGGCCTTGGCCGCCTTCTCCTTCTCTTCTTTCAGATTCTTGACGGCTTCCGCGCCGGACGTCTTCTGGGCCTTCCTCTTCGCGGCGGCGAGGGTCAGTTCCAGTTTGTTCGTCTCGGTTTCGTCCCCTGACTCGAGGATTCTCAACTCTTGCCGCGCGGCCATGCCCTTGACGCCTCCCGCTTCCGCTTTGGCCGTTAACGTGTCAATCTTCTTCTGGCGCGCTTTCTTTTCCGCGGCGAACGTCTCGAGGGCTTCCTCCAATTGGGGACTTAAACCAGCGGGCATGCTGAATAGCTCTTCCAGTAATTTCTCACCGACTGCCGTAATGCCCACGCCGTCCAACGACAAATCCTCAAGAGGCTCTTTTTCGTGTCTCTTGTAGTACTCGCCCAGAATCATGGCCTTGTAGTGTAGTATCAAATACTCGATGAACGATATGCGGCCGTCGGAGTTAATGTCGACGTCTTCCACCTCGTGCTTCCGCTGGATGCCCGTCCGCGTCTTCCCGTGCCTTTGCAGGAAATCGGCCGCCTGGATGTGGTTCATGTTTTGTGCATTGTCACCGGTGTTCTTGGCGTGCTTCTGGAACTCGGTGCAGAGCCGCGGCACGTCCTGCCACGCGTCGCCCAATGCAAAAATGAAACTTTTGAGGAAGAACTCGCACTGGTCGACGGGATCTCTATTACCTAACTCGGTGAAGCGGTCCTGCGTCGACTGGCGGCGCTGGGGCTTGGGCTTTTCGAGCAGTTGTGCCATGGTCGTCGATGCGTGACGGGGCGTCTCGCAAGGAATGTAACAGGCCTGTTTTAGGAATTTGGCTTTTTGCGAGGGGCGTGGCGGGTTATTCGTTGCGAGTGCGCCTCGATGGCGTCCTAGGGTGCCCAAGTGACCACGCGCTGCGTGTGCTAGCACTGTCGCGTACCGTAGCGCGCAACAGACGCCTGACCCGGGGGCGCTGGGATTAGCTAGCGGTCTGTAAGGCACTAGCAAACTCAGCAGCTCGAGGCTTTTGCATCGTACGGCTGCCCCCGGGCGATTTATACATACAAAAGATGATCATCACGCAGTGCGCCGTCTGCGCCACCGACCTTGGCCTAACTTTGGGCAAGAAATGCGGCCGCTGCAGCACGCGCTACTGCGGGCCCGGATGCCAACTGCAGCACTGGAAAGAAGGCGGGCACGACAAGCTCTGCAAAGCAATTAAAAAAGCAGGCGGAGCTGAGCAGTACAACGCAAATAAGAAATACACGGAGGCTGTCGCGGTCGCGGTCGAGAAGTGCGCCGACGACACGAAGGGGCAGACGTGCTACATCTGTCTCCAGGCCGTCCATTCGCGCACAAGAGAAGGTCTCGTGCGTGGATGCGCATGTGGCGATCGCGACGGCGTCGCTTCCGGGAGGACAGGCATCGCACACGTGTCGTGTCTGGTGGAGCAGGCAAAAATTCTGTGGGAGGAGGCCGAGGCGAACAATTTGAGTGACAAGGTGGAGAAGAGGTGGAGGCGGTGGGAAACGTGTAGTTTGTGCGAGCAAGAGTACCACGGCGTCGTGCGGTGCGCGCTCGGCTGGGCGTGCTGGAAGACGTACGTGAGTCGGCCGGAGGCGGATGTGGCTCGGATGAACGCGATCAACATGCTTGGGAACGGTTTAGACGAGGCGGACCACCACGAGGACGCGCTGTCCGTGCAAGAGGCCGATTTGGCTATGCGGCGGCGCCTTGGTGTGTCAGAAGAGGACATACTCCAAGCGCAGAACAATCTCGCGAATACGTATGAAGCGCTCGGACGGCGTAACGAGGCCCTGTCAATGCAGCGGGAGGTATACGCTGCAAAATTAAAGTTATACGGTGAGGAAGATATACGAACCATCGGGGGAGCCTACAACGTCGCGAATGCCCTTCTGAAAATAGATCGCTCCGAAGAAGGCAAGGCACTGATTCGCAAACTGACGCCCGTGGCGCGACGTGTTCTTGGCGAGAGTCATGATCTGACTCTTCGGATAAGAACGTGCTACGCTATCTCGATCTACCAAGACGACAGCGCCACGCTCGACGATCTCCGCGAGGGTGTGAATACGCTCGAAGACTCGGAACGGATCGCGCGGCGCGTCCTCGGCGGCGCGCACCCGCTCACAAAGGCGATTGAGCAATCCCTGTGGGAGACGCGTAAAATAATTCAAAACTAACACAAAGTAAACTAAGACATGCTCACCCCCCGCTGCTGGAACGGGTACGTGTACGTGATGAGCGTCTCGAGCGCCTTCGCGTGGCGCTCGGCGACGCCGAGCGTCGCGTTCTCGAGCTTCCGCATGCGCCCTTCCACACTCGTGTCGGCGTCCATGCGCGCCCGAGCTTCTCTTTCTAGAGCCTCGGCGACGTCGACGACCGCGCGCTCGAGCTCGCCGGCGCGCGCGAGCGCCGCGGCCGCGGCGTCGCCCGACATTGGGGGAGGGGGTGGTGGCGGTGGTCGCGCAGCTGATGATGCGGGCGCCGCGTTCGCCGCGGCGCTTTTCGCGGCGGCCGTCGCCGCGGCGACGTCCCTACTCAAGTTCGCGACGGCCTGCTCCAGCCGCTCCAGCCGCTTCGCGTCAATACTGGAAGGAGCAGCGCCCTCCGGAGGAGGCGACGCGGTCTCCGGAGGCGGCGCCGCGGTCTTAGCGGCGGCCAGCGTCGCCGCGTCGAGGCGCGCTAAAGCTGCCGCTAGTTTGGCATCGGAAAAGGCCAACCGCTGGTCGACCTCTTCTATTCCTGGCGCCCGTTTCAAGAGGTCGACGGCCTCATCTAACCTCTCTAAAGTTCGGCACTCGGCCTGGGTCTCGCTTAATGCTTGCTCGAGGGGCTGCGTAGCCATCGACGCCGCGGTCTGCATGCGGCCCACGAGGTCATCTCTTAATGAAGCGACCTCGTTTTGTACGAGCAGTTTGATCTCGGCCTCGCTCAGGCCGCTCCCGCCGCCTCCACCTATAGGAATGTACTGGGGCTCGCACTTGCCACGGCCTCCGCCGCGGCCGTCCATGAGGGCCAGCCGGGCGTCCGCCGCGAGGGGTGCCAGCAGCGCGACGATGCGTCGCATTTTTACGTGTTGGGGCAGCCGTTTGCGTCGTGCTCGGGCAGCGTTTTACAGCGGCAAAGGAGGCGCTCTGCTGCTTGTGCAGAGGCCTGAGCCCGCACGAAAGAGGATGACCGCCCTAGTTCTTCGTCACGCATCAGTGTTCGATCGTGGGAGAGGCGAGGCGAGGTTGACGCTTCGCACCAGCGGGCTGTAAGGCACTAGAAAAAATCCAGGGCTTGGCGCCCACTCAAAAAAGCACGGGCAAGGTGTCATTCAAGGCAGTGGGGTGCTTGCTCGAGCCATTCACACTGCACACTACTGTGGCCGGCACCACTCGTGCACCGAGGCGCCCCGTAACCGCCGGGAGCTAAAAGAGCTCACAAGGCGCCAAGCACACGCGCGCGCACGCGGCACGTAACGCGCGCGCGCTGCACGCAGAAAAAAAGACAATGGACGCCTTCGTCAAGAAGCGCAAGGCCCCCGACGGCGCCGACAAGGTGCGGCCGACGTTCGTGGTGTGCCCCGGGGCCGGCGGCGGCGACTGCGCGGCGCTGACGCAAGCGCTCGCGACCTTCGGCAAGACCTGTACGATTGCCAACGGCAAGTGGGCGGGCAACTTTCCTTCCCAGATGGGCGCGAACGTCCAGCTTGTGGTCGATGCGGCCCGAAGAGCCGCGGCGGACGGCGCGCCAGTTATCTTGGTGGGCCACTCGTTCGGGTGTCGCGTCGTCGCCGAACTACTGACTTCTGAAGCTATTCCGAAGCCGTCGGGCGTCCAGCGGTTACCTTCCAACGTCATCACGAGCGGCGCGGTCCTAGAATCGTTTCCGCTCTATGGACCTAGTCCTCCAAAGCCCTCGACCGATAGGGAAGTTTCTATAAGAAACCTCCCGTCTGGCGCAAAGGTCCTGTTTCTGTCGGGAGCCAAGGACGAGTTTCTCGATAGGAGCAAGCAGTGGCGGTCAGGTCAGCCCGTGGGCGAGGCCGCCCTCCGAGCCGTGTTGCAACAGTCGCCCTGCGACGCGACGGTCGTCATGGTCGACAGCGCGCGACATGCAGCTTTTAAAGTAGCAAAAGCGAAGAGCGACACCGTTCGTAGAGCGAACATCGCAACGATCAAGGCGCACGTCTTCGAGCGCTTATTGACCACAGCGAGGCCGGTGACGGCGCCCGTGCCCGCTCCGAACAAGCCGCCTCCCTTGGTCAAGCCCGTGGCCCTGCGGCCGCCGACGCCGCCGCCTTCTTCCGAGATTGTTCCTCCGTCCACGACCGAGCGGCCCGAGCCCGAGCCGCTCAAGGTCGCCTTACCTGAAGCGGGCCTGTCGAACTTCATGGAGAAGCCCGTCTCCAGCCCGGAGCCGAAGAAGGCGCGCAACTAACGCCACTCCTCACGGTGTGGACCTAACCTAAGTATATTGCCTGTTAACATACTTACATGAAGCGCCCGTCCCAGGCGTTTGAATCAATAGCCTCGGTCAGCGCCTTGCCCGTCCGGAGGCCCTCGCGCGCCCGAAATTCAAACACCCGCCCTTCCCCGAGCTTCCGGCGGTACCGCACTATTCCGGAAGGATCGGCCTCCTTCCAGCCGTACTCCGACGGGTCGTCCTTGTCGACGCCGACCTCGCGGGACGGAGGCCGCGACCGCGACGACTTCCGGGGCGGGACCCTAATGCCAGCCAATTGTTTCCGGTCGTCCTTCTTTGCATGGTCAAACAATCCCAGATGCGGCTTCGGTACTTTGTCTTTCCCATGCTTGAAATGTAAAGGCACCACGCTACAGACGTACGGCGTCGGCCTCGGCACCGGCGGCATCATCGGATTAAGACCAGCTTGTCGAAGCTGCTGCTCCCGGTCGATCTGCGCGTCGATCGTATCCAGGAAGAAGTCCACGACCAGCACGTCGGGCGCCGGCGGCAGGAACCGATCTTTCTCGTCGCAGATCTCCCCTAATTGCGAGCAGACCTCGTCCGCGTAACCTCTCATACGTTTGTGGACCGACGGCACCTCATGGACCGCCGGGAGCGATTCCAGCATCCCCAGGAAGGCCTCATATTTCGTTTCGTCGCCGCCGCATAGCCTCTCGACGTCGATCATCGACAGATCGAAGCCTAACTGGTCGAAAGCCACGCAGAGCTCCTTGATATTTAAGGAGTCGCGATCCTGGGCAAGCTTCCGGAAGGCGTATTGCGCTCGCATGTGCAGGGGCTCTTGGATTTTACCGTCTGAAAACAACTCATCAGTCCCGAATAATTTAACATAAGGTACTGTATCCTCCTTCGTAAATGGTCGACAAGCACACCGGACCACTGCTCTCTTCACCCTTAGACCTTTGAGCGACTCCACCATGGCCTGAAATTGCTCGAACGACAACTCGCCGTCGACCAATAAAGAGTCGATTTTCTCGGACGTGAAGTAGTGCTCCACCCGCAGATCCCCGAACAACAAGGACAACGCTTCAGCATTCAGCGTCGTGCGCCGGTCCCCGCCCTTGACGCTCCACAACCTCATTATGTATTTATCATAGACTTTTCGCAGCTTGTAGCCCTCATCCGACTCCAGTAGGTCGAGCAACTCGGAAAACTGTTCGTGGTTCACACCGTCACTCCCCTTCGAGTAGTGCTCGATCGTTTCTTGCAAATCCTCGGAATCAGGCACAGGAAGCTTCATATCAACAAAAACCTGTTCCAGGCCATCGACGTCGACTCGACCGCCCTCATTATACTTGATGAAGGCGTCCCTCCGTCTGTTTGCCTTCTTCTTCGTCGTTTCGTTCGGCTCGGCGATTCGGATGATGGACTCGCCCACGCCTTCGTCCGGTTTCTCTAGCCTTGCCCGATCGACACATGTCCTTCGATCAAAGTTCTGAAAGATAGCCGACCAAACACTTTTGGTTTTCTCAAACACTTCCGTCAGGTCATTGACCGTGTTTTCCATCCTCGATAACCATTCGGGGCCGTGCTGCACACTTGTGTCGTACTGCGACACCGCGCATAACACACCATCACTGTCAATGGTCGCGACGTATCTCTGGGCAAGGTCAAGGCAGTCGACCCGTTTTTCAACACAAAAAGGTAAAGGAAAACACGCCCTAAGAGGCCACGCGGTCTCTTGCTGGTAGATGCGTAACCCATCTTCCAAGGCGTGTTTGACCGTCTCCGACTTCAGGATGAGTCGCAAGACATCGGACGCGTCATAGTAAGATAAGGCTTTGAATTGAGACTCTCTAAACAGAAATAATTGGTCGTTCTTCGCCTTCCGCTGAGCGAGCGTGTCCCGGCCGCCGCGGTTCATTTCTTTTTGTTCTTTGAGCTTCTCCCGCGCCTCCTTGCGCTTCTGGCGCGCGGCCTTCTCCTTGGCCTTGTCATCTACCGTCTTCTCGAGGAAGCAGTTACTTACTGGAGCATCCCATTTTATGTCCTCGTCTTCCTCGCTTTCGGACGACGAGGGCTCCTCTAACCGTGCTAATAGAGCGTCATCTAGTAGTCGCAAAGCGTCTGATTGCGCACTGTCCTCTAGGGAAGCGCACGGGAGTAACGAACACGACGCGTGGTGCCGCAAGGCCTCCCGGATCAGTACAGCTTCCTTCTCCTTCTTCTCGCGCTTCTCCCGCTCCTCCAGCGCATCCAACATGTTACAGAACTCGTCGAAGTAGACCTCGTCCCTCTCTTCATCCTTAACCTGCGCGTGTGGACTCTCATGCGACTGTGTCGATGGTGTCGAGGCGGTCGCGAAACTGTCTCTCTTCATTCACGAGACGTGTGGAGTCTCATGCGGCCAAGTCGACGACGTCGAGGCGACGCGGGCTCACGAAGACGCCATCGCCGCGACCACACCACGGACACTGAGTCGCGGACCGCGTACTCGAAGATGAGGTCGTTAATTTGTTCTTGCGGTAACACCCGCTTCATGTCCCTAAAAATGACATCGAGCTCGCCCGCATCGACCGTACCTCCTCTATCTATATCATACCTATTGAAGATGATCTGGTGCTCCTTCTGTTTTCTCAGGCGCATCTCCTCGGTGACATAAGGGTCCTCGTCACTCTTCTGCGGAGGTGGCTTGGCTCGATACCTCGCTTGTGATAACTTCCTCCCTAGGTAGCGATGCGCGTTCTCCAGGGCGTCCCGCAGCTTCCCGAGCTCATATAAAGCCTCTGATCTTTCATCTCGCAGTTTCCGCCTCGCCTCGTTGGCCTTCCGATGCAATGTATCCTTCTGTAATCGTCGCTTCGCTTTCTCTTCCTCGTTCTGTAAGCG
>JACLAA010005106.1_pt1 | contig 12846 bp, 7 predicted proteins | sample 8027891 | NCBI WGS metagenome assembly JACLAA01 (sample SAMN15724900, study PRJNA655200) | protist metagenome | isolation source: fluorescence activated cell sorting (FACS) single amplified genomes of... | place: Spain: Blaines Bay Microbial Observatory, Mediterranean Sea | collected 2016-01-19 | reverse complement strand
TGCATAGGGAAATAGAGTGTGTAGCTCCGGACTTCCCCGGCAGCGTAGTGTAGTCGTCTAACGAAATAGTTTCTCCCATGTTTGATATGCGAAAAAGCACGTAATTTCGGCCCGGATCGATTAAGTCTCTCAGGCTCTCATGACTGGCTTCCCTCCCCCGGCTAATACTAATATATAAATTAGATAAATTTAAATAAATACTAAATAATCAATCAAGGAAGGAATATCCTAAAGGAAAAGGACATAGACCTCTACTTGGCCACCCAGTTTTAAACGCGCTGTCCCTATTCCGCGCCGTCTACCGGGCGCGCGTGGAGGTCCTGGGAACTCATCCGAGCCATGCTTAACCGCGCGTGCGGAAAGGTGGCCGTCACGGTCTCGGCAGTTTGCGAGTGCCCAAGAGCTGCTGCTCTCTGCGAGGCCCTAAATCGGCGCGCGACCGCATGTAGATCTCCAAATTGCTGGTAGAGAAGCGCCTAATCCAAGCGCACAGCGATGCACCTCCAGAAGTTCACCAGTTGTCCGTCGCCGCATGTCAACCCGCGGGCAGTCGGGAGAGCATATTCGGTGATGTCGATGGCGGGCCACGTGGACGCTCGACCAAAGACGACCGTTAGGACGTACGTGTGCGCTCCAGCGGACGTTGGAATGACCGCCCGCGCAAGTGAAACGGACTTAAATTCTCGAAAATGGTGTAAAAAAGGCCTTAGGTTGAAGTCATAGGTAACCACAGACCCCCTCAGACCTCCACAAATGCACTCCTACATCTGCTGGGTTCTTCCGGGCGCTTTTGGACGTCTATTTGGGTGGCCAAGTAGGTCGAGTGGGAGGAAGTAGTAGGAATCCAACTTGGTTTTGTCAAAGATAATAGTATTTTCTTTTTCCCTACAAGGAAATAATAGCCGGCGAGCTTGGCAAGCGATAATGGCGCATAGATGCGCCCACCGCAGATGGATGGAATGGAGCAAGGGAGCTGTAGGGCTTTGGTACGCCAAGTCCATGGGCAACATCAGGGATGTATGCATTTGGCCTCGGCTCTGCGGTCGTCCTGACTTGATTAGTCGAAATGTCATGTACATCACGATGGCGTCGTTGCACTCGTCTATGGAGCTCATTAATGGCGTCTTTTGTGGGGGGCTCGTTCCTCATGACGCGCAGCTTGGATTCTTCGAGAGCTATTTTGGCTGAGTGCTTTTGCTGTTGTAGCTTCATTGCAGTGGCCTGATACATTGATAGCTCAGATATGATTGCCATCATCCCTGAAGGCAGGACGTAAAATTAAATATCAACACCCAGAAAATACATTTAGACACGGATCCTGCTTTTTGTGGCGTCTCTAACTATTGCTTGCAATTCATTGAGACTCACAGCTGAGCACAATGCCACGTCACGCCCTCTATTTAGTTGGTTTCTTAATTTGCTAGTCAGATTGGTGATTTCTTTTAAGACCAATTCGTTTTCTAACAGAGTTTCCTTTTTCAGACTCAACCGCTCTTCCAGAACTCCTATTTTTGCAAGGAGGTGCTCCCGATCTGGATCATCTCCTCGAAGAGAAGAATGCCATCGAACATGGTTTGAAGGAGATTCCATGCACCTGCATAATGACTCTGTCGTGCAGCGTTCTTTCTCCAGCGCTCTTCTTAATTCCAAAATGGTATCAACCAAGGCTGGCACCTGAGGCAGCTGTTTCCTTGAATTCACCGCCTGGCGTTGCAGCTCAGAAAGCTGCAACTTCAACATTCTGATATCCCGGTCCTTCTGACGTATTCCGAGCTCACCGCATTTTATTGTTTGTTCCTGTAAATTGACTTTTTCATACAAGATGCATAGCTCATCATTCCGGTCGATTAGCGCAACGCCAACTGTATTGCGACTGACCGCAGCCTTGACATATAATCCCTTTAGTTGCAACAAATCTTTTTCTATCTTGTTAATTATAATATTCCACTTGTCTATTTCAATTATCTGGTGATCAACGAAGTCCTGTTTTTTGCAATATTGTGACTGCGTTTTACATACGTTAAGCCGAAGAGTGTCCCTCTGCGCTTGGGAGGCTGCGTGCTGAACTCTTTCCTTCGCTAGAGCTTTATCTTTTGCTACAGATTCATTTTGTAGGATCTCAACCTATAATCAAGTGTCTCTCCAAGAGTTTGGACACTACACTAACCTCGTTCGTCAGTATCCTTGTTTTTTCTTTCATTTCAGCAAGTGTCTGGCTTGATGATAGAACTAGATTGATATATTTATTTTTCTCGTTTTTGGCAACATCATAGAGCGCAGAAAACTCCTTGAGGCGGCTTCTGACTTCATTGGCCTTCTTCGACATATCAAGAATGACCAACTCCTTGACCTTGACCTGCTCTCGCGCTTCTCTCTCTGATGTTCTAGCTCTTGTCGCTTCCCTTGCTTTCATTTCCCGCTGTGCACCCAGAATTACAATAAGTTTGTTTTGTCGGCATTCTTCAGCACGCCAACTGCTAATTTCATCCTCCATGGCCGCAACTTCTTTTAGGAGAGTCTCAAGTTCAGAGCGCCTAGTCTTTTCAAAACCCTCCTGTTGCAGAAGACATGCAATCCCAACATCGACTTTTTGCCTCATAGCATCTATCTGACTACTAAGGTCCTTGTTTTTCTGTAGATGAGCAGCCAGCGACTCCTCATTTCCAATCAACCGGGATTTGAGCGTGGGTAAAATTTTATTTGCTGCATCTAATTTCCTTTTTCTCTTTTGATACCTATATAGGCACATGTCATTTTTGAGACAATGAAGTAGTGTGCCTGCGATCAAGGGCTTCCAACTGTTTTTCTAACGAGCACAAAGAATCGGCCTGGTGGTGCGCAATCTCGTCTACCTCTTTTCGATTAACTTCAAGTTTCAATTTTACTTCAGCCAGCTGATGCGCACGTGCTTTCTCAATGGTGACGTTTCTTTTTACTGCATCGACATCTCGCTGTCGATGCAAAATGGTGTCGTAATGAAGCTGGAGCTTACGAAGAAGATTATCGCGCACTTCCTCGGCTTCTTTGCGCTTGGATCGCTTTTGTGCGATATTTTTGCTGCGTAGATTATTTTTGTCGGAAATCAGCAATACTTCCTGCTGTACTTTCTCGACAGCTTTCTTAACACATTCTGTCTGCTTGCGAATGCGCTCTGGTTCGACAGAGACTTTCTGCAGCAATTCCCGTGCACCTTGGGATTCCGCGACAGCATTTTGCTTTTCATTTTCTAGAATTTGTAACCTTTCTTCGAATGCGCGCTTGCGTTGAGTATCATGCATGTGCATGTTGTTTAGCTTCTGGAAAGCCTCCCTAGCGAGTGTCAGCTCTCTCTCTAACCTGCGTAACTCAGGTTGGACCATAGCATCGTTATCCTTTAGCATGACATCTGCAGCTGACGTCAACTCCTCATGACTACGTTCTAGCCCGAGGATCTCATATTTACTTACTGATTCATTCTGCTTAAGCTCATTGAGTTGATGTTCGACTCGCTCGCGATCCGCGCGTAGTATCTCAAGTTCTTGTTGTTCTGCATCTGACTTTTCGAGAGCGCTTTCCACCCTGACTCGTTCGCCAAGCGCTTCATTTTGCTTTTGGCGTAAGGTCCTGAGTAATACTTTTTCCTCGTCTTCCGCGGCAAAACACGCAGCTTGCAAGGACCTGTGCGAAGATGGCCGCCTCATACAATATAAGAAATATGGACTTCACCTGTACTCTCTTTCAAGGGCATCGGCCTCGTCCACTGAGATTCTTGATAGCTTTTGTAACTCCCGGAGATGCGAGATTGTAGCACCTGCAACATCATCATCCATGACTAAATTTTATCGGTTCCGACGCCTTTTGTCAATAACACAAGCGGGAATACGGAAATACGTATCTTTCCGTTCCGCCCGTATCTTGGGATATTACTGTCGATGGCACACAAGGAGACTCTATGTGCCCTTGGAGACGCTTTGAGGGGAGATTTGGTCACAGCGGTTCCTGTGGTCACGCACGACATATTGATTGGAGTCGTTCGACGGCACAACAACTGTCTTGGTGTTCTGCGCGAAGGATGTGATTTGCTTGTCAAAAGCTTGGAGGTGGTCAAGGAACAACAGAGACTTGTAGCACGAGTGTCCACAAATGCTTTTATATTTACCTCTTCAGCATAGGCTTTAGCCAGAGTAGGAGCAGCCGATACCACCCTGGGACTGCATGAATCTCGTCTAGACGATCTAGGCCACCGCTTTGAAAAAATGGATGCCCAGGTTTCCCATTTGTGGAAACAGATGGATAAGTTGTCTGCTCTAGAAATCCAACAGCAGGAGCAAGTGGTGCAAACGAGGGAACTCCAGTGCTGCTTCCAAAAGCTTACTATAACCAGAGAGCAAGAAGCACTTGAGAACAAGGAACAACTCGAAACATTCCGAGGTTGGGCTTGGTCTTGTGCTCTATGATGAAAGATGATGAGCCATATAGGTGCCATTGCTACGCAGGATCAGTCCATCTTGACCATTCAAGACAAACTAAGTCGCCTCTCAAAAGAGCTCTACATAAGTTCTGATCAGATACATGTTGTCAGGCGTTCAGATCCCGAAAATGGTGCTGTCTTTGACAACCCTGTCGACATTGGGCGTGACGGCACTAGCAGAGCTTCATTGACCAACGAACTAGAGTGCATGAATACCATGGCTCAGGAGATGGCACGTAATATGGAGTTGCAGCGACGCATGGCTACCACGCAGAGCAAGCAACTCGAATTGAAAGCATGCAAGGAAACCGAAGCGATCGCCAACCAAAATAAAGAGCACCTGGGAAAAATACAGCAATTCCTCGATTCAAATATGGATGTCAACTTGATGGACATACGTCGCAATCAAGATCTCTTACTGTCGCAACTTGAAGATTATCACATGCTCCTCGACGAGAAAACTACCGAAAAGCAGGTGGATTCTCGCATAGAACGCCGGTACGATGATTTGGTGTCCCATCTTCAGCTCGCCATGCAGTCTGTAAAAGCTGACGAAGCCAATTTCAAGGCGTGTATTCAGCGGATCGAGCAGGCCAATTCTCAGCTCCTGACAAATAAGGCAGAGCGCTCGGAACTAAACGAGTTGTATTTGTCAGAGCATGAAGAACATCTAAACGTTTACTGTTTCACCCTAGGCGGGCGCAGTTGGGAGTGCAGTTGGCAAATTCGACAAAAGCATCGCAAGAGCTTAGCCCAGAGGTACGTACTCTGTTGCGGAGTGCCGTTCAGCGCGATGAGATCCTCACGATGCTCAAAGGCAAAGCAGAGAAATCGCTAATGGACGTTCTGTCAACTCAAACTACATCCTTGCTAGAGTCAAGTGACAAACTCAACAGTCGCATGTCTGCTTTATCCGAGCAGCAGACGCGGGCTATCTCTGTCCTTGCATTACAGAGTGAGCAGAGCGATGCTCTTCTTGATTCGCGTTTAAGTCACTTAGAAGCGATTCAAAACTCGTTGTATCCCCAAGCAAAGGGGTCGCCAGCTTCGCAGACACAAAACCTTCAGGAGCAATGTGATTCTATGCCAATTTCGCAGGATAACACCGCAGAAAAGGCACCAACCCTTCCATATATCAACGATGGAGTCGATTCAGTGCAGAAAATGAAGACGGCAGCCCCATCAAGCTCATTGCCAAACACTAGTCGACACTCAACCGCACTGCAAGAATCAGACTCAACGATTCCTTCATCTTCTTTTGAGATGCTGCCAAAAAAAAAGAGAACATTAAAAGGCGGGCCGTTGGCACCTAGGGCACCATTAGTGTCATTCTTGCAGCCGCAGTCCTCTCCATGAGCTGATGTAATCTCCTGTGGTGACAGGCCTTTATCTCTAGTTCAGAGTACTATACGCGGCATGGAATAGCTCCCCTGGATCAACGAGAAAGTTAGCCAAGCTGCCTAGTGAAATGGAATTTTTAGCCTAGAGTCTCCTTACGCTTGATCCGCTCCCGTGACTGCCAGTGGGGGCAACTGTTTGGTCCGTGATTATGTACATCCATGATTACTGTTTGCCAGTGGGCCTGAGGCCGCCAGTAAGCCTCAGGGCGGCCAGGGAACGCCACCACGAACTATTGCCCCAGTTGGAGAGTCACCCTTGGGATTTTGTATACTTCATGTCCCATCCTGACGGATGATACATATGATATTCAAATACCGATTTTTGAAATCCAATATAAAAATGACCATGACAAAAAAATCGCCAACTTGAAATATTTTTATCCGTTGGCGTTGATTGTCATCGGCGATGCCCGTCAGAACCCCGAAGAACTCCCAACGATTATCATTGGGGATTAGTGTGGGGGAGCACTTACCTAATGATATTAGGCCCGGGCCCGGGAAGTAGTATCGCAGACGATTCGAACTTGAAACGTATGAATTTCAAGTTAGTCCCCGGGCCCGGGGCCCCGCCTACGGCGTGGAGCGAACTTGAATTTCCTACATTTCGTGTGATGGAGATTGTTGTTCGGGGCACATATTATATATATCATATACCGTGACCGTGACACTACCGTGTAAACGCAACGGACTTGGAAAACTTGAAAATATTTTCAAGTTGGCTGCGGCCCGACGGGCAGCGTTCAAGTTGGCTGCGGCCCGACGGGCAGCGGCGATTTCATCATGATGTCAATTTTTGATGACATATTTTGTACTATATTTTGTATTAGTTGGTAAAATAAGGGGGGATCCCAGTGGGACAAAGTATACAAAACCCTTAACTACTTTCCCGAGCCTGAGGTGTAATTCTGATATTCGATGAGTCACAGTTTTAAGACTGTTTGTTTTGTTTTTCGATCTAGCGCCTCGGTCGCCACCGGGGAAGCGCCGCGCTACGGTTCATTCAATTTCTTCGAATGTGGCGACTGTGGCGGCGTGCACAATTCCATACGTGCAACCTACGCATGGCACATGCGACCGCTGCGGCTGCCACGCGCGCGGAGAGTCCGCTCAAGTTGAAGTAAAGGTAGTCAGACTTCCACAAAATCACTCCTACTAGTACTTCTGCTGAGTTATTCCGGACGATTGTGGACGTCTATCCGGGAGCTCGAGTAGGTCCGTTCGGACGAAGTAGAATAGTTTAATTTGGCGGCGTCACGGCCAAGGCGTTATGAGTGCAATTGATACAAATTATGTCGAGTGATTGATCAGATATGTGTCTGTAGGCGAAATGAGGTCCACTTGTCGGGTACCATCATAAAATATTTTTCCATGGCTAATTGAAACCGATTCCGATAATTTGGCGGTTGAATGACAGTTGGCTCAGCTTGACCAGCAATCATCCCAACTGACTTCCCGACGCGCTCAACCTTTTTTATTATGTCATACTGACGTAGGTAGTCAATGATTCCGACAACAAGCTGGTGATTATCATCATCCATACCGACCAAAATTGAGTAGTCAACTACACTGATTAGAGAAAGAAATAGGGTGTCATTCATCACAGCGTTATTAAAGTATGCTTTTGCTTGGTCACGAAGGGGGAGAGGGCGACCTTCAGTAAACTCCACAAAATTTTCATCCAGCAGTACAGGCTGCACATCGCTCACTCCTACAAAACTTGAAGCTGTTTTGCTAACTTCGCCTGAAGCATCCACACGTGCGTACCTTGATCGCGTGCTGCCCTTGAGATCAAAAACCCGGTGGATTGAACACTCATGGAATAAATTTTGCATAACTACTACCTGTTCCATGGTCCTTTTCCCGTTTGCACGATTATGTGAGCCGATCTGATAAACACCGAAGACTTTAACTAGAAGTGTTGCATAACAACAAAAAAATGCTTTGAAGAGATATTCAAAGTACGCAGGGGCATACTCCAAAAACATCTGTAACTCAGTCCGAGTAATTTGCTTAACCACAAATCTTCCATCTGTTGTTTTCAGAAATGTCGCACCTGACTTACCGCCTTGCGCATTCCATGGGCGAGCCATGGAGAGGGACCTTAGGTATCCTATTTCATCTTCTTCGCTGTTTCCGCAGAATGCCCTGCGCACTGCAACAAATTGAGTAGTCCAGTAGGCCTGACAGACAAACTTGCATATAGTATTCCCTTTTTCATTCATGTCAGCAAATCTGTGCTTTATATGCGTTTTCTGAGTGGACAACATCTGGTTTTCAAAGTAAGGAGGGGAGGCCTTTACCAGTCTACCCGCATGGCGAAGAGGAGTTGTAAGCGCCAGTTCCACATTTTGACGTGTATCGGCGACCGTGCGTTCGTCACAACGACCATGAGAAATTCCAGGGTTGCTGTGGTCTTGCATACTAAAGTCTGGCGATGTTGGCTTTCTCCTAAACAATGCGCCAATTGACCCAACTTGATCTAAAGCAGGACTGCTGGTAGTCGTCCTTGAGCGCAAGAGATTGCCCTGTTCTGTGATCGTCGACAGCCCGGTGCCGGGCGAGTGAGAGAGGCCACATGGTGCTTTTAAGCCCATTGCTGTTTCAGATATAATTGGCTTCTCATTGTAGTACATGCTGTTTCTTTTATGCGTTGCGTCTAGGTACGTTGCCAATGAGCGCTTGTACTCCATTGTGCTTAAACTATATGCAATTATTGTAGTCGGCTCTTCATCATGGACTAGCAAGACTCCACTACAATCACCAATCTCCAAACGCGGTCTTCCACCCTCTAGACTGCGAAGCGGCACAATCCATGGGTCCTCCTCAGGACTGTATGTACCCAAGAGCCTCGATAGTGCACTAGAAAATCTATAGCCACGGAGCGTAGCTTGCACGTTAGGTATACCTGTAATCACTTCTTCATCATGGTATTCTGATTGCTGGCTATCTGAGTTCAGAGTAAGTGGCGCATCAACGCAGTTGCTCTGATTATTGTGATCCTTGATTAGTTCACGAGTTGACACGTAGTTCGCTGGTGCAAAATCTCCCAGGACCTCCTCAGAACTACCAATCACAGTTCCTATGTGTTCTGCGGCCATCATTTTGGTACCTGAAGGTAAGCCGGGAGGCAAGGCCTGGCCTTCACCGTCTTGGAAGTCGTCGCCCTCGTCTATATCTTCTTCTATAGCCGATGTCGATACAAATCTGGGTTCTGTCAGGGTTCTAAGATGTAAAAGCTCTGCCTCTATTATATCACTACTGCAGCCGACAATAGTTGCTATGTAACTGGATGCATCAGTTGTGGTACTCGCATATGACCCAGCTTTATCTTGTATAGAACTCAAAAGCTGACCTAATAATGCAAACCTCTGGTTCCAGTTGCTCATTCTAACGTAAAGCTCCCGGCGGAATTGTGCAGGGAAGCGCAACTGCACAGAATTGTCGGACAGCCACATTTTTTCATGCAAATGAGGCTCATCTAAAAGCTGATGACGCAACCAGGATGAGTAGCTTTCGATGTCCATTGATATCTGGCTTAGCTCGCCCAACACCGTGGCTAATAAAGAATATGTGGAATTATCATTGCTAGTCGTAGTAAACACTAGGACTATTGAATCCATAACCACTTCTAATTCACTATGCTTTGCACGAAATGATCTGAAAAGGTCTAAGGTTAGTAATTTCAAACTCTGACATTCAAGTGCAAGCTCATGATAATAAAATGACCCGTCAAAAGGAAGTTGCTGTCTGACATAAATCTCATATGGCCTGATGCGTTCGTAATCAAAGCGAGCAATCAGATTTCGGGACCCATAGAAAAACACGTGGTTGGTTTGCAGGCAATGTCGACAGTTTCCGGTGCGACAAGTGGCAGTTCTGTTATAGAAGCGCACCTCCAAAAACTTGCCGAACGACATCTTCCAAGTGTCCTCCGACATAGGAACTAAAGGAGAGACTATTTCTTCGCAAGCTTTACAATAGCTCCACATGAAAATCGTATTGTCATGATTTACACTGCACAGAGATTCTGCGGATTCGTTCTCCGTCGTTGGAGCCACAGACAATGCCTGGTCCATCTTCACGGTAATGAGGAGTCTGCCATCATTGTGATAAAATATTTGGGTCATGTCAAGCACCGATTTTTTGTCGCCAGGAGGGAACTTCGACTTCAGATTAAAGCAACAGTTGAGGAGGAATTGACCCAAGCTCACGTCCTGTGGAGTGTAGTATAGAACGCCCTTGACCTCTGCGGAGGCACACTGCGTACGATGACTCATCCACACGCTCGTGACCAGCAACATTTGATGATCAAAGGCAGATGTTGATAGGAACTGCTTTTTTATGAGTTGACCGGGAGAGGAACTTCTGGAATCAATTGTTCCGTCCCCGAAATCAACTGATAGAGATGAAGAGAAGATGGATGATCCGTGCCACTGTGCAGGCACAGCAGCGTGCCTTGGCATTGCACCGCAGTCTCTCAGAAAAGAACATTCTAGGCGGAGATGATATGCTACAAATACAGCAAAGCCAACAATCCTCTTAATTTTCTTCAGCTCTGATTTTCTGGCACCTCTCAATATTAGCGTGCAACCAAGGAATCTAGGAGAGCCCGACAGATAAACATAGCTTACATACCCGTGCCCACGCATGCGTTTACAGTGAGGCTGAACATGATTTAGCTTAGGTATCGACTTGACATGATATCCTTCAAGTGGTACAGATGGGTATGTTGTGATTTGGAGGTGCTGACAGGTTCCAAGTGCTATGTCTCTGTAATCACTCATGCTAGTAACGTAATCAGTTGACGGAACAATAGCCGCCCCGGTCATGCGCGCAATTTGCTTCATTAGTCTGGGCTTGACATGTTGAACTGCAACTACATCATGCTGGTTAAGGTACTCTTGGGCCTGGCGAGATATCGAACTTCCTACACACATCAAATCAGGCTGCAGTCGAATTATCTTCTCCACTATTATTTCTGTGTATTTCTGCTCTTGTTCTAGCAATGTTGTAAAAGTTGCCAGTTTCGAGTGGGTGCGCTGAAAGTCCACGCCACCTGAGAGCAACAATATGCGAGGCGAGCAGGCGGACTTTCGCATCTTTTTATGGACTACTCCCTTCGAAAAGACAATGCCATCAACATAGCGACATTCCAGATACGATCCTCCTGGTATCACCTTGATCTTGACGTATGGTCGAATGTCCATGGTATCAGCGATGCGGACATTTGGTGTGACAGTGTCACTAGCTTCTTGAGCTAGGCGAAGTATAATGGCACCCCAATTTTGTTCGTGTGGTCTTTCATACGCGCGGTCATATTCCGACAAGAGTCCTTGAACCATAGATTCAAGTCTCAAAATTGCGCTCTGCCGAAGCAGGTCTGCAATATGCAGAAGCTCAGCGCGAGATTCCTGATTACGTGAAGTTGCATTCAGGAGAGAGATAGGCGCAACAAAAGATGACGTTCCGAGAAGCCTCCTTCGCAGACAGGCTTCCGGGCTATCAATCATCGATCTATTCCACGCGTCATACACAGACCACACGCAGGGCAATTTGCTTGAATCTGATTCTAAATTAGATTCTCTGGTTGCTTGATGTTGACATCTAAAACGATTTTTGTTATGTGCAGGTATGTTAGTAGCATGATCTGTAGTCTCACTAAACTCTTGCTGTAAATTTAGTTTATCATGCACAGTGAGGCTAAAACAATCATGAGCGACATTTTCCGCTTCCTCAAATCGCCGGGCAATACTTGGGCTACAGGCAGGAACATACTCATGTAAAGATTGCGAGTTCTCGACTGCAATATGATTTTTTTGCAGTGATCTGCCATGTTTCTCGCATGCACCTAAGAAAGACGAATTCACTAACACCCTATCCGACTGCACTTGGTATGGTGCTTTGTGGGCTTGGTGACAAGTCGTACACACCCGAACCATGCCGGTCAGCAGTACGAGTCGACCATCGATCAAGTAGGACGAACACTTGTGACAGAACACCTGCCCACATAATCGGCAGTGATGCCTCCGACGAAACATGTTGAACGGCATTTCACATTCATAACAGGTCCTGCACAATCTATCAGGCATCCAGTACTCCTGCGCACATGGCAACGTCGATTTTTTTTTCACTTTGAATTCTGGTCCTTGCGATGAGGTCACGACAGATTTCCTTTCAACGTCATTAGACAGCAGTTCAACAGCTAGGTGGCTTCTGGCACTATTGCCGTATACAGGAAAATATGTCAGATCATCTTTTTTTTCCCCGTCATTGCTGACAAGCGAAAACAGCCTCCACGACCCTTTCTCCTTCATTCGACCGCCCTATATGCCCCGTGGCACACGTCTCCAGCCAAATACGCCTGGATCATGTTGCCCTGATCCCATCGAACCGGCCTGCATTTGATGCTCCTGCCCCTCTCTAGGTCTAGGGCGCGGACACTCACGACACTCACGAGCGTAACCATGCCGAGGTTTGTAGGATCTCCAAAGGAGTGGTTGGGGGGAGTGGTAGTGGGGTACCCCCCCCTAGTAAGAGCCTAGTAGGGGGCGTAGTAGGGGGGTCGAGCCACAGCAGAGACAAGCCGCTGGTCGACTTGTGCGACTGTTACTTGTTCTAGTCCGTAGGATCGTCCTGTCGCGAGCTCCTGACGCGGCAAACTCGTCGAGTCGACGATACGTTGGTCGCGGTGGACCCGCGGTGCCTGCCGCGGGCAAAAAGGGGGGGTTAGTAAAGTGGAGCTAGTGGGATTTTTCTAACGCAATTTTTTCCCAGGGACCCCTGAAGAGGTGTGGTAGGTAGTGGCCTGCTGTCGGGGGTAGTCCCCGCCCTGCTCCTGAGCGTAACCCGTATGCGGAATACGCTCAGGTGCATGAATACGTCTGACGCATCCTCGCGACGTGCGGGGGAAGGATAATACCCTAGCGCAAACACATACATGTAATCTCCCTAGAGCTAGGCCGAGTAGAAAGTGGGGGCGCGAGAGCTCCGGGGGCG
>JACLAA010000086.1_pt1 | contig 12849 bp, 40 predicted proteins | sample 8027891 | NCBI WGS metagenome assembly JACLAA01 (sample SAMN15724900, study PRJNA655200) | protist metagenome | isolation source: fluorescence activated cell sorting (FACS) single amplified genomes of... | place: Spain: Blaines Bay Microbial Observatory, Mediterranean Sea | collected 2016-01-19 | reverse complement strand
GATGACCAAGCACAAAGCACAAGTTATCAACTATTAGGAGATAGAGTTGGTAGTGATAATGATGTTTCATTATCAGGATTTTTATATCTTTTTGACCCATCAAATACTACTTTTGTTAAACATTTTATTAGCAGAGTTAATACAGTTATTTTTTCTAACGCTAATTGGGAGGGATATATTGCTGGCTATGGAAACACAACGTCAGCTATTGATGCAGTACAATTCAAAATGGATTCAGGCAACATAGATAGTGGCGTTATTAAAATGTACGGATTAAGAGAGAGTTAAGATGGCTTTATATTCATTACATTCATATAAAGAAATTAGGAGTTACTAATGGCAATAATAAAATTAAATAACAGAGCAGTAAAAGACGCAACAGCAGTAGGAACAACAACACAGTTAGGTAATTTAGTTTTCATATCTAAGCAAACTGCTAGTTCATCTTCTAGTGTTAGCTTTACATCAGGTATTGATAGCACCTATAAAGAATACATATTTATGTTTAATAATATTCACCCAGCTACTGACGGTGCAGATTTTACATTTAACTTTAGCACAGATAGTGGAAGTAACTATAATGTTACCAAAACTTCTTCGTTTTTTAGAGCATATCATTATGAAAGTGATGCTAGTGGTTTAGGTTATGATGGTGGAGGAGACTTAGCACAATCAACAGGTTATCAAGTTTTGTATCAAGCTATTGGTAATGATAATGACCAATCAGGTGCTGGTTTTTTACACTTGTTTGATCCTTCAAACACCACATTCGTCAAACATTATATTGCAAATAAGCAGTTTTATGGAAACGGAGATTTCTCTATGAATACTTTTCTTGGTGGCTATGGAAATACAACAAGTGCTATTGACGCAATAGATTTTAAGATGTCGTCAGGAAACATTGATTCAGGCACGATAGATATGTATGGAGTTAAATAAAAAATTATGATAATAACAAACCAACAAGGAGAACAATATGCCTAGATATAAAATGGTAAATGGAGAAAGAATCCAATTTACAGCAGCAGAAGAGACAGCTAGAGACGCAGAAGAAGCAGCTTGGTCAGCTGGTGCTTTTGATAGAGCTATGGCAGACTTAAGACAAAGAAGAAATAATTTGTTAAAAGATACTGACTTCTATGCTTTATCAGATGTAACAATGAGTGCTGACATGACAACGTACAGACAAAATCTTCGTGATCTTACGAATGGTTTAAGTACAGTTGCTGATGTTAATGCTGTTGTCTACCCAACAAAACCTGAATAAATTATATAAATTATAATTCATATCTGTTAATAAATTAACATGAAGTTTATGTTAATTTTAAAGGTATGTTCCGTTGTACACTTGAATTGTTTACCACCAATTCAGGACAGTTTTGTATTTAATTCTTGGTCAGAATGTGCTAGTGCAGGTTATCTACGTTCTATTACAATAATGAACAATATGGAAAGTAGTATAATTAATAACAATAAAGTTGTGATAAACTTTAAATGTACAGAAGTAGAAGAATCATAGGAGTTAATATGGATAAAATGATAGAAACATTTTTAGAAGAGATAACAAAGTTTTGGGAAAAAGTAAAAAGCTATGTCAAAGACAAAATTAAAAAAATCATCTGCAAGTGTAAAAAAAATTAAAGAATACGCAGAAAAAAATAATAGTATTCGCATCTCCTATCACGAGAAGGTGTGTGCGGAACGTATGAAAACTTTATTTAAAGCTATAGATGAAATGCGTTTAGATATTAAGAACTTACACTCTGATATGAATAAAGGTAAAGGTGTGATTAGTTTTGTTATTATACTAGGTGGACTTTTAGGAGTGATTATTAGCTTCTTTAAATGGAATGGCTAAACGCAATAAAACAGCTGCTACTGGACTCTACAATGAACTCATTGCACAAGCAAAATTTGCACAAGATCCTGATAAATTAGTATTCGTACCTGCTATGGGTATTGGTCCAATAGATATGGTCGTCTTAGATTTAACCACAGGTGAGTATCAAGCCTACGATGTAAAGACCGCAAACTATAGAAAATCTGATTATACACCGAAAGATAAGTATGTTAGAAAGGCGGGATCATTGATAAATAGAGGCTTGACAGAACTACAAAAAAAATTAAAGGTCAAAATATATTACAACAAATGAAACTTACAGCTAACATAACTTTAGACGAGCTTTGCAAATCACAAGTTGCTGAACGTAAAGGTATTAATAACAACCCTAACCCAGCTCAAATAGAAAATATAAAAGCATTAGCTGTGAATGTATTACAACCCATCAGATCACATTTTGATAAACCTTTAATTATATCTAGTGGTTTTAGATGTGCTGAACTTTGTATTGCAATAGGTTCATCAGTTAATTCACAACACGTTGCAGACGATGGAGCTGCGGCAGCAGATTTTGAAATACCAGGTGTAGATAATTTAGATTTAGCAATTTGGATTAAAAATAATTTAGACATAGATCAAGGAATCCTTGAGTTCTATCGTGAAGGAGAACCTACAAGCGGATGGATTCATTGTAGTTATTCAACAAAAGATAATAGAAACCAATGGCTTAAAGCTAGAAGAGAGGAAGGTACAGTTAAATACTTACCTTGGACAATTTAATATGTGGTTAAATTTATTAGGCATGGGAGTCAAGACAGCTGCCAAACTCTATCAAGATAAACAAAAAACAAAAGAAGCTCTATCAGGAGCTAAACTACTTCACGCAGAGAAGATGAGACGGGGGGAGATAGAATTTTCAGGTAAAGTATTCGAGCATCAGAAGGGAGACTGGAAAGATGAGTTCGTTCTGATTGTATTATCAACTCCCATCTTCATGTTAGCTTACTCTGTATTTACAGATGATCCAGAGATTGAAAGAAAGATGGATCTATTCTTTGAGAAACTACAATCTATGCCTTGGTGGTTGGTTGGACTTTGGGTGTCCGTTGTTGCTGCAATCTATGGTATCAAAGCCAGTGAGATTAAAAACTTTAGCGGTAAATGACAATTAAAAATGCTTTCACACAACAGTACAGTAAAAAGGTAAGTTTATTATCTCAACAAACAGGCAAGTATGGCAAAAAGAAAATTAAATCTAGAAAAACAACCACACGAAAGAATAGCAAAAAGTACTAGCTTGGGTAGACGACCTAAAACGTCATCTATGAATAAACATAAAAGACGTAATTGGAAAAAATATAATGCTCAAGGTCGTTAGTTTATTAATCATCATATTATTGACGGGATGTTCTAAAGATATTCATTTAGACCCCATACACACAGTAGGCAATAAAGTAGTCAAAATTATATTTCAAAAAGCTAAATAATATATGAAACCCATAATGATTACCTTGATGTACTTAACTTTTGGTGGCGACATCAAGCTAGATACATTTGAGATATTTACAAGTTGTAGCTCTTGGTTTAATACTAACGTAGCAGTACATGAGAAGAAGAAGAAAACCCTTCTATCCAATCATTACTACTACAAGTACCAAGATAAAAAAGTTATAGGTTATATTTGTGGAGGAGAAGAACCAAGATGAAAGTTAGCGAGAATACATCAGTAGCTATGCCAATTAAAAATATGATAGGTATTGTTATCGCTGTAGCTATGGGTGTCTTTGCCTACACAGAAGTGACAGCTAGGCTCACGTCATTAGAGACTTCACGTGAATTATTTAACGCAGACTTATTAAAAAAATCAGAACAGAAACCTACAGACCAAGAACAATATATGTTATTGGAATCTGTGTTTAAAGATGTAGAGAAGTTAATTGAAAACCAAGAACAAAATATGACTAACAAAGTTAATATTGAGTTCTTAAAAGAACAAGTACAAAAACTACAAGTTGATGTTGAAAAATTAATTAGAAATGGAAACGGACACTAATGGTAGCAGAGATTGTAGCTTTACTTATGTTTATTGGTCCTGATATTAAGGAACATAGAATACAAAAGTCTATGTCTGTATGTCTTAAACATAAACGTGAAGCCACAAGACAAGTTAAAGATAATATAGATTATAAATGTATTAAATCTAAAGCAGAACTTGAAACAAATATTGATGGATCTAAATCAATCAAATCACTTATACTAGAATAGTGTATTGTATACTGTGGATGCGTAATGATAAGTGGGAGTTGTTCACCAATGAGATATGGGACACAGAAAAAGAAGCCACAGACTATGCTAAACGTGGCAACTTTAAAAAGAAAGATAAATGGAAAGTTGTAAATTATTTTAAAGAGTATAAAATATCATCATGGCGATAAATAAAGCAAAAATGAAATGCAATGCACCTAAACGACAAGTTCAGGGTGGTAAGAAGTTTGTTGTTAAGGCTTGTAAGGATGGCAAAGAAAAGATTATTAGATACGGGGATTCTAGCATGAAGATACGTAAATCAAATCCCGCAGCTAGAAAGAGCTTCAGAGCTAGGCATAATTGCAAAACTGCAACAGATAAATTCACAGCTCGTTATTGGTCATGCAAAAAATGGTAATCATAAATGATTACAATTAAACAATGGTAAAGAAAAAAACTTGGTCTAAAAGAAACCTTACTTTAGTTTGTGGATATTGCATCATGTGTAAAAGACAGCTATTGAGTAATGAAGGTGGATGGATTATAAATGCAGAGAAGAAACGATTTTGTCATCATTATAATAATGGACTAAGTTGTTTTGATAAATATATAAATAAGGAGAAACATTATGCCAGGACATTACGGTAAGAAATCAAAAGGTAAACTTACAGCGAAACAAAAGACTTTACCTAAAGGACTACAAAAAAAAATAATGAAGTCTAAATCTAAAAAGAAAAAGTAATGGCTAAACTTTGTGCAAAAGGTAAAGCTGCTGCGAAGCGCAGATTCAAAGTATACCCCTCTGCGTACGCCAATATGTACGCAAGTGGTGTATGTTCAGGTAGAATCAAACCTAAAAAAACAGGTAAGAAAAAATAATGTCAAAAGGTTTACGATCATGGGTACAAGCGAATTGGGTAGACATTGCTAATCCAAAAAAAAGTGGTGGATTTCCCAAGTGTGGTCGTAGTGGTGGTGAGACAAGAAAGAACTATCCTAAATGTGTACCTGCTGCAAAAGCTAGATCAATGTCAGCTAGTCAAAGACGTGCTGCAGTATCAAGAAAGCAAAAAGCTGAAAGAAAAACAAGACAAGATAAGAAACCTAACTACGCTAGGACTTAGACAATTCTTTTTTTACAATCTCGTAATCTTTCCAAATATATTCTAAAGGTTTCCATATCCCTGTTTGTCTTACCTTTGCTCTTCTATAATGAATGATGGTTGAGTGATCGTAATTAAAAAACATTCCTAACTTGGGTGTTGAAATTTGGAAGTGTTCTAAAATATAATTAATAATAACTGATCGTGGTTTAATCATGTAAGCCAATCTTCTTCTGCTCATGATTTCTTTGGTGCTAATATTATAATGTTTGCCGACAGTATATAATATCTTATTAAAAGTTTCATAACCTACAGGGTGCTTGTACTCAACTTGCTTTTTAATTCTATCTCGATCTTCTTTCATTTGCAGTTTGTCTGCAAGTGCTTGGCTTTTAAAAACTAAATGTGTTTCAGCTAACCTGTAGCCATTCTTAAATCCTGTTCTATATATCTGTAGTTCTCTTGGTGATAGTTCTCTAAACATGATAGCTTTCATACCAAGTTTAATTTGTTTCTTTTTCTTATTGATTATTTCTAAGTGCATAGTACCCTTTCAGTTGTTGCCAACTTTTGTTGTTGTTTTAACTTATCTAATTAATGACTATCTATTTGCCATTAATTGCTCTCTGCATTCAGTCACTTCCAAATGTAAGCTGTAACTTTCAGCTTTTAATTTGTTAGCCTTCTGTACTGTTTGAACATACAACTCACTTTTTTTCCTTTGTTTGTCCATCAGTTTCTGCAGACGCTTTCTGATTTCCATCAGCATCCTCCTTCACTATTGTGTGATCCCATTTAATTTCTTCGATCACGACTTCTACTAACTCTCCCTCATTTGAGGGGTCGGCAGCTTTCTTAACGGAATCGAAACTTTCTACATATTTAAAGTTTGCATCTCCGTACTTTGTTCTTATAACCTTTTTGGTGGATTTGTCAATCATTGTAATCTCTTTCTAATATAAATTCTAGATTTTGTATGGCTTTTAATATATCCTCTTTACCATTTTTAAACGAGTGTCTCGATACATACTTCACAACACATCCCTCTTCAAATAACATACGATTAGCTTGGATATATTCGATAGGTTGGATTTTAAAATTATCTTTGTAGTGTGAACCACCAATTTGTTTCTGTAATTTATTTTTATTCATATTGTTTGGAGTCTGTGGCGAAGGAAAACAACGTAAGAAAGTCAAGGGTAATGACTAAAACTCCGCCACAAACTTAGAGCCTAAGCTCTATCTTCTGTAATTACCATAAGTTCCAGTTTTTTGGTAGGGTTTTTTATACCCACCCATTGCTGGTTGTCCACCGCCACCTGCTGATGATTTACTTGCATCGTTAGGTTTTAATGAAACATTTACACCACCTGTGGCTTGTCCATCATCTGTTTCAGCACCGAAAGCAGCTTGACTATACCAACCATTGGCTTCTTGAGGGATATTAACACCAATAGTCCAGTTCTTGTCAGGTCTTTCTTCATTTTTGGGTGCAACGAAAAGAGGAGTATTATCTCCTTGTTCTTTTTTCATCTTCATTACATCCATAATGGTTTGCTTTAATACAGGATGGTTCGCAACAAGTTTTATGTATATATTACTCATTATGTTCTCCTATTTAGTTCACCCTCTCTTGTCTCTAAGAGATCACTTATCTCTTTGTACAAAACAGGACTTTTATTTTTAAGTGCAGTTTCAAGATAAGGATCAACTTCTTTCTTGACCCTTCTGTATTCATAAATGTTTTTACATCCTTGAATATCAGACTTAATATCCTGCACGTCTTTGTTTACATGAGCAGTTTGACTACCATGTTTCGGACCACTACTTTGTGGAATTTTGTTAGTTGAAAAAGGTTTGGCATTATAACCATCTTCTAAATCTAAACCTGTTTTCAAATGTAATGCGTTTAAGTAAGCATACTTCTTGGCATAACTCATACCATTACCTGTACCAAACTTATCTAGGTTTCCCATAGCACTACAACCAGATACTTCTACAAATTGTTTAGGATCTTCAACATCGTGTATCTTCATGTTGCAAGTCACCAATATAAAACTATCTGTCATTTGATTTTCGTATGTACAAACAGGATATAAGCCATTGTTTAATAAGGCTTCCATTGCCACCTTTTGTACTTCGTCATGTAGTAAAGGGTTGAAGTGCATACCTTGTACCTTCTTACCTTTGGCTACACCACCTGCTTCACAGGCAGCTTTGTGTAATTTTTGATATATATTTATTTTCATGCGTCTATTCTCCATAGTTGTTTTATTATTTTACGTTGTTTGTCTGTTAGGTATTTATAATGGTAGTAATGATTAAGATCAGGAGGTTCTGAAATGTCTGCTAACTTTTGCAAATCCCCCTTACAATAAATAATCATTTGTTCCCAGTTATAAATTTTGTTTACCATTAGATTGTATTGGTATTCTAAATGGTCATCATACAATGCTGCGTGAGTATCATCGTAGATTAAATATTCTTTATCATTAACTAAAACTAAAAAAGGTTTCTTACCTGTACATTTCCAATAGAAAGCCACTTGTTTCCAATAGTCATCAAAGACAGCATCATCGTTAAGGGTTTGTGTTTTAAAATAATATTCATCTTTACCTTTTTTCTTTACAATACTAGGTGGTTTAGTTTTAAGTTCTAAAAATAAACCTTTTTCATTTCCAAGAGCTTTATTATAGACAAGTTGTGATCCACTTGTTTCGTAATCTATTCTTCCTATAATGTCGTGTAATAATTTTTTAGGTTTGTTCATGACATATCGTTCAGAGGTAATTTTATTTTTGCCACAAATATCTTTTACTGCTTTTCTTGTTTGCTCAATGGTCCTATGTGCATACTCAATCATGTGTTCTCTTGCGTAAGCATCTTTATGATCGACAGGATCATACTTATTAATATCATCTAACTCCTTGCTAAACACCTCGTCATAGTTCCTGTTAGTTAATGTTATAGTTTTATCTTTCCAATAAAGAGTTTCACATTCCATTCTTTGAGCTGTGTTATTAACCAGGTTTCCAAATCTAGGTTTGTACCCCATGCGAAACATACTTCTCTCTACTCCGTTATGATGACCATAGTTCATATTAAATTTGCATAATGGCATACCTTGACTTGAAGGCGACCAATGATCAAATCCCTCACCATTATTTAATGTATCGAAATATTTTTTATCACTCATTGTTTTCAATAGTCTTATGTCATATCTTTTCCACTATGGCAATAGCAAATAAACCTTGATTGTGCATAACTTTTTTGGTAATGATTGCACTTCAGAAAGGAAACAACATGAAACTAAAAGATTATCGTACAAAAAATAAATTAAGCTGTTCAGAGTTAGCAAGAAAAATAGGTGTTCATAATATAAATCCAGCGACAAATATTTGGAGGTGGGAGAATGGACAAAGAATACCTCGTAAAGAAGAAATGAAAAAGATTTATATAGGTACAGAGAAACAAGTACAACCCAATGACTTCTATGATCTCAAAATATAAAAGAGTTAAAATTACTTGGTTTGATATTTGCTCTAGCGATGAAGCATGGACTCATCAATCAGAAATATTAAATCATAATGTGGCTACTTGCACTGATGTCGGTTACATCTATAAAAAAACTAAATCAAAACTATGGCTCTTTACTTCTTACTCGGAAGATGAGGATGGTTTATCTGTGGGTGGTGTTACTTGCTTTCCTATGGGATGTATAAAAAAAATAGAAGTATTAAAATGACATACGTTGGTTTGTTTGATGAAGTTGATCTAAATGATAAGATCAAAGAATTAAAGAAACTTATTAAAGAAAAAAACAATATTATACAATTACAAGATAAGGAGATAGATACATTGAAAGGTCAGATTGACGTTAAAGAATTAGAGATTGAGATGTTAAAAAAAAAGCATGAGTTATAATCCACTACCTATTTTCTGCACCATCAAACCTAGTTTCATTCATGGTCTAGGTCTATTTGCGACAAGAGAGATTAAGAAAGACACTGAGTTAGGTATATCACACATCACAGTTGATGATACTTTGTATCGTACTCCTCTTGGTGGTTTTTTAAATCACTCAAAAGATCCTAACTGTGTAAGAGTAGAAGTGAATAACAAATGGTACTTGAAAACAACTAAAGATATTATGAAAGATGAAGAGCTAACACTAACTTATAGTTTGTATCAAGTTTAATGGCACGTTGGACCTATTACAAAAGCAACGGAGATTTCAATGACTTTCATAGAGAATGGGATGGCTTGGCAGCTATAGATTGCGATCTTTATGAGGTATGTCCAAATTGTTATCAACCTTTAGCACTCCTTGAAACTTGCTTCGATAAAGGTCAAACTTATAAGGCTACAAGGTTTGTAGAAATAGTCTCTAGTAAGCTAGAGATACCCTGTTTTTTAGTATTTTATCGTAGAGACGAGCATGGGGTCATGTGGGTAAGGTACAAGCGTCTCCGTAGCTCTCAGAAGCTAACTCTAGTACATGGAGATGAGTTTATTAGAGAATTATATCAGCTTCAACACGAACACAAACAACATTGTAAATATGAAACAAAAGTATGATCCACACATAAGAGTTAGGTTTGATCTCTTTGACGATCCACAGTTTAGAACAATTCCAAATAAGCATAAGGCACATTGTTTATGTGTGTTGATTTGTTTGCTAAAGTTTGTCAATAATAAGACACTCCAATGTTACCCACGCAAAGCCACTATATCTAGTATGACAGGTCTATCTTATACCACTATATACAGAGCTACTATATGGCTAATTCGTGCCAAGATAGTGTCTAAAAAAAGGCTACCGAGTACACTTCTATACACAATAAACCCTAGATATATCGTAGGTTATAGAGAGAGTGGTCCCACAGCACACACGAGTGTTCCTCAGGACCGATCTGATCGTTCTGTTAGATCACTATTAATAGAACATAACACTATAGAACTATCTTATATAACTAAAGTAGTAAAAGAAGTTGTAGATAAAGGAGGAGATCAATCTAAAATAGTTAGTGTCCTAAGTACCCTCCCCCGCAAGACCTTAATTAAAGCAATAGAAGATAATGATAATATTTACTATTCTAAATTGGCTCTAGCTGAACAAGATAGAAATGGTGTGAAGCTGGTGGATATACCTAAAAACATAGTAGATAATGTAAGAAAGAAAACCCATTTTGGTTATCAACAGGTTATACGTAAAAAGAAAGATTTAAATGACAGGAAGATTAAGTCAAAAGATTTATTGCGAAGCCATAGCAAAGACAAGTGGTAAGAGGTGTCGTTGTAAAGGCTACTACACACCCACTAATAATCGTTATCTTTGTATGTTCCACAATGGGTCAAAGTCATGGGATAGTAAGACAAGAAAATACAAAGGACTTTTTAAGAATAATAAGGTACAACTCCAGAAGAAGATTAACATATTAAAAAACCTAGTTAATTTTAGAAATAAAACTGATGAGCAAATCAAAGAGTATATCCTCAAAGAAGAAACAAGATCTCATTCTTTCGGATATAGAACAAAATACTATTCTCGAAACCATTTACGATGGAGGTCTATCCATAGAAGTCGCACGAGATTTAAAGATCAGCTTGATGAGTTTGCAGAAATACTTAGAAAGAAACCCAAAGTTTCAAGCTGAATTTAACAAGGCTCAGGAAGTAGGAATTAAAACTTTAGTTGAGAAAATGCTCCAAATATTTAATAGTGAGAATATGGATTTATCCCCCAATGAATTACTATTCTTGCGAGAACGTAAAGACTTTCTAAAATTTCTAGCTCCAAGATTGAGTTCTATATTCCAGGAGAAACAAAAGTTAGATGTACGTTCCGACAGTAAAATTCAAATTAGTTGGGAAGATAGTCCAGAATTAATTGATGTAAATGCTGAGAATATCCCAGATAAAGATAAATCAGCATCTACACCACCAAAAGAATAGCTACGCAGGATTAGTTAATTTTTTAATTGTGCTTTCCAATCGTTAGACCAATCTTTTTCATCATCATAACCAAAACCTATTTCAACTTTTTCTGGTAATAATGATGTACCTATTTCTCCTATAAAGTTTATATCAATATCCATAGTATCATCATTAGATATACTTTCTGGTGCTACCATTTTAAAATCAACTTCAACATCTTTTCCATGTTCATCTACATAATGTTGTAATTGTTGTATTACTTTTATTATTTTCATATTTACCCCTTTGTTGTTTGTTTTTATAATGAGTATATATAACACCTTGTACACTCAATATACTTAAGCACGTTAGAGCTTGAAGCTCTTTCATACTTAAATCTTTTTTACCACTTGCTATCAAAGTATTTTGATAAGTGTCTTTGTTTTTTTTCATCGTCTTTTCTTTTTTTATCTTGCCATAACTGCCATAGTCCAACAGCTACAGCAGTAATTATAATTAATATTAATTGCTTATCACTTGACATATTTTATTCCTCCTCTTTCATGTGTTCCTCATAACAATCATCGCATAAATAATATACACTTTGATTATACTTTAAAAGATTTGTACCCTCATCATAATTACATTCGTGACAAGATGATTGCTTCTCGCTACTCATTTATCCCCCTTTACTGTGTTTAGCTCTCGTTGTTCTTTAGCTGCCTTATCAGATTGTTCTTCAACAAGATCCATACTTGATTTGATACCTGATAAATTCTTTTCATTAATAAACTCAATCACCTTATCAGAGAGCATTGTACTGTCTCTAAATGGATTAAGTTCTGTCCATGATTTGTCGCTTGGTACGTTGGTAAGATCAACTCCATTTCTTTTTTTAACGTAGTCAATCAACCATTGTGATACTTTGTTTGTCATATTACCCCTTGTTTGTTTTTATATTTATCTTAACCATTTTGGTTTTATTGTCAATTAAATAAGCTCCCTAAAGTCTGGAGCTATTATTCCATAACCTCCCCAATCTTTATGAATATTTTTATCCTTACTGAATTGATCACATAATTTAAGAGCATAACCTCTAGGATCTCCATTTAAAAAGACTTCACTAGTGTTTAAAATCTTTTTAACTTTGCTAATGATTTTTTTTTCTTGTTCATTATAGTAATCATAACAAATATTACCATTACAGCCATCTTCAGCTAATTTATGAGCTTTATTCTCTAATCTAAATAGTTGTTTGCATAGTTTAACACTGTCAATATCTAGGTTAAAAATAGCTTTTAGATTGTCGCCATGCTTTTGTATTTTATTATACATCATTTGTTTTTTAGTCATTGTTTCCCCTTTGTTAGTTGTTTATTGTTCAAAGCTAATATAATTTCTAAAATTAATATTTTTAAAGAAATCCTTATTAGATTTAGAATACATATACATATATTCATTTGGTTTATTTAAACCCTTAGTTTTAGCATTTTCAAAAGCTAGTCTATGATCTCTTGTATACATCACATCACCATCTTTGAATTTGATTAAGGTATTAAATTTAGTCATATTATTTTCTCCTGTTGTTTATGTATTAACCATATTGGTTATAGTATTAGAAGTAAATATATATTGTGTTCAAAATGGGTTAAGATATTAGTGTGATATAAATACAACTGTGATAAATATACAACACTATGAGATATACTTATTTAATAAAGGATCAGCAAGGCAAAGAAGAAA
>JACLAA010001076.1_pt1 | contig 12850 bp, 11 predicted proteins | sample 8027891 | NCBI WGS metagenome assembly JACLAA01 (sample SAMN15724900, study PRJNA655200) | protist metagenome | isolation source: fluorescence activated cell sorting (FACS) single amplified genomes of... | place: Spain: Blaines Bay Microbial Observatory, Mediterranean Sea | collected 2016-01-19 | reverse complement strand
CTTGTAAATTTATGCACGACCGCGGCGACTACAAGACGGGCTGGCAGCTCGAGGCGGAGTTCCAACGGCAGAAGGAGCGGGAGCGGGAGCGGAAGATGCTCGGGAAGCTCGATGGAGAGGACAGCGAGGAGGAGCGCGAGCGGGACAAGTTCCGGATAAAAGATGGTGGTGACGAGCTGCCCTTCGCGTGCCATATTTGCCGAGGGCCATTTAATGATCCGATGGTCACACAGTGCGGCCACTACTTCTGCGCGAATTGTGCCAGTGACCACTTCCGCTCTCGTAATACGCGGTGCCCGATCTGCGAGAAGCAGACGTATGGGATGCTGAGCGCGGCTCCCAAATTGCGCGCGAAGGCGAAAGCTGTGGGCGGCTTCGAGAAGTTCTTCGAGCTCGGGCTCAAGGTGCCCGATGGTGATGATGATGATGCTAAGGGCGGCGAGGCCTACGGCGCGCGCGTCGCGCAGCCGGGCGCGCAGCGGCCCGAGAAGCGCGAGGCGACGGGCTACTGGCAGTCCGTGGACCCCCGGAATTTGTAGTAGTAAGCGAGTGGTTTTGTATTAGTGCCCTTCATCTCGGCGACGATTGGGACCACTGGGACCCGGCGTCCGGCGTCCGCGTGTCTATCCTCACCTTTCTCCTCGCCGTGGCCGCCGCCGCGCTATGAGCTCTCCCCGCTCGCCGCGAGGGGCTCTGTTCCCAAGTCCTGCACCCCAGGGAATCCCGCGTGTAGCTAGCGCCCGTAAGACACTAGCAAGCCTGTAAGACACGAAAGGGAGGCGTTTTGCAGGTGTAGCGGGCGCAACACGAGTCGCATCGGCCCGCCGCGACCGTCAGGCAGCCGTCCAGGCGAAAACGCACGCCCTAAGGCTGCCGCACCAAGTGATGATGGTGGGGCTGCTGCTCCTCATCGCACAAGCCCAAGCCTACACGAATGACAACGACGACGCCTGGATCAACGCGCCGCGCTCGGGCAGCATCCTTACCAGTGAGCGCGTCGACGTGGCCCTCGCGCTGCGGCCCAGCACTTCCACGACGCGACGCGTCGCGTGTCTGAGTACGGAGCAGTTAGATGTTGACAATCCATCGACGACCCGCGACTGCTTCGATGTCACGGTCGAGGGGAACACCACAAAAATCTTGGAAGCGGGCGCGTCGGTCGTCCTGCGGCCGCGCGGCCACTGGTTCAAGGTCGAGCTCGAGATGTCCGGGTCGGCCTTCGCGGTGGCCGTCTACGTGGCCGAACCGACAAAAATGGAGAAGACGCCCGTGGGCCTGGCCTGGGACTGGGGCGGTGGTATTGGATGGGGCGTCGCGGGGTTACACATCGCGCTCGCGCTCGCGGGAGATGAGAGGATTTTACCCGTGCCCCTGGGGCGGGCGCACCTCTTCGAGGCGTCGGAGGCGCAGCGGTCTTTATTAAAGCCGTCGCTCGACGCCGCGGCATTGCTAAATGCCACGGACCGCTACGACGACCAGTCCATCTCAACGGGAGACCCGTTGCCGTTTCCGGTGGTGCACGCTCTGGGACGGTGGGGCGTCAACGGCTCCCTCAACTCCATGGACGCGGGCTGCTGGTCCTCTGTTAAAAATGTGGGCATCCTCTTCGCGGAGACGGAGCACTGGCCTTCATCAGATTTGGAGGGGTTGCGGCGCTACGACGAGGTGCTGGTCGGGAGCACGTGGCTCGGCGAGGCCCTCCTTCGGAAGGGGGAGCCCTTGCCGCCGATCCGCGTCTTCGTGCAGGGCGTCTCGAGTGGGTTTGGGCCGTCATCAGCCATCATCAGACATGCAGGGGATAGGTTCCGCGTCTTTAGTGGCGGGAAGCTCGAGTGGCGCAAGGGGCAGGACATCGTCGTCGAGGCGTTCAAGCGGTTTAGTACTAAGCATCCCCAAGCGAACGCGCAATTGGTGTGTGCCTGGAGCAACTCGTGGCGCCAAACTACTTTAACGATGCTGAACGCGACGCACACGAGCGGCGTGCCGCGATGTACGAAGCGGCAGGCCCTCGAGGAGGTCACGCCGGGGCCGCTCCCCAAGTCGGACCAGGACCACGAGGACGAGAGGAATGCGCTGACGGATTGGTTGGTGGAAAACGGCGTCCGCCGGGAGGCCATTGCTGCGTTCCCACCGTTACAACACGGCGACGTGCCCGGTATATTAAGAAAGGTCGACGCCGCGCTCTTCCCGAACCGCTGCGAGGGCGGCACGAACCTCGTCGCGATGGAGGCGCTAGCGATGGGCGTGCCCACTATATTAACGGACGGGACGGGTCAGCGCGACACGGTCCGGTTGGCGGGCGGCGGGTGCTGGCCGCTGGCGGCCGCGCCCGCGACGGGCGGGCCGCCGGACGCGGCCGGCGTCGAGGTCGACGTCGCGCAGGCGACGGCTGCCTTGGAGGCGATTTATTTGGACGCGGCGGGCGCGCGGCGGCGAGCGCTGGAGGGCGCCGGGCGCCTGCGCGCGTGGACGTGGGGCCGCGCGGTCGCGGTGATCGTCGAGGCCGTCCTCGGCTCCTCCTGAGTTGTTGTTGTTGTGTGTAAGTTGTCGTTTTTCTTTTTTGGCTTTGCTTAGAGCCAGGCCGCCTAGCCACCGCGACCGTCGCGGGGTCTGTGTGACCGCGCCCCCGACCCTCCTACGCCGTCGCCCCACCACGGACGGACTCCGGACTCGTCCGGCGAGGCCTGGACACGTACGGACGCCGCCCGGCGCGCCCGCCCGCCCGCCTGCCAAGGCCTGAGAAATCTGTCACGCTGCCCGCGCCGTAAACGCGAGCAGCACGCGAAACCAGCGAAAGGGCGGCGCAACGCGAGCTCACTTATCGAGATCCGTCCACTAAACAGCGCGCGCGCATCAATAGGACGCGCGGGCAGCCTTCCTGGGCCCAGCACCACCCATACTGCTGCACGCAGACGACGCGACGATGGCCGCCGAGGAGAAGAGTGATGCTGTTATGAAGGACCAGGCCCGCTTCGACGAGCTCATGGCCCACGCGCCGGACAACGACGCGCTCCGGGCGTCTCTGACAAAACTGTGGACTACGCCGCCGCTCGAGCCGATGCGACGAGCGTTTGACAAATGCGCCAGCGAGGACGAGGCAAGGAGGATCCTCTTCTTCCCGGAAGCGAAAGATGGGGAGGCCTACGCGTGTATAGTAAAACACCCGCGCGACGGACTGCCGCACGCGGCGCGGCCCGCGCTCGGCCTCATGTTCATGCTCCACCACAAGTCGGACTTCCATCGAGTATTTGCGGTGCATGGAGGCCTCGAAGGCTTGGCAGCTAGACTGCAGGAGGAGGACCAGCACGTCCGCGCGCACGCCGTCGAGATCTTTTTGAGGGTGACGGGGGATGAAGCGCTGAAGTGGTACGTGGCGCCCTCGACCGATGACGAGGTGAAGATGCACCGCTCTCTCTTAGATTTGGGTGATCGGATGATCCCTGATTTAGTGGCCAACGCGCGCGACTCGTACCCGGGCGGCGAAAAGGCATGTCTTGACTTGCTCGCCTTCTGGCTGGGCTGGGCGCGGCAGATGCACTGCGAGACGCATGTTTTGAATCCCTCTCGCATGTTGATCGAAGCGCTGTCCGACTGGGTGTTGCGGGCGGAGCGGCGCGGCGACGGCGACGAAGCGAGTCTGGCGAAGCGATTGTTCGACGACTTCTCGCGGTGCGACCCGTGTTCTGGCACGGGCTGGGTCGGCGGTACGGTCCTGTGCAAGGCGACGGACGACGACGTGATCGAGATGAGCGGAGGCTTTGATCTAGATGCCAAGCCAAAGAAAACAAAGCCCATGCCGCCGCCGCCGCCGCCGCGCAAGATCGTCCAAAAGCCGCGCCAGGCCGGAAATCAGGCCTTCGCCGCCGGCGACTTCGAGCAGGCTCTGACGCACTACGACGCGGCCTTAACCGAGGAGAATGAAACAGCGATATCGACATTACAGTGCAACCGAGCAACTTGTTTGGTCAAGCTGGCGGCGCGCGACGTCAACGATGATACTAGAAACAAGGCCTGGTTGAAACGAGCGGAGGAGGCCTGCGACGCGGCTCTGGACGCGGACCCGCGCAATTCGAAAGCGAGGTATCGCCTCGCCCAAACTCTGGCAGCTTTAGGTGACGAGAGGCTGGGCGAGGCCATCGCGGCGGCGCGGAGTGCTCGTAGATCAATCATCGACGAAAAGGCGGGAGACGCGCAGCGCGGCGCCGTCGCGGATCTGCTGCTGGCGCTGTTGGACCGGGACAAGGCCACGAATGATAAAACGTCTCGGATTGCGAGGGGCCTACTACGCGCTCGACGGGGCGGAAAAGGGCACGAGATGACGCGGGGCTGGAAGAAGCCCGCTGGTGACAAAAAGAAGGCGGCCGTGCAAAAAGGCTTCATGGACCCGAAGCCCCGCGACTACGCGTCTAGTGATGATGAGCTTGTCGTGGAGGACGTGACGAAAACACCTGCTACGGAGGAGGACGCGTCCGATAGCGATGAAGCTCTGACAGCTGTCGTCGACGCCGCGGCCGATAGTGACGATGATGAATTGATGGCCGTGCGCAAGGCCGAAGATGACCAACGGAAGGCGCGGCGGAAGGCTCGGATCGTTGCCAAGGAGAACAAGAAAGCTTCTGAAAAGCCGTCTGAAAAAGCCGCGCGGAGGGCGGCGCGCGTCCAGCGCATCCTGAAGATGAGTATGAGCTGAGTAAGTTTCTTATTTGAGTGGGGGTTGTTATGTGGGGTTTCGCCCATGAGTTGAAGTGGGTTTCTGGCACCGCGGCCGCGTCGGCCCGCGACGTCCAAAATGGTCCGAAATTGCGGTGTTTTCGCATCAACGTGGCAACTGCCGCGTGTTGGGGCTCGTGATGAGGCCTATACAGCTGGCGGCCGGGCCAAGATTTGAAAGTAGGGGGTGTTTGAGTTTTTGCTCTTTCTACAACTTGGCTTAAATTACTGGCCTCTGCGCGGCTTATTCACACTACTACCCAGCCCCAAAAGCTGTACGTAGACTGTCTGAGGCCACGTGGAGCCTCAGAAGCAAACGCGGCCACGTGGCTGTACGTACAGGCCGGATCCGAGCTGCCTCCTGGCAGAGCCATCAAATGACCTTCAAGCGGCCCCGCGCCGCGGGCCGCGGCGCAGGAGGCGCCCGCGCGGTCCCACGGCGCCCTCGTAGGACGTTGGCAGGGTTTCTGGCCCTCCAGCTGCTGCCCGTCGCCGCGTACGCGCCGGCGAGGACGAAACCGGCCCGCCTCCGCCTGGGCGCGGCGACGCTGGACCCCGTGGACCTCCCGCCCCAGCGGCGCCTGGGCAAGCTCGACGAGGGCATCGTGCGGACGGCGCGGAGCTGGATCACGGAGCAGTGCTTTCGCGGGTGGCTGCGAGACACGACGAAGAAGGGCTGCTTGGAGTTAGATACTGTCGACTGTCTGGAAGTCGTCGAGCCGGACGAGTGTGATATTGGAGAGGGTTTGCAAAGGCAGCGCTGCCCGGACGTTATTAAGTTGAGCACGCAGGGCTTCTCGTGGCTCGGGTTTCAAAAATTGCCAGATGGAGGCGCGAAACTCAAGGCGACGCAGCTCGAGACGGAGCTGGTCAATATGCACCGTCGGGTGCTTACGAGAGGGAGGCGAGGTTCATTTAGAGCTCAACTCACGATGACCGGAAGAGACTTGGACGCCTCGGCGTGGATCCGAGCTCGGTTAGATAGAGTCGTGAGAAGAGTCCTGACGTCGTACATGGGCAAGGAGATCGCCGACGACGAGCAGATGCAGTTCCGGACCACGATCGAGAGAGACGGGCGCGTGGTGGTGCGAGGAGCAGCTCGAGTGGTAGAAAATAGGAACATAATGCAGACGCCCTTCTTCTACTATGCAAGGCGCTCACCACCGGGCACGGCCCCTTTTAGATTTGCGGCGTCCTTTAGGTTAGTGTGTGAAGGTGGTGCTGTTCTATTTAAGGAGCCCGACGTCTACTTACCGGACCGACCCTCCTTCGAGGCGCCGCCGCCGTGGTTGTGGGCCGCCAACCCGGGCTACGCGTTTGGATTGGCCCATGCGCCTACGTCATTGGTGGAGTTCGGCCAGAGTCTGTTTCTCTCCTCAGTGACGGTCGATCCGACGACGTCTTTCGCCGTCACGGCGTTGGAGCCTTCTGTGACGACTCCGGGCGCCTTGCAAGTTTCGGTAGAAGCGGGTCCTTCATTAGCACCTTCTCGGCTCCCGACGAAGGCGCCTTCCGTGACGCTCAAGCGGCGCCTCGCGCGCCCGGCGCTGTTCAAGAAGAAGAAGAAGCGCCCCGAGCCGGCGCCGACGCCGACGCCGGCTATGATGGCGTCGACGGCGGCCGTGATCCCGCAGACGCGCTTCGTCGTGGGCGAGAACCTGCCCTGGGTCCTCAACGCCAAGAACGCGGCGCCGTTCGCGGTTTTTTCGTCGATGGTCTTCCTGAGCATCCTGTTCCAGCTGTTCGCGCTGCCCGACGCGTGTTTTCGGATTGCAGCGGCGGTGCCCGACGCAGTCGCGTCTATAGAGTGGCTGTCGCTGCTGGCGCTCCCGGGCAAGGCCGCCGTGGCGCTCTGGAACGCGGTCTGCCTGTTCCCCAAGCTTTGCTCGACGATCGTACAAGCGGTCGGAGCGAACGCAGTCGCTGCGGCGCCGCGCCGGCGTGTGATCGTCGCGTGGCACCGCATGATGCGGGCCCTCCGCGGCCGCAGGCGACGCCCGAAGCGACGCCTGTACCGCCGACGCTGAGAAATTCATACCTATCCCACACTGCTTGTATAACTGATTCTTAAAACAAATAACACTATAGGCTTCGCTGTTCGAAGTCCGCCGGCGCGTCCCGCAGCACGACTGAGAGCCGCCGGCCCTCGGGCGCGATCGCGTGCGCGTAGTCGTAGCGCGCCTCGTCCGCGAGGACGTAGAGCGAGCCCGGCGCCAGGCGCAGCTCGCTCTCACGCGCGCCCGGCCGCGGCTCGCCCGTCGCCGGGTCGGCCTCCGCCAAGACCATCGTCGCGGCCGATACTAATGACAGGCCCGCCACAACCCGTCCCGAGAACTTGATTGAATCAATGTGCGGCCGTATCACGCCGCCGTCCGCGGCCAGGTCGATGCCTGTGCATGAATCAAGCAGTGAGTCAGGTGCGTTCGATGGCGTGGAACGCGACGATTCAGCACGAAGGCGCTTATGCACAGGTCGATGCAGTGCGGCGGCAGGAAGCTGGTGACGTCCTGCTCGCGGCGCAGGAACGCGCGCACCCTCTCGACCGCGGCCGCGGCCAGGTCGTCGTCGATCGCCAGCATCTCCCGTTCGCGGTAGCGGTCTATCACGGCGTCCCAGTGATCCCGTTCGTAGCCCGTGCCCTTGAGGCGCGCTTTGATCGCATCGATGAGCGCGTCCTGCTCGTCGGCCGTGAGGAAGTCGGCGTGGTAGCTGCAGCCCGGTGGCAGTGATGCCGTCGTCGACGCATGTCTGCGCGACGGCGTCGACGCGTGTCTGTGGCGCAATCGCGTGCCGCGCGGCAGCCGTGTCGATGCATGCCTGGCGGTGCAGTGTGCTGCTGGCCTGGAACGCAGCTGTCTCGCTATAAGCGATGCTCCGAGTCGTAGGGCCATCTGTAAGACTCCCACTGTGCCCGTAAATGGCAAAATTGGCACAAATGCGCTTCGCTTTGCGTCGATTGAGCAATCCTAGTGTGTCAACACGACGCTAGCTCGGCTCGGCTTTCGGCACAGCTTACACCGCCGACCGGTCGTGACTGCGAAGGTTTGGCCACACGAGTGCTCCCATACGTGGTCGCTGTCCACGCCGCCGTCGCGTTTTTCCATTCGTGAGACGTCTAAACCGCTCTCTGGCCTCAAGAGGAGATGGCAGCACACATCGGCGCCCCAGCGCGACCACAGCCGCTCGTCTCCGCGCGACTCTCTTCGCCAAAGAACGCCGACGAGCTCTGCGCGCTGCTCCGTGCCGCCCGGACCGCCTGGCCCGCGTCGACCCAAGGTCCCGAGCCCGCGCCGTACGCCCCCATCCTCAAAGCCGTCGAGAAGGCGCGCAAAGACCTGAGGCAGCGCAAGGCCGGCGCCGTCTACGCGAAGCTGTTGCGCGAGCTCGACGCGCCGCATGTCTTGCTTCGGGCGCCGCGGCGAAATAGTACACCAACCACCAAGGCCACCCTCACGTCGACACCTGGACGATCGGCCGCTTTGAGGCGAGGTGGGCGCGCGGCCTACGTGCCCTCGTTTTTGATGGAGTTGCTTGACCTCGCCGACTGCCCGGCGACGCGGCTCTTCCTGGCGCGGCCCGAGTGCTTCCACTTCGAGAGCGACTTTTTACTCATGCCGAACCCGGCCTACTACGACTACGACGCCGCCGTGCAGTCGCCGGCGGGCTACGCGCGAAAGGTCCTGCGAAGGGGCCTCGGCTTCGGATTGGTGGCGTGGTACGTGCACCCCGAGCTGCGGAAGCGCGCGCGCTTCTTCCGCTGCCACCCCGACTTACGGGTCGCGTCGCGACTGATCGGCGACTCGGCGCCGCCGTCGCCGCTGCCGTCGCCGCGGCGGGGCGTGCCGTCGCCGCCCTCGCCCTCGGGCCGCCCGCGGACCGGCTCCTTCGACTACGCGGTCGTATCGAAGCCGCCGCCAGCGCCGATTCTCCTTGGCTCGCCGTCGTTCGTGGCCCGGCGCGCGGCGGCCTCGCCCCGCGCGCCGTCGCCGCGCAACGCGCCGGCGACGCCCACGGCCGCCGCGCGAACGCTGGCGCCGAAAGTAGAGTCACCTGTCTACGTCGGCGATGTACTTGGTAGTAGTGCTGATGCGGTTCCCTACTGTGTGGAAATCAAAATTTTACGGCACGTTCGTGCTGAATCTTCGCGTCGTCCTCCACGCCATCGACGCGCCGCCTGCTCGATAGCGTGGCGATGCCGGTTCCTCATCGCTCGACGGGGCCAGGACGGCCGCGTCATCGCCGAGAAATGACTTATTTGAAGAATTATCGGCTGCACCCGACACACTGGTTGATTTCCACACAGGTGCCCTACTTGTACGATGATTCGGACCTGCGGCCCGAGCAAGCGGCGGGGTTGGAGGCGCTGGAAGCAGCGATACGGCTCCATGTGCGTACCACTTACGGTCACGCCGCGGCGCGAGCGCTTCGAGCGGACGGTATCTACTTCCATCGGCAGCACGCGCTGTATTCAGAGCCCGATAGGGCGTGGACGCACGTGGCAGTGCGTCATTCACATTTCACGGTGCCAAGACCTCCACGTCATCGGCGTGATGGCGTTTTCCCGACTCACTTGTAGAATTGCACACAGGTTCACGGCGCACATCCATTGCGCTGTCGGCCGAGCGCGCACGCCAGCATGCTATTGCCACTCGGCGTCGCTTGCCGACGTGGTCAAGCGGCTCCGTGCTCCACCGTCCGCGGCCGTGCCGCCATTGGAATTGCTGAACGTACCGACGGAACCGGAGGCGCGCGACGAGGCGCGGCGACGCCTCGTCGACGCGGGCTTCTGGGTGTCGCGGACGCTCTCGCCGCAGGACCTCGCGTTCGAGGACTTGCTCGAGGCCGTCGCTTGTGTAGGTTGATGTTATGTGCCTTTCTTTTATCGACGGCGTCGCCGCGGTCCTGGGCGCCTAGGGCAGCCTCGCACGGAGCTGGGCGCGTCCCGCGGAGATGGTTAGAAGGCAACTACGTGCTGCGGACTCGTCCGTGAACGGTATGCTGTTGTGAGTTAATTATTATTATTTTATTACTGGTCGTCTTCCGTCTTATAAGTTGGGCACGTCGGCTGGCGCAATACTAGGGGGCCTCCCTGTGTCCCGGGTCCCAGTCACGAGGCGGCGGACAAAGGTGAACGATCCACCTGCGGCGTTCACCCCGCCCTGCATTCGCCGTCGCTTGTCGGACCAGAAGTTCGCCAGCGCCGCGCCGCAAGCCGAAATCCGAATAATGGAGACTAAATCTCCCTCCGCATCCAGAGACAGGACATTTGCGGCACACCATCTCATTGTTCTGGAACCTCCAGCCGTCCCTTTGGAAGAGCGAGAAGAGTGTATCCAAGCGACGTTCAAATTTAGTACGACAAGAAGGACACGTGAGCACCGCGACTTTCGGCTTCGGCGTTACTGGACTGGCCATCGACTCACACAATTTTTATAGCTTCAGGAGCTTGACGCCTTAACGCCGGTGGAGAAATGATGATTTATGCACCACACCCGAGTCGAAAGGACGGTCTACGGTCTACACGGGGGCGCTGATAAAACTCGACCCGCGGCCCTAGTGTGTCTAAATAACTAGATACACCCTTTTTTAACCGCACCGTAGCCACCGAAAAAGAGGACCTGCGGATCAAAATTCGTCACCGTTCGTTGCGAACGACTCCTACAAAAAAGCTCCGCGCGCTGCGCAGCCTTCGTCAGCATGTATCCCTACCCTGGAAGTGGTGCTGTGTTTGTAGCGCTGGTCTGGTCGCTTTGCGTCGGCAGCGCGATCGCCGCCTACCAGGGCTTTGACATCTTCGTACCACATAGTACGGGCACGACTTCGTACGTGTCGCGCCTCGTGGCGGCCATGCCGTGGACGGCGTTCACGGCCATGTGCAAGCTCGTCGGGGGCCACATGCTGTCCATAAAGACGTGGGCGTCGCAGCGCGACCGCGGCACGTCCACCGTCGCGCGCGACTTCAGCATGAGCACCAAGGCGCTCACGACGGACTTTAACGACCTCCAAGAGCGGTGGACGAAACGCGGCGTGTTAGGTTGGGCCGCGCGCCAGACGGTCTTTTTGTTAGTACACTCGGGAGCCATCCTCTACGATTTCACCCCGGGACCGCTCGTCGACACCTTCGGCGGCGCGATCGTGGACTTTCTCTTCGCGTGTATCGTGTCCGCGGTTGTATTACACGTTCAAGGCGAGATCGCCCTCAAGCGGCGGAAGACGTACGCCGCGGCGTGCTTCCACGGCTGCGCGATCATCCTGACCGTGACGCTCGGCTTCGTCTACTTCGACGACGCCCACCAGGTGGTTGTGAACGCCCTCGCTGTAGCTGTGGTGAGAGCGGTGATGCACGGGCACTTGATCGAGTTCAAGATCACGGTGATCTGCTGCTTCGTGGAGATGAAGCGGGTCTCGACGTGGACCTACAACGTCGAAGAGCACCTCCAGCGCTTCCAGGCCGTCGCTGGTGTGATTGTGCCCGAGTCGCAATTAGACGACGGCGACGGCTCCGAGGGCATCGACGTCGGCAGTGGCGGTGGCGTTGACATCGGAGGAGACAACGCTTATCGCAGAATTAGATTCAGCATCGGAGATCACTCTCCTCTAGGCCGCCTCGCCACCCAAGGCCACGTGGGCAAGGACAAGGCGCTCGAGATCGACTGGGACTCGGATCAGGCCCAGGCCGACGTCGCGCACGCGATCTCTAAGAAAGATGAGTTGCCGTGGTGGCTTAAGCCCCACAACTTTAGCCGAGACGGCCTCCACGACACGCTCGACGCGATCTACAACGCGTGCGAGGCGCGCTCGGCCTTGCTTTTGCAGGAGAGCCCGCAAACCGGGCTCGCCGTGCGCGCGGGTGGGCGGCTCCGGCTCGCCTTCCGCCTCCGGGAGCCGCGCCTGAACGTCAAGTTAGCTCCGTTACTGATTGTGGACGACGTGCCGAATGATGTTCCCTGGATAGGGACCTCGGACGCGGCAAAGTTCCTGGCTCACTACTGCTGCATGCGGGAGACGTCTATGTTTCTCTTGTTGGCTTTGGTCAATGCCATGCGCGAAGACTACGACTCCGAGCTGCCGCCGTGCATCAGCAACGGCTGCTGGGAATTAGATAGGTTCACGTTCTCGGAGCGGCCGGTGGAGGACCTGCCCGACTTCGTGCGGCGCTTGAGAGCTTTTATTGATACCGAGTGGCCAACAGTGTCCAAATCAAACGGAGTCCGCGCCGGCCTGCTCGGAAGTCACTCAGATTTGATGTACGCACAGGTGGCCCGCCCTCATCGTCGGCGTCCCCTACGAGACGGCCCTGTACCAAAAGAGTGCTGTTGACGGCCGCTACGCTCTCGTCGAGGGCTCTCTGGCCTCGCGGCGCGGCAGCACGGACGTCGAGCTCCCGGCCTTCCCGGTGCAGGTGACGCCGTACGACGCCTACTCCGCGTACCGCGCCTCCAGCCTCCCCGCCAAACAGCGCGCCCTCAACATCGAGGCCTTCCGCGAGTGCCTCGTGGAGCGCTCGGACGCCGAGCTCATCAGCGGCGTGCGCGAGCACTTCGCGTGAGTGATCTCGGGGCATACTGTGTTAAGAAACTGACTACGAGAAAGACCCCATGGGCCCAGGGTCTCGGGCAAGATCGCGGTCTGAGCGCCTTCCATATTATTTTTAAGGCTAGTGTGTCCACACACGCTAGCTAACTCACGCGCAAAACCGGCCGTCCAGTAGCTTGCGAGGCTCTGTTGCGCTTGAGAATCCACAGTCGTCTTATTTCTAGAGCGCTGCGACACAGCACGGCTCGACACGGCGCGGCAGCCACTCTGCACAAGGCAGCTTTAGGCTGCAATCGCAGCGTGACCGCAGCGGGTGCGGAGGCGAGCATAAATCACCGCAGAGGCGAGCATAAATCACCAAAAAAATGGGCGACCGCATCGCCGGCTTCCTGAACAAAAAGCCCTGGCACCCCTCGAGCTTCCGGAACCAGGAGAAGACCTGGCTCGCCGAGCAGCGCGCCGAGAAGGAGGAGGCGGCGCTGCGCGAGCGCATCGCCGAGATCAAGAAGGAGAAGGAGGAGGAGGAGTCGCGCAGCGGCGGCGGCTGGGTGGCGGCCGCCGACAACCCCGTCCGCAAGCCCGCGTCCTCGAATGCGCCGAAGCG
>JACLAA010000154.1_pt1 | contig 12851 bp, 24 predicted proteins | sample 8027891 | NCBI WGS metagenome assembly JACLAA01 (sample SAMN15724900, study PRJNA655200) | protist metagenome | isolation source: fluorescence activated cell sorting (FACS) single amplified genomes of... | place: Spain: Blaines Bay Microbial Observatory, Mediterranean Sea | collected 2016-01-19 | reverse complement strand
AAGAAAATTGGAAATATGCAAAAGGCAGTAGTTCTTTATCAACCATTACCCAAACTATTAGAGACGTTAAAAAAATCGGGTTTAGGTCATCTCATTAAGTGTGTTCTAAAGAAAAAGCCGGAAACAGAAGAAAAAACTGGTACTAAAGAGAAAACTTGATAAACTTAATCAGATAGAGAATCCTATGACAAGTAGACGAAACGAACTTCTAAAGAAACTTCTAAGAACTGTAACCAGTGAAGATGAAGCAAAGCTTCTTCAATTAACGATTGAACGCATATGTGCAGATATGTGTGAGTTTTATGGTGAATTTTATAAAAAAGAAGGACCTGGCGCCATGGTTTACGTTCCTGATGCACCAGAGAAAAAAAGTATGTTTTACCTAACAGTAGATCACTTAATAAATGCTCTTAATGACTTCAATAACCGAGATATGGAGGGAGTTGCAGAGGTAATGCAAAAAGCAATATCACGAGCTGAACAGATCGATCCAGAAAAAGAATCGCTATTCATCATTCAAGATCAAAAGAAAATGCAATTAATTCACTACAAACACGATAGTGAAGGTGCTGATTTTATAAAAATGATGTGAAGCATAAAAGAAAGTTACGTTGGGCTGACTATCACTTTGTCTTAGGACGCATAGCTCATCTCAATCATGATTGGATAACTCCAGCAGAATATTTGCCTTATATCTCCGCACTATTAGGAGATATTGATTTAGATCCTTGTTCTACTCACTCTGCAAACGTCGAATTTGTAAGAGCTAAGAAAATATATACATTAGAAGAAGATGGATTAAATATTGAAGAACCATGGACAGGAAAAACATATTTATTTCCTCCTACATTTGGTAGGTGTTCTTTTAGTAAGGAAAGAGGTACATGGAGATGGAGTGTAAAAGCTGGAGCAGCAGCAAAAGCTCCTTCAGTTATCTGGTTTAGACGTCTAGTAAGAGAATGGAAGCTTAGAAACGTTCCAGAAGCTCTGTTTTATACTCTCTACCCCGAAATGATGAGAACATGTCCAGAAATGTGGGATTTTCCAGTTTGTATACCTACCGATAGAGCTAATACTATTCATGGAGACAAATTATTTACTTTAAAAGCACCCTTATTTTGGGGTTATTTTATCTATTTACCTAGTCTTGAGTTTGGATTTGATCAAACTGAAAGATTTAAAGAGATTTTTTCTAATTTAGGGAAAATTATCTGCTAAATTAAAACTTTAACCGTTATGTTAGAGATGACCGATACCCAAATTGAAATAGCAGCTATCTGTGAAGATGTTAAAGAACTTTTATTATATAAAAATAAAAATTATGGTAATTCTGCACTTGAACCTCTTCGGGTATTTAGTAAATCCAGCGCGGTTGAACAATTATTAGTACGAATTGATGATAAATTAAATAGGATAAAGAAAGGTGCAGGCTTACTAAATAAAGATGAAGATGTAATTATGGATTTAATTGGATATTTAATACTGCTTAAAATAGGATTAAAAGAAGAGAAAAAGTAGTATGAGATTTGCACAAGCACCACGATATAGCTCCAGTTTTCCAGTTAAATATAGCAATATGTATAATGATTACTCATTAGAAACAGCTGGATTTAGTGATCCTTTTAATTCAAAACGTAAAGAAGAAAATAATCCTTGTAATTTTGTTGTTTCTTACACTGGAGAAAAAGATCCACACTATGAAATGAATAATCCTGCTTACATGAGAGAAGTTTATAGGTCACATTCAGATAATATTCCTTCTGTTATTCTTAATAAGAAGCCGATTCAAAATCAATTTTAATGGCAAATTATACAAAGCCAGAAATGCGTGAGCGGCTAAAAGATCGCATTATGGCAGGAGATAAAGGAGGGAAAGAAGGACAATGGTCAGCTCGTAAAGCTCAAATGCTTGCTAAAGCATATAAAGAAAAAGGTGGAGGGTATAAAGGAGATAAAACTGAAAAACAAAAAGATTTAAAAAGATGGGGAAAAGAAAAGTGGATGACTAAAGAGGAATACGAAAAGAAAAAATGAATCCTAAAGTAACCATTCTTCTGAATAAAACCTCTACAAAAGTTGGGGATTCTTGTCCTACTGCTACAAAGGACATTGAGGAGAATATAAAAAATCGAGATTGGACTATAGATAACTTTGGTTATGGTCCTTTAAACCCTGCTTTTCCAGATCCTGGTTTTTGGGAAAAAAAAGCAGACCTTTGGAATAGTGACGTTGATACGGTAATGACAGCTCGTTGCTGTAATTGTGCTGCATTTGATCAATCAGATTTAGTTATTTCTTGTATTATTGAAGGTATTAATGAGACAAAAGGAGCTGATCCTAGAAATGTTCAAGACCGTGCAGATCTTGGATACTGTCAATTATTTAAATTTAAATGTGCTGGCTCTCGTACCTGTGATGCTTGGCTTTATGGAGGTTCAATTCAAAATTAATGGCTTCTGAACAAACAAAAAAGAAAATGGGTGTAATTATTAAGGAGTTAGAAAAAGCTTCTAAAATGCACAAAGGTCAAGCAGATCGTTTAAGTACAATCCTGTCTGTATTGAAATCATCTGAAAAAAATGGCTGATAAAGCTATAAGATATAAAGAAAATAAATCTTAAATGAACTATACAACTCTAATAGAAAACTACACCCCTGAACTCCAATTAATAGACTCTCTAGACATGCTTAAACATTTTGAACCTAAGGCGGCGGAGATCCTAGACCAGTGGGCTTCTGAGTCCAATAACGAAAGAACTGGCGAAGAACCTCTCCAGATGGGTCCCACTCAGCCAATTTTTTCTCAAGATATTCAATTGCTTTCAACTGATTGGGAACCCCAGTATAAGTTTCAGGGAGATTCAATAAACATCTCTTTACCCGACAACGATGAGGAACTAACGTGGGAATCTCTTTATCTGCAGAATAATAAGTATCCAATTCAACACGACGTCTATCTCTCATTAGATCACCCCCAGACAACCAAATTTGATTGATATAAGGACTCCATTCTCGGATAATTTTAGTTTTACCAGCGGAAGAATTTATTAATTCTAATAAACGACAAGTTTTAAAAGAACATATTCCAATGCTATATGCAAAGCTTAATAAAGCAGCCTTTCGATTAGTATTTAAAGGAACAAAAATATAGTTAGCTACTAAATCGGAAAATTCTTTCAAGTCTTCTTCTAACTGTAAATCTATTTCTTCCTCAGTAGCCTTATCCGTAGACGACAACCATCTTTTCCCTAACTTCTTACTTCCATACCCAATACGCCATATATCCTCTCCATACTCCTTATAAGACGCATAACGCCCCATACCAATATTGGTACGAGGCATTGAGTGAGTTCTTATTAAATTTATTCCTTTTCTAGTTAAAAAAGGATGTTCCTTCCACCTAGTACGTAATTTCTGATTCTTATGGGACGACAACGTTACCGCTGTAACTAACACTAGAATAACCGTCTAATCTCAAAAGAACAATATAATTTTTGGCAGCATTAGTTACGGTTACACCTACAACTCCTTTACCCTTTCCATCTCTACCAATATTTGCAAATTTTGAATAACCAGCTGGAGCAGATCCTGCTGTGTAGGAATCCTCTTGGAAGATCTCCATAGTGTTGATAGAACTACTACGATCAATTGTTACCTTGATATCTCCTGTACCTCCTGGGTTAACGCGAAAGCCTCTTACAGCCTCCCCAGGGTTATTAGCAGCTGTAGAACCGAGATAGGTAATCTCAGAACCAGTATCAACGCTTTGTGTGTCTAGAGTGCCTTCAATTGTGCGAGTAGCCATGGTACTTAAGAGATCTGTCCTACGGTGGAAATGTTGAATTTAATATCGGCATCAATGCCGTGGTCCTTCATGATGTTGAAAAACATTTGCTTATCTAAAGCCTTTTGATGAAGCATCTCAATAAATGCCTCCTCTAGATCCACACGATCAAGATTTTGAATCGCAAGGGAAGCTGCATGAATTGAAAATTCGACATCAACCGGAAGCTCTAATGCATCCATAAAAAGTTAGAACCTTATCAATATATTACCAGCGCTGAACTGACACTGCAATTCCTCGTCTAGAACGCCTACTTACAATCTTCTTTTCACTACGTTTAAGCAGGAGCGTACTAATCCCATAGCTCCCACCAAATAATACTATAAAATTTAGGGCAATCAGCTCCAATTTCATCTATAGTTACACTTATATATTGTACGAGTACTCGAACTTACAAATGCATATAGATGAATTAACTAAAATAGCAGAAAATTTTACTAGAACTGCATTATGTGGAGTAACAAAAGAACAAATTTTGAGAACTTATAAAGAGGCTTATAACTTAAGTGATAATGAAATAAAAGCTTTACTTATACTCTGTAATTTTAAATCAGCACCAAAATCAATTAATTATGAATACTTCTACAACAATCCATTAATATATAAAACAGAAAAAATACCCTACCCTTTTACACAAATATATTTTCATAGAAATTTTTTAACAGATTATGAATGTAAAAAATTAATTGAATGTATAAATAAATCTACTAGAAAATCCACACTAGCAAATGATAAAGATGAAGCAATTACATCAGACTATAGAACCAGTGAAACTGCAGATCTACACTTCTTTCCAGCAGAATTAATTCTTGATATAGATAATAAATTAGAAGATTTAACAGAATTAGATCCTTTTATTGGAGAAGCTATGCAAGCACAGAAATATAAACCTGGTGAATACTACAAAGAACATTGGGACTTTTTCCCACCAAGTGATAAAAAACAACATAAAGTCTATTGCGAATGGATGGGACAACGAACTTGGACCACTATGATGTACTTAAATCATGTCAAAGAAGGAGGAGAAACTTATTTTAAACATCTAAATTTAAAAGTTAAACCAGAACCTGGATTACTTTTAGCGTGGAATAATTTATATAGAGATGGCAAACCAAATTACAAAACTATGCATGAAGCCTTACCACCAATAAAAGGTGATAAATATGTAATAACTAAATGGTGGCGTAGCTGGTCTTTAATTTAATTACCATTTAACTTTATGTGACCAATATCGAGCAGACATTTTACTAGGCTTGGAATCTTGAGCATTGTGTCTAGCATAATAAGATTTCTTTCTTGCTTTATCTTTTGCAGACTGTGGATTCTTTCCTGCACCCTTAACCCCCTGTTGACCAAATCTTATTAATTTTTCTTCACCATCCTTACAAGCCTTTACAACATGAGATTTTGTCTTATGACTAGGTGTTTTTTTAGGTTTATTGCATTTTAAGTGTTCTTTTGCAAGATGCACTGCTTTAGCTCTATTAGCCATAATTATGTATTAAAAACTCTATCATCCATTTTTTCCCTTACAGTAGCTGGTTTTTCACCTGCAATTGCACGTCTACCTATATTTACATCACGTTCATTTCTATGCGCTTCCATTTCAGCAGCAACATTCAATGCTTTTTCACGTAAAAATTCGTAAGGATCTCTTTTAGGTTCCACTGTAAAAAATAATCAACACCACTGTTTTAGTTTAACAAATCTTTCCTCGCAATAATGCTCATTCTCTTCTGTATACCAATCCTCAAGCTTTGAGGTAGCTTTTGCCTTATTACAAGGACTACAACAGCAACACATGTTTACCCTTACATGCTGACCACCTCGAAATTTTGGAATTATGTGATCAATTGTCGCTGTTTGAGATGTTAATTGCTCGCCACAGTAAGCACACTTCCACTCCCATGCATCAAAAATATATTGTCGAAATTTATGTCTAGCATTATTTGGAGAAAGAACAATTAAGTTGGAGAGAAGATCTTGCTCGCAATGAAACACAGGCGTTTTTCGCGTATGAAAAAACTGTAAAGCGCATTAACTTAGCTTTTGACTTCTTCAGTAATCATTATATTTTCTTCATCTGCTGGATCGTAATCAGCATCTTCCAGTAATTTCAATAGATAATAATGAATTCTGTCTGTGACCCAGCGAAGATCTTCATCGCTAACGTCACAGATAATTGCATCTATAGAGAGTTCACGAGATGGAGCACGGACATGATCAGCTAGTAATTCAAGGGCTCGATATCGACTTTTGTTAAACTCGCCCAACATGGTATTAGGGGTCTACGACCTCGGTAGTGGTTTCTGTAGCTGCTGATTCAGCTTGTTGCTTTTGAATTGCAGAGAACTCTTGAGCACCTAAGATTTTTAAATAGCCCTCTTTAGAACGCATAAGCTGCGCTTCAAGCTCTTTAATTTGTGCTTCTAACTGTTCACGCTGTTCTTGTAACTGATCGTCTAATGATTTTGGAGCGTCTGCCATGATTTGAAAATTAAATACTCATCAAAGAGAGAATAGCCGTCCTAAATCTACATCTCCCTAAAATTTAACCAACACCAACCAGATGCCCCCCCACTGGCAAACAATCTTGGGTTCATATCTTGAAAGCTATAACGCACATTCTTTCCTGCTAAAGGGTTTCTATCAGACCAAAGTCCATTAACTAAATCCATTTCTCCAAATGGATCTTGAACTAACCAGCAGTCTTTTCCATATCCGGTAATTGCTACAAGATGAGTTTTACCAGTCGGATATTCCGGTGTTCCTCGACATAGCAGACTAGCGGCAACAGGCTGACCCTCTCTTATCTGCTTTTTTATATCATCGGGATCAGCAGAGTAGGTAAATGTAGCTTTCATTCCAAATTCTTCTAAAGCCTTTGCATTTGAACTCTTAATTCTACTTAAACCATGCTTATTAACAGCTTCTACATAATCCATAACCCCGTTAATACCTGGTGTTTTGAGATATTTTAAGCACATAGCAAAAGTGAAAACATGACTATCATCATCCTTATCTGACTCTTGGTAGTAATAAGGAAAATCTTTTAAAAAGATTAAATCTCCTTCAACTGAGTAAGGCTTTTTTTCTGTATCAGGAGCCAATCCATTCCAATGGCTATCTAACACCCACCAGTCGCCTAATCCACGCATATCTAGCTTTGTATGCTCATCCTGCCTATCAAGCACCTTACAGCGCAATATAGAGCGCGATGGCATTACTTGAGCTTTCTCTTCAACAGGTAATTTATTTACATCTACAGGATGGCTTTTTAACCATGTATGACATCTTGACGTGACGGAAACCCATGCCCAATGAATAGATGACACATTTTAGAGAAAAGCTGACAATATATTAACCAAACCTTATCTAGTTACAACTGATACTTTGTATCATCTTTAGAATTAGGATTTTCAGCCTTAATTACTAATGGAGCTTGCTCAATTCTAATAGTTTGTACAGCAGAATTAGCAGCAGCTTTTTCAATCATTATTTCCATATCTTTCTTACTAACTTGACCATTATTATCGCTATTCATTTTCATCGTTCCATCACCTTTTTTACTCGCTGTAGCAATGCCAAAACTGGCGAGAACGCCCGTGAACACTGACGCGATGAAGGTTGGATCTATTTTCTGTTGAGGTACACCTGGGATCGCAACATAATTTAACGTCAAGATCGCACCGGACCACCCAAGTACTACAATTCTGACCCCTGTAGATATAATTGCAGCCTGTTCTTCTTGATCAGGAATGAGTGCATCTTTTACTTTTCCAAACACACCTTTTTTCTTTTCAGTATCATTTTTTACCGAAGATTCTTTTACCTTTTCAGTCATCGTATAGTAGCAAGACGTATTAAGTTTAACCTCTAGTAAACTTATATTGCGACAAAGAAGTATCTAGTCCTATGTGGAAACTAATCCCCTTATTAATGTTCTTTATTGCGCCTTCTGTAAAGGCAGATCTAGTTCATAGGCTATCAACGTCAACTCAGCTATCGGTCACGGGAGCAGCAACAAGTGCAGAAAGAGTCGGCTCAACCTACGCCGTCTCAGGATCAAACATTAAAGTTGGTGCTGGAAATAGTGACGTGTTTGGAGGATTGACGATTGGATCAGCAACAGCAGCTGCAACGATGAAAGCAGGCACTTACGAGGTAAATACTGCAGGTAGTGCCTTCAGTTTTTCGGAAAGTTACACTCAAGGAGACGGAATACCCGCAATAGGTAGTGGTGTGGATGTTGCCTCTGGAGTGGTAGCTGATATGCCAGCTTTCGGAAATACCACAACACAATCTGGAGGTGTAGCAGGTAACCTTGCAGGAACAATTACTTCGGCAGGAGTGGTTACGATAGTTGCCGGGTCGGCTGGTACAACTGCAACTGGGCAATTTGTAAGTGAGGTAGTCATAGGAGACTAAATAGGCAAGTATGAAGCGCTTATTAACCTTCTTATCACTACTGTTTATACCTGAAGCTGGTGCAGTTCCTGTTATTCCAAATTTCACTCAAGGTGGAATGACCAGCCATACAGAGACAACATCTAAGGTAACGGAGACGATAAATTCAATTGATTATCAGACAGGGTGGCAGTATACTGTGACCGGCACTAATGTCGATCATTCTGGGGCAAGCATCTCACCAGATGCGGTAACAGGTAATTCAAATACGCTTCAAGGTGTGACTTCTACATGGACGGGTCTAGACGCTGCAAACAAACCAGACTGGACAATAGTAAATCCTGCTGGCAGCTTTCAATTTACCGAAGCTTATCGCTCGCCTGGGATGGTCAACCAGACCATAATACAAAGAGTCACAGAAATCCAAAGCGTCACCGACACAACTTCAACTTTCAGCAACTAAGCTACCTTTTATTAGTCTTATTAAATGCGAATGCACTATTCCCGACAGCAATACGCGCTTCGGACGTTGGCGGTGTTAGCGCCACTGCTAATCCTGTGGCTAATAGTTCAGGTTCTGTCACCAACCAAGCCATCCAAGTTCTACAAGGACCATACGTTACCAACACCTACGGAGATGGAATCAGTTGCCAAGGACCTACCCTAAATATCACTCCCTTCATTACTGATAGTCATAGCTTTCAAAAGCCTAGACAGTACTACTATGATGATCCTGTATATGATGTCTCTGACTCCGATAATGATGGAGTCATCGATAATCCAGGCTCCATTCTCTACTACGTGCCAACAAGAACAGGTCAGAAAGATCAATTCAACTTGTCCTTGGGAATTTCTGCCACCATATCCGTACCCCTTGATAGAGGATTGCAATCTAGGTGTAAAAAATCAGTGGATACAAGGCTTGCCATGCAAAATCAGCTGATTGCCAATAAAAGATTAGATTTTGAAATTGCACGTCTAAAAAATTGCGGTGAACTATTAAAGGCGGGAGTAATCTGGCACCCTAAATCCAAGTCAGCAGTCATTTGCTCCGACGTTATATTGGTGAATCCTCCAGGTGTAGTTGGTCCTCATAAACACTCTATTTCTTCTTCGGCTCCTTTAAAGGAGGGAGACTCCTTTTCTCTCGGTACTGATTTGAACGAATCTCAGAAATAGTTAACTTTCTAGGAACCTTACCAAGCTTCTTTTTAACTGCTGTAATAACTTTTTTAACTATAGGTTTTACAGCTTTTAAAAGTAAATCAGCTAAAGGCTTTGCAAGGACACTAGAAATAACAGCAGTAGATGCAATAACTGCAGTAGTAGTAGCAAGTTGTGCGGATGGTAGATATTGTTCAACAACTCCAATATCCTCATATAATGTTATACAAATTGTCTTATCTTCATTTAACTCAAAACCAACTACCTTTTCTTTTTGATTTTGAGCAACATCTCCTATACGAGGAGAGTTAGGTCCAGGACATGGAATCTCTTCTTTAGGTACTTCAGGTACTTTTGTCTCTGGAGTGTCAGGATCAGGTGGAGCTGCATAAGCAGGTGGTTTTGCTGCAGTTGTATAAATTAAATCCTCAGGACTGTAATCCATAGCGTTGAAACTAGGATATTGCCCATTAGGACATAATGTTCTTAAACCATTTGTATCCTCTATTGGTAGATTCTGTGCTCTCTTATCATCAGGATGAAATTCAACACAACCTGGTATATCAACTACAGGGGTACCAATAAGTACAGTAACTGGAGGAGTTTGAGGAGCTGTAGGTTGTACAGGTAAACTCCATATTTGAATATGTGGTGTACTTATCTGAGTAACCTGAATATCAATATCAGGTATTTGTTCCATTATCTAGGAAAACTTATACCTAAACCAGCAGAAGGAATTGGACTAGCCGGTCCAGTCATACTTGGGAGTTTAGTATCTACTAAAGAAGGTAGTGATCCAGTAACTGATTCAAGGACTTGAGACTTAACCTTATTAATAAGTTGATCTCTTTGTAGGTATACAAATATACCACTCCCGACAATAGCGATAGATACAGCACCAGACGCAATAGCGACGATGTTAATAATTTTTTGCATATCAGAGTAACCCTTTACCTTTAGTGATTGCCGCATCAATAGCGGTAAAACTTTCAGAGCCCCAGATAGAAGTTGTTCCATCTGTCTTTTTATAAGCTTTGATTATTTCAAGGTGATCTACGTTCCTTTGAATCTTGTCTTTGAAATCTGCGTCAGTTTCATCTGACGTTTTAGCAGTATTGATAACGGTAACGCTATCGCCAGCAGCAGAAAAGATTGCTGCTACTTCATCGGCTGTTTTTTCTTCCATGAGAATTAATAATGAATACGTTTATTCTACCCTGCTTCGAGGGCAGCGACTTTTGCAGTTAACTCTTCTATCTTTGCTGATAACTCTTGAACGGCGTTAACCATATACCACTTCAATTCTGTAGGAACAACTGAAAGAACTGTTGTACTTTCTTCTTGAACTAACTCAGGTAATACTGCTTGTAGTTCTTGAGCAACGACACCAACTTGTACTCCTTCTTGTTCCTTAACAGCAGCATCAATAACATCTGTTAATTCAGGACTATCATTTAAGATTTCTTCTCTTGTTTTATATTCAAAATTTCTAACTTTAATTTGATTAATAGCATCTAATCCTTTCTTGTTATCTGTTACATTTTTCTTGATTCTTATATCTGAATAAGTACCCCAATCTGCATCAGCTGAGTTATAGGGTGTACCTCTTAAAGAAGTTGTACTAGTACCTTGTCCAGTAATGTTATATCCAATAGCGCTTTCATAATTAACACCAGCACTAGAAACATTTGCAAAAGCACCAAGAAGTACATTACCAGTACCAGTAGTTAAATTAGTTGCATAATCACCAGTTCTATAACCCATACAAACGTTATAACTTCCAGTCGTCACATTTTCTCCACACTCCACACCTACTGCCACATTTTGACTTCCTGTTGTATCAGCAACGAAAGCATTGTGTCCAACTGCTACATTATTTTCACCTGTTGTGTTTGCTAATAAGGCATCATTACCTACCGCAGTATTATTACTAGCGGTTGTATTATTTCCTAAAGCACTTTTACCAAAAGCAACATTATATTGACCTGTTGTATTGTCCTCAAGAGCCAAATAACCAAAAGCATGGTTATAACTTGCAGTTGTATTTTTTTCTAAAGCACCATAACCAAAAGCTTGATTATAATGTCCTGTAGTATTTGAATCTAAAGAATAAGCTCCTACAGCTACTTGTTGCGTTCCTGTTGTGTTTGTTCCTAAAGCACCTTTACCAACAGCAGTATTATTAGCTGCTGTAGTGTTTGATGCTAAAGCACTTTGACCTAAAGCAGTATTTTCTGAACCAGTTGTGTTTGCTATTAATGCTTCATGACCAACAGCAGTATTATTATTTGCAGTTGTATTTGCTTTTAAACAACTATCACCTAAAGCAGTGTTTCTTTCTCCAGTTGTATTGACATATAATGCTTCATATCCAATAGCAGTATTATCATTTGCCGTTGTGTTTGCATATAATGAACCTACACCAAAAGCTGTAAGTCTCGCACCTGTTGTGTTTGTAAGTAATGACTGAAAACCAACAGCAGTATTATTGCTACCAGTAGTATTTGCAGTTAACGAATTTACACCAACAGCAGTATTACCATCACTAGTAGTACTAGCTCCTAACGCATTATTTCCAATTGCTACATGATTAGATCCTGTGGTGTTTGCGTCTAAAGCACCTCTACCAAAAGAATTATTTTGTGTTCCAGTTGTATTTGCAGTTAAAGCAGCATAACCAATAGCAGTATTATTAGAAGCTGTTGTGTTTGCTAATAAAGCATAATTACCAACAGCAACATTATCATCACCAGTAGTATTACCACCTAATGCACTTTTACCTACTGCGGTATTTCTAAACCCTTCAGTATTAGCTGGCAGACATTGCTTACCGATTGCTGTGTTTTCATATCCAGTGGTATTTAATAGTAATGAATTAGCACCAACAGCAACGTTTTCGACACCTGTTGTGTTTGCCGTTAAAGCAAGAGCACCAACAGCAGTATTATTAGAAGCTGTATTGGCAGTTAAAGCATCTTGACCGACTCCTGTATTACTAGTTCCTGTTGTTACAGCCGCTAAAGCATTACCTCCAACTGCTGTATTTACACCTGTAGTACATAATTCAAGTGCATCTTTACCAACAGCTGTTAATCCATCAGAAGTAAAAGCACTTCCAGCGTTATATCCAATACAAGTACTTGCAGATCCAGTTTGGTTTGCATCTAACGCATTCCTACCAATAGCAACGTTTTGACCGCCTGTTGTGTTTGCTCCTAGTACATGGTATCCAACGCCAGTATTATCAGCCCCCGTTGTATTTACTTGTAATGAATACGCACCAACAGAAGTGTTCTGCGCTCCTGTTGTGTTTGCACCTAAAGTTTGATAACCAACAGCAGTGTTATTACCAGCAGTTGTATTTTGATCTAGAGCATAGGCACCTACAGCAGTGTTTTCCGCTCCAGTTGTATTTGCTTCACCTGCTTTAAAACCT
>JACLAA010005387.1_pt1 | contig 12867 bp, 14 predicted proteins | sample 8027891 | NCBI WGS metagenome assembly JACLAA01 (sample SAMN15724900, study PRJNA655200) | protist metagenome | isolation source: fluorescence activated cell sorting (FACS) single amplified genomes of... | place: Spain: Blaines Bay Microbial Observatory, Mediterranean Sea | collected 2016-01-19 | reverse complement strand
GTGTGACAAAAAAAATTATTTGGCTAGACTAACAAACATATGCTGTGGCACACGCGGAACGAAAATGACATCATCAAATATCTGAAAGCTAGGAAAAGAGGGTCTGGTGCCGATGCCCTAGACCAAAGTGGGATTCCGTTTGAAGTTCGCGAATCGAGAAAAGTACCAAAATTCAGAATTCAAAAAGATGTTCACGAGTATCTCCTTCAACACGATGGATACTATATTTTCAAACGAGGACACTTCCTCGTCAAAGTCCCGGCGAATATTGTAACAACATTAATAAAAAATGGAAAATGGAACAAGGACCGGGGCTACGATTATAAATTCCTTGATTTTAAGAAACTGTTAGTTACTCCCACCGCATAATTTCTCATAGAAAGCCTTCAATTGCATCTCGTATATGTTTGCTTGTTTAGATCTTTTCTTTATGATTTCCCTACTTTCGCGACACAACGAGACTAAAGTCGACAGCTTCATGCCAAATTTTGTTTGGCTGTAATTATCCATCACATTGCATTCGTCGCGTAGAAAATCGATAAATAGACCATAGAGTGCTTGGCTACGATATGTTATAACAGCGTCGTCGACTAGACCTCTCGTTGCTCTGCTTTCAATCTTCTCAGACAAGAAATGCTTGAGGAACCGCAAATGATACTCTTCTGTCTCCAATTGAATGTCTTTTTGAAAAGTTGACAAATAAGGAGTCACGTCAACGAATCTGTCTGGGACTCCCTCCACCCGCATCAGAAACTCGTATACACTAATGAGCCCATTCCTATTGTTCAGAACTCGATTTACAAGATTCTGAAAATAAGCCACATTCCCTTTGTACTTCGAAGAACTGTAGAAGTGCACAAAACGTCGTTGCCCTTCCTCCGAGACCATGGGGTTCTCAGAATTGGTACAAGCGATGAATCGATGCAAGGACTTCATGTCGAATGGACTCTTGTAGAGATCTCGGATTGGCAGGCTGTCTCGTGTGATGAGACTCTTAATCTTGCCCATGTGGAATTTGCTATTCATTTTTGAAACCTCACTTAAGTGCACTATCAAGGCTTGCTCCATTTGGGGGTTGTAGGTGCCGTAAACTTCATTTTCTGGAGCTGTGCTTTCAAATACTTTGTCTTCTCCAATAATCGCAGCAATTATTGCAATAAAGAGATCTTTTCCTACCCCTTGCGCTGAACACATGAGAGGAGCCATACACGGCTTGCAGTGTGGCTTTTGCACTATGTGTGCAGTCCAAAGCAATAGGAACTCAAAAACGTTTGCCTCATAATTTGTCAATGCTTTCAAATGCTCAATAAATAAGTCCACAGCACCCTGATCGTAGACGCAGTCAGTTCTATCCCACGAGTGAATCGCGAATGGCTTCCAGAGATTGTATACATCCTCTGGGCAGTCTTCGCTGCGTGGGTAAGTCCCAAATCGTGTTTTGCGTTGGATTTCGGGGTCTTTCAACCATTCCTTTAAATGGCAATCGTGTTGAAATGCGTCTTCAAGAGCTGCCTTCTTGTAATTCACTTTAGAGCCGTCTCCCAGCTTGATAACGAAGCAGGGTGGGTCTAGAATCTTCGTAGCTTCGTGGACAGTTTCCCATTTTGTTTTCCAGTTGATATACGCGTCGGGATCATTTTGATCAATGGCGATATTCGGTACATCTTCGAGATCAAAAGCCTTTCTTGGTTTGCTAGTGTGAATTTTTGTTTCGCGGTACTCGCAGGAGATGCCCACGCTAACAGCAAATCTATCTTCGAGATATATCATGAGATTGTCGAGATCTTCAACAGTGATTTTCCGATTACTGTTTTGAGGCAAGTCAACCATGACGCCGTCAAACATTCTGGCCATGTACATCTTTTCATATCCCAAAGTGGCGAAGAAGTCTTCAGCTGCATAGAGCAGTTGGCTCTCAACGCGGCAGCACCTTTCAGAGAGTGCACTGAACACCAGCATGCTCTTACTTTTCTTATCTTCATCTGGGACTTTCTCGTTGGCCTTTCTGCACCTCTCGAGATCCTCGTCACTAGTAAGGCGTGGCGCTAGCTCTTGCATCATTTTGTAGAATTCTAGAATCCAAGGTGAGGTTTCCATGATTTCCGATTTGCCACCGTATGTCGCCTTACAAATGGCCTTTTTCACCTGTTCAACTGTGCATTGTGTTTCTTGCGCAACACGGCGGCGAATTGCAGCCTTATGATCAACATATGCTTGAAGGATATTCGGTATTTCGATATTTAGGATTCTACACAAAACTGTCAAACATGTGGGGTGGCAACATTCAAAGTCAATATCAGCGTAATCTCGACACACTTGCTTTCTGATATCAGCAGGGAGACTTTGAATGCCGTAAAAACAATAGTCTCTCCCCCACGTGTCTTTGCGAAACTTCCCTTTTTCGTAGATTCTCGGTTTCTTGATATTCGCAATATAGTTCTTCATCGCATACGCGTAGCTTTGCGATTTGCGCATGGCATCTTCAAAGTACATTTCGTTGTAAATACCAGAATTGAGCAATTCTTTTAATTTTTCAATATTGATATTTTCCACTCGATGATTGGTGGAGGGCATAGTTGACCGTTACTATACAGACAGAAAAAAATCATGAAAAAAAATCTTGTTCTGAAATAAACGCAGACCATGAGTCAAAGTCAAGAACCCGAATTAATTGAAGTCTTCTCAACACGCAAGGTCAAGCCAAAAATAGAAGTCGTAATGGACCGTTATTCTCCTAGAAGTCTGTATTTCCACTCGGAAGCAGCTGTACATGACTACCTTGTAGATGAAGGCATCAAATGCTCCAAAAACAAAATCACCGTGGCGTTAAACAGCAACTTGCGTCAACAGCCGTCAATTGAACGAATAAGCGATTTTGAGGCGATTGTACACGTCAATGGAAGATGGTTCCGCATTAAACGACTCCGTGGAATGCATGCTGATAGGTTTAGTAATAGAACTCTGGAGCAAGAACTGTCTGACGAGTCTATCTGACGAGACGCCGAAGTCTCTCGCCGGGATGCCCGCTGCCCGCGGTCCTCACTATGTCCGCAGCGCGCATGGCAGTATCAGCCTTTTTCCGAGTATCAGCATCGCCAAAGGCTTGCGCCAATTCGTAGGCCACGGCAGCTCCCTTTTTGAGTGCCTTTGGGCCCTTACGCTTAATTGTTTTCATCGCCTTGCGAATCTTAGAGCGGCCAATGCCACCCTCGCCGCTGATCGTAAAACCGTCACCAGAGATGCCGTGGACGCGAGAAGGAAATAATTCTGTGGATACGCTAGAGAGGAGACCCATGTTTTTTTTGTTATAAAAGAAATATATTTTATTCGCTTAGAGATAAACTTTGCCTGTTGGGGTGTTCACATATTTGTAGCGCTGAGCTGGTCTCTTGTGCTTCTTTGGTCGATTCACAATGACAATAGGCTTGCCTGAGCGATCAAAAGAACTACCCCAAAGTACGCTTTCAATCTGCTCGGGTGTCATATGGCTCATTAAGGGCCCCCATTCACGGAGTCGCCGGAGGTCTTGATATCCCACATGAGAGATATCGTAAGGAACACCTTTCATGTTTCTTTCTAGTTCATCCAGTTCCTCTTGGAAATCCTCACCGTGGTCATACAGGTGATGGTGATAATCTAATTCATCGTCATCGTCATCGTCGTCGTCGTCGTCGTTGTCTGATTCGAAATCTGATTCATAGAAATCGGGAAGCTCGGTATCAGATGCAAATTCGTCATCTGAGGATTCTTCCATTTCAGAGGCTTGTTCGCGTTGTCGTCTGCGCAAATCAAATTCAGCGGCTCTTCTATCTTTCTGTGTTCTCGTAGCCTGTTGCTTGCGATATTCAGCCCACGCTTCAGACTCTTCGTCTGTTCTTTTGGTTGGCTTCTTCTTATCGGTGGTTGATTTCTTACCTTTGACCTTTTGCCGTTTTTTCGAATCTGACACGTTGTAGTCAACGTCTTCCGCCGGCATGCTAATTTAATCTTGTTATCTAACAGATAGATAAATGAAGCCCAAAGGAATTGTGAAATTACCCAATTCTGACAAAGACGGGAGGCACCACGCCGATTCTGAAAATCCACTCATGCCATATTTCCCAAGTGTGCTTATCGTCTGCGGGAAGAAAGGAAGCGGAAAAACCAACTTGACTCTCAACTTGATAAGTAAAGCTACTCCTTTGTATGATAGGATTGTGATAGTTCACGGTGCAGGAGAAAGTAGTTCAGAGTATCAAGACTTGATCGATGGATCCGAGGTTGTTGATTCAATTCCAGGACCAGACTTCTGGGATCCTGATCAAAAGAACTGTCTTGTGATTGAAGAGCAGCCGTGGGGCATGTTTAATAGAGCACAAATGTCCGCAGCAGAGAGATGCGTGAATTTCACAAGCTCGCACAGGAGTGTCCAAGTTTTCATCGTTGTACAGAACATCGGTGTCCTTTGCCCCACAATCAAGAGAGCAATGGATTATTTGTGTATAGCGCCACACGCAGGGTGCCTGGATCAGCTCTACGACTTGAAACGCAGAACTGGAGTAGACTTTAAATTACTCATGGAGGATATATGCCAGGATCGTCATGATTTCGTATGCATGGACTTTACTGGGCATGGCCCAAAATTGCGGCGCAACATGTTTGATGTAATCGAAGACCACGGCGAGGATTGAGTCAATTATTTTATTTTCCTAATTAACGATACACAAATGTCCTTCTTCTTGCACAGCTCAACGCCTAGAAAAATCAGTGACAACGTCACTAGATTTCGATACACAGAAATTCCAAACGAATCGGGACCGGGTGCTCTTACAGAAGGCAACCAGATCAAGTTCCGCTTTTCGTCTAATCAAGATTCATGGCACTCACCTTCGCTTTCGTATATCCTTTACGAGATTGAGGCAAAGGTTGGTGGCAACAGTCTGACGACGGCAGACGGTGTCGCTTTCAACGATAACTTGGGCGCATCCCTCAGTAACGGAGGACCATCGCAAATTACCTTAAACGGGGTGGATGTAGCCGTTGCGCAGTCCCCTGCGATTACTTCGGAGCTCTACAATCGTCTTTTCATGGAGTCTCAGGTCAGGGATACTATTGGAGCTCCTTTTCTCAGTGGCAGATCGAGTGGAGACAACATTCAAGTTTGCTACCAAATTCCATGCGGATTGGTTCTCGGCAACGATAAAGCCATCCCGGGTGGCCAATGGGTATATACCGTGAACCTAAGCAACAATTTCATCCGCGATTGCGTCGTTACCGATGGTTCAGACGTGGGACGTAGTCTGCCCAATTTGAATATCACTCTCAAATCTGCGCGTCTCGTGTGCTGCCACGTTTCGCCACAGGACAACATGCCTATTCCCAGAAATATTGCTATTACTTGCCCTTCAATTCACACGCAGACCACGACGGTGAGCGCGGATGCACTCCACACGTTAGCCTTTACGGTCCCCGCCAATAGTAAGAAGCTCTTATTTGCTACGCAAGTGGCAAATCTCAACCACATTACGGCAACATCCGCGTCTGGCCTTGGCAGTGGGGCGCGATTCCTATCTCTACAGTGCGAGTACTCCGGGGAGTCCCAGCCTACTGTTCCTTTTGATCAGACTGGCCCTAGTATTGTGAACCAGTATTTGCAATTGTATAATGAGAAGATGTCGTCAGGTCGCAGCGGCATGCTAACTCTCACAGATTTCGAAGCGGAGCCTGTTCTAGCCTGCCACTTTGCTAAGAGCCCAGATCAGATTGCGACGAATGCTCTTGTGCGAGCCCAAATCAATGCATCATCGGGCCCCGGCGGCGCCTCGACTGTTGTGTGTGGTGCACTACATGATCAAAGTATTATCGTCTCATATAACGGCTCGGGAGTAGTAGACCAAGTCGTCAACACGGTTCTCAGTGGGTAATTCTCAATTTCTGCTATTCCTATTTTTTTGATTCGTTAAATAAAGATGGTCAACTCGCGATGGTTAAACACCGAAGAAGCCCATTCTTTGGAGCAAGAAGTAACCGCAAACCGCAACAAATTAGCAAAGTGTTTTGATACAATCATTTTGGATAATCTAAATTTGACATTGTCAAATGAAACATCTGGCCATAGTGAAACAATAGGGCTTCCCAGCGGTGGTTCAGGTGTGTTTACAGCGCATAACACAGTAAGTACAGCAGGCAGAGAGATAACATTTGGTTTGAGCACAGGAGGCAGTCAATCTGCCTACATGTACCCCAGTAACTGGGAAGTGGACATCGGAAATTCTATAAAAACAATTGTGCTAGATGGAACCAGTATCAGAGCAAAACGGCACGACGATAGCCTTGTCGGCGGAATTGCGTGGGCAGATCCAACAGACGTCAGCACTTTACAATCAGATTTGAGCACCGTTGAGGCCGATTTACAAACATTAGAAGGCGACGTCGACAGCAAATGCTTGAAATCCTTGGAAATGAAATCAGGCGTTTTAAAAGGCAAGCGTATGGACGGCAGCTTCACTGGAAACATCCCAGTAATCTTAACGACGACTCTTGATGCGGCGAATGCTGCTTTAAATTATATCAAAAACAGTGATCTTACAACAGCGCTAGCCATTTACAATGACGAGGCTACCAGCGACTCTCGTTACGTCAACACAAGTGATTTGAGCACTGCGGTGGCAAATCTGGGCTATCAGACTCTAACTCAAATTCAAGCCCTGGGTTTTGCCCTTTCTTCGGATCTAACTAGCTATCTGACTAAAACTACCACAAGTACTTGGACTGCAGGAGGTGGCGTAAGCTTATCGACAGAAGTACACAACAAGGAAACGCCATGCAACTATACGAAACGCATTAGTTTACAGCCAAACAAGCCATATAGTCAAGCAAATCAACAGGTACAGGGAATCTTTGAATTTGTGTATACAGATGGTTCCACGTTGGACGCAAGCGGTGGCCAGCATTATAACCTGAATAATGAGAGACTGTCTGTCCCGCGTCTTCCCGGGCCGATTACCGTTGTCGGCATACCGGGTAAAACGGAGTGTTTCAATCACCACTTTGGTTGCCAAACCCATGATTTTCATTTAAACTTTAATATTGCAAAGTGGACATCTGCGCAGGTAGACAACACGTGGGCTTGGCAACAAGGCGAGACGCGACTCGTCTTATTTTGTAAACCAACTAGGCCCACCCAATCGACTGCGTTGACCCGTACCGTTAACGGTACGGGTCACACAGACACCCGTACCGTTAACGGTACGGGTCAGCGTATCCAAATATAAATTCACCAGAATGGCGCGAGCCAGCGCCAGGGAACTATTTATATGATTATCCTGGTTTAGCGATTCCGCGGAAAGGAATTCATGTCAATATCGAAGCTAATGACTCGTGGCCCACGCATGCCGTATATGGGGGCCAGACCAAAAAAATTAAAATAGCACATTACAGTGGAACGACGTGGAATTCATGGGCATCATCTGGCAGTGGGAGCTCGGGAGTGGGTCTTCCGGATGCAGAGTCATACAATGTGACCATTCAAGCAAAGGGAACTCGATTATTTGTACGAATACAACCGCTTGGTCAACCTCGCGCACCGGTAAATCCAGCGGTCACGGAGTTCGGGACTGACGCCACAATTTTCTTCAACTTTGACATGTTAGCTGAGTTTGGAACAGCATCCATGGAAGCTGCTGACGCTGCTGGCTACCTCTATTACAGTAATGGCGGAAATATCATGATTACTACATATCAGAATATAGAATTGTCACATTTCAAACTGCTGTGCAATGAAGTACCAACCCCAAAAGCACGCGGCACATTCATAAAACCCCTCGACACAAACAATAATGGCGCCGCTGAAGGCTCTCTTTCCGAGAGTCATAATGTTGACGATGTAGAGCAAATCTCGACATCTACTCTCACACTGCGCGGAGACAATTATAGGTTTTTCAATTTCAAAGTCAACTTTACTAATCCGCTTCTCAACGACGATTACCAAGTGATGATTACAGAAAACAACCAGATCAAAACGACAAACGATTACTTTGGATGCATTCTTAATAACGCAGTCATGACTAAAACCACTTCGTATTTCCACATATATAGTGTTGTAGATCCCATGAGCATGACGACGCAATTTCCGTCGTTTGGATTTGATTTTGTGGTCTTGTAATGACTATTTTGTTTTTGCCTATCAAGAACATGGGATCTCGATTTCTTAACGAAGAGGAAGAGCAACCTCAGAGACAAAATATAAATCATTTGATAAGATCAGCTAGCTACGATTCTACAAATCGCAAGGTGGTTCTGTTTAAACACGATAATACAACTCAAGATGTCGATATTTCAACTTTTACAGACCACGATACAGATATTGGGGATCTACAAAGTACAACGACATCACAAGCAACGACTCTAACCAACCACACAAACTCGCTTGCTACGCATGCAACGGATATCGGGAATCTGCAAAGTACAACGACGGCGCAAGGAAATACTTTAACTAATCACACAAACTCGCTTGCTACGCATGCAACGGATATCGGGAATCTACAAACCACAAGCACAGCACAAGGGGCCACCCTCAGCAACCACACAAACTCGCTTGCTACACACGCAACGGATATCGGGAATCTGCAGACCACAAGCAGTTCACAAGCAACAACTCTAAGCAATCACGCGACTCAAATAGGTGGTCTATTTAAATCTGTTGTCGTGAATAGCAGCGATGAACTAGTATTTACAAAAGAAGACAATTCAACTTTTCCAGCAGTGCAGCTTCCAACGACGGATCTGACAACTGTCGAGGCGGATATTCTAGCCCTTGAAAACGCGGGGTGTGATAACAACTGTTAACAACATTTTATCAGTACTTAGTTATTTTAGTCAATGGGCTACTAACATAACAACCGTAGTCGCTGGGCTCTCAAGTGGACAAGGCAATAGTGGCGGTGGTGGTGGCGGTTTTAGCATTAGTCTGCCTGGGAATGTTAACAATCCTTTTAATCCATAAATAATCTTGTGTCATACAAAGATGTCTGATTGGGCAGAATACGAATCCTGGAAACACGAATGTTTCAAGAAGATTATGGTATATGAAACTACCAGCACAGACTTGACTGATGACTTGATGCTATTTCTAACTGACGCTAGAGTCTACGAAGAGTACAAAACATGGAAGATTCTGTACGCGACCTTTTTGGAACAAAAAAAATAACTAACACTATAAATGCTAGCAAACGAGGTGATGCTGTTTGAACTACGTGACATCCTCGGTGGCGTCAAGGAGATGGTTTATTCTATACTGATATGGCCATTTCTCTATCTAATGCGTGCAGAATACACCAAGCTAACGAAAGCTGCCCACAAAACTGATCATTATCCAACATTTCAACATCATGTTGGTCACCGGAAGGCAGGAGTCCATCATATGAATCTCCGTTTGCGGCACGCGCAAACCAGTGAACACCCCCGGTCCCCGGGATGCTGTCGATATTAATTATTGCGTAGCCTTTAAGCTTTGGAACACGGTTCCTCGCAAACACGCCTTGAAACTCGTCGCCGAGAAAGTACTTCCCCGCCTGCAGTAACTCGCTTGCAAACGTTGTGGAATCGTGCCCCAAAAAGTCAATTATTAGTTCAGTAAGCTTTTCGAGTTTTTTTTTGCCTTCAACGTGTAGCGTTTCTTTTTAGCCGGCTTCCCCATCCCCGCCAGGGCCCCGCTGGCCAACGACGCCGCTTCAAAAGCCGGTGCAAGGGGCTGTGCGCCAGGAATGACACTCGCCCCAATGGCCGCGCCCTGACTTCCTATTGCGACTCCCTTGAGGAAATCGCGAGACTTCTTGCCAAGCAAATGTTTCCGTTTACCTTCACCCTCTTGCTGTTCCTCTTTGGCAGGAGGTGTGAAGGCAGGATTTGTGATGAGAGCATTGAGCGTGTGCCCGCCAACGACTTTGCCGTTGAATTCCTTTTTCTGAATGTATAATTTGACTGGCACATGACTCATTTCGGCTTGGTCCACGAATCGAGACTCGAATTGCAAGGGTGTGACCTTCAACTTTACGGCAGTGTTTCTGCCCATTTTGGATGTTTGTATTTACGCAATATTTTAAATTTCCAATTTTCGCTAATACGTAATTTGTAGTCTCACAGACCAATCCTCCCCAGATGTCGTTTGGAGATTATGTTGCGCATCCGTGAGCGCAAAGGTACATTGCGACAAGGTCATGCCAGATATTTCGCAAGGAATAGAAAGCGGATTTCTCGGTTCATAAATGATCCTCTCTCCAACGCTAACGTTTGCTGGGACTATGACGGCTACGACGGGCCTCTTTTCTCCATATTCATTATAGAGATGATGCCCAACGTTGAGTCCCCTCGCCTCCACACAAAAGTGCCTAAAAGTATTGAAAACGGCAATATTTGGTGCCAGAACAGAAGATTCACCATTTGATAACAGAGCCGTAAAGGTGGAAGCGCCGTTAAAGCCTAATAAAGTACTCAATGTTGAATTGGACCAGTTTATAGTAATATTGCCGGTTTGCGTTGTGCATCTGCAGTGAGCCAGGATCTTACTCGTAGCTGACTGCCCAATGAGCTCTACAGCATCTCCAGGCACATTGAGATTATGCAGAAAAGCAGAGAGTGCTTGATTCATGGCTGACAATGAATATAATCCTGTATCGAGAGCAAAGGTGTTTGGAGACCCGCCATTCACGTTGGTCATGGTAATCTCCATCGTGTTATTCACCCCCGTGTTGACATTTGGCACATTCCAATACAACTCCGCTGCTACAAGCTTTATGTGTGGATTCCTCCCCTTTGGAATTTCCAAGGGCGGCTTGAATTTGTAAGTGAAATTCGATTTGTCAGCCGACACGGTGTCGGAGCTAGCACTTGAGGCAAAGATGGTAACAGTTTTCGTGTCGTCAGGCATGCTTTGTCTTACATAAATATTATTTGTATATGTAAATGGCGAGTTATCTTCCACTCACGAAATTCCAGATATCGGTGATTGAAGAGTATCGACAACGTGGCTTCCGCGAAGGAGTCATTAAAACCTGGCATCGCCTGCGTAGTGATTTCAACGACAAGAACCACTATGCTATTAACAAAGAAGGAGACATCGCTAGAACAAAAGACGGCACACCAATCGAAGACACGAATGCCCAACTCGAAGTCGCGGATCACACCTACAAATACGACAACGACGAGTACACGTTTCCCACAAGGATCACTGCAAAAGGGGAAACGATTCGCCGTAAACTAGCCCCATCGCGACGGGCACTTGCGGCCTATTTGCGAAATCTAGAATCTGTGCAAGTCTCCAGGCCAACACGAAAAAACGTAGCCGCGGGAAGACGAAGTCCTCCGAAGAGTTCATTAATGGCAATAGACTTGGATCAGAAAAAAGAACTCTGTCTACAACTCGTTTTTGCAGATGGGTTCCGTCTCCCAGCTACAGTCTCACTGAAGAACAACAAGCAATACTCGTGGTGCTATATCTTTGTCGATTTCCTCACCAAAATGGTGTTTCTGAAACCACTTCACGTCACAACCAATTTAGGTCAACGCAAACGTAAAGCAAGAGACGACGACGACGACAATGAAGACGACAGCAAGAGACCAGCTTCAGAACAGACTATTAGAGCCTTTCGCGAAGCAATTGCGTATTTCAACAAATTGAGAAAAGAGGATGCCGAAAAGCAAACTAAGCCATACGAAGGTGATCTTCACGTAAGGACTCTAATTACAGATAAAGGGTCAGAGTGGCTTGGAAATACCTTCTTTAAAGGCATGCAAGCTCTCCAAACACAACACCCAGGCTTTTATAATCACAAAATGAGCAAATTAGGAAAATCGCAATATAACTCATTAAGCGAAAGGTATGTCTCGACGTGTAGAGCCATGTTCTACAGAATCTACGAGGCTTATCAGGAGCAGCTTCAGGAAGCAAAAGAGAATTCGCAACTACGACGCTTCCCAAAATATTGGGTTCCTGAAAACTGGCACGAAACGAAGCAAGACACTGTTCTTTACGACTGGACACGCGGTGACGTGGCACACGTGATGGACATGATCAATACGGGATATCAACAAACTATCGAGATGACCCCCAAAGATGCATTACTTGAAAACAAAGTTACACACGAGGACATTTTGAAAACGATACGCAGAAAGAACAGGAGAAACATGCGTGGAGTAGAACACAACTTATTTACACCTGGGACTAGCGCCTCACGTCTCCCCGAAAAGGGTGATTTTGTGAGATTGAAAATATACAAAGAGGGATCCATGAAAATCAGTTTTCCACAAAGGAACAAGCGCCGCAGCACCAAAGCTGCTGCGGAAAGATGGAGCACAGACGTCTATCGCATCATTAATGTGAAAATCGGAAAACACAAACAACGTCATTATCAAGTTAGGAAAGTAGACCCAAGATCACCCCCTGCTCCAAACGGCTATTTGGATAGAACACAAATCCAACTGGTGCCTGCGTCGACGATTGATGTCGACACCCAAATGTCGCTTATTGACCTTGATAACAAATTTTACAATAAACCAGAATCAGAGTCTGATGAAGACGAGACCCCAACACAGCCAATCCCAAGACAGACTCGGCAAACGCTGCAAGACAAGGCGAAGAGACTCGAAAAACTCCCCCTAAGACAATGGGCGAAGCTCATTCGAAATAAGGAATTTAATTGGCCTGACGGGACTAGAACTAAAGTTACTCAGCTAGAGGATAGAGGGAGCTACGGGTGGGTTGTGATGACGAAGGATTTGGATGATGGCGATCTGGGTGAAACGGAATTCGACACCTTTCTCGAACTGGCCGAATCGGAGAGCTGGTTCTTGCCGGAGTATGGGTTATTCCGCAAGAATGTGTTTTCGTAG
>JACLAA010004657.1_pt1 | contig 12871 bp, 7 predicted proteins | sample 8027891 | NCBI WGS metagenome assembly JACLAA01 (sample SAMN15724900, study PRJNA655200) | protist metagenome | isolation source: fluorescence activated cell sorting (FACS) single amplified genomes of... | place: Spain: Blaines Bay Microbial Observatory, Mediterranean Sea | collected 2016-01-19 | reverse complement strand
GTTCTTCTTCTTATCAGTCTCATTCTTAGTAGTAGTAGTATTGTTTTTCTTCTTTTTCTGTTTCTTCTTCTTCGCCAGCGAGGAGAGACAGGCGACCGAAGCGGTGTACAACTCTCTGTTCATATCTTTCGTCGTCTTCGCGTCATTCGTCGCGCCGGGGCCCCCTGAATCTTCGACGATGTATAACTTCCCGATGCAAAACTTAACCACTTCATTGGTCAACTTTCCAAACAACACTCCTTCTTCGTTTTCCTTTTCATCCAAATCCTCTTCTTCTTCTTCAAAGAAGACGTTGATTTTCCCGCACGCGTCGAGCGCGAAAAGGACTCGTTTTAACAGTTGTTCTTTACTGAAATTACTCTTATTACTCTCGTCAAGAAGAATCCTCATCCACTCTCGTATTGGGTGCACGCACATTTGCTCGTAGATGATGCTATTATTCTCGTTCTCGCTTTTATTATTATTTCTCTTATTCATCCTTTGCAAAAGTGCGAAACACTTCGCGCGAATCAACGTTGAATTCGCAGCATCCAACACCGCGTTCTTCATTTCCGATTCCAATTCTTCTTTGTTTTCTTCAAACATCATTAACTCGTCCAACGCTTCCACGCGTGAATCGTCGTCCACGTACGGTTTCGAGAATGCGATTTCTTTCATTTTTTTCATTTGAGAAGAGTTGTTGTTGTTATTCATAGCAGACTTGATGATGATGAATTTTGTGAGAGATTTCGTCTCTCTTTTTTTTGTTTTTTTACGATGAAGTCAAAATTTTAATTGGTCTATTCTTCAACACATGCAACACATGCACGACTCAGAATACGAATACTACGAATAATAATACGAATAACATGAGACGGAAGAATCCACATCCGAAACGCGCGGTGAACGCGAGGACGGTTTTGAAGGCCCCGGCGGCGAGTTTGGATGCGAGAGAGGAAGAAGAAGAAGTGGAAGAAGAAGAAGAACCTTTGGTGTTGTGTTTGAAGATTCCTGACGAGGAGGATTATCTCGAGGCAAATCAGATACAAAAAGAAGAAGAAGAAGGAGAAGAAGAAGAAGACGAAGAAGACGACGAGGGAGAAGACGACGACGTAGAGCAATTGCGGAGGAATATGTGCGTGCCGTGTGATGATGTCGCGGAGCAAAATCAGATGCGAGAAGAAGAGACTGCTTTTATTGCTAAAGGAGTGAAGAGAAAGAGAGGGCACGAGTGCGATGTGTGCGAGAAGGTGTTTGGATATCCATCATTCTTGGTCAGACACATGCGTACGCACACGAAAGAGAAACCGTATGAATGCGATGTGTGCGAGAAGCGTTTCAGTGATTCTAGTAGCTTGAAAAGGCACAAGCGTATTCACACGAACGAGAAACCGTACGAATGTGATGTGTGCGAGAAGCGTTTTCGTCATTCTGGTTATTTGAAAATCCACATGCGTATTCACACGAAAGAGAAGCCGTATGAATGTGATGTGTGCGATGAAGCTTTTCGTCAACTTAGTAATTTGAACAGGCATAAGTCCACTCAACATTAGCTCATTTGTAGTTCTAAAAGTATACAACATACACGTCAAAATTTTCAATCAATCGAGTCTTTTCTTCAAAAACGTCTCAATTTTTTTTTTCCCATACGCGCTCGTAAATACTATACTAAATACGCGAGAAAGAACCTCTCTTCTTCTCTGCGAGAGACTCAAAGAACGACGACATGAGTCGAAGAAAGAATCCACATCCGAAAAGAGCGGTGAACGCGAGGACGGTTTTGAAGGTACGCGAGAAAGAAGAACCTTTGGTGTTGTGTTTGAAGATTCCTGACGAGGATGACGATCTCGAGGCAAATCATCATCAGATACAAAAAGAAGACGAAGAAGGAGAAGAAGAAGAAGAAGAAGAGATAACTGTTAGGAAAGGTAGGAAAGGAGCGAAGAGGAAGAGAGGGCACGAGTGCGGTGTTTGCGAGAAGGTGTTTAGAGTACCAGCTGAATTGGCCACACACATGCGTACGCACACGAATGAGAGACCGTACGAATGTGATGTGTGTGAGAAGCGTTTTACTACGGCTAGTAATTTGAAAGTCCACATGCGTACGCACACGAAGGAGAAGCCGTATGAATGTGATGTGTGCGATAAAGCTTTTCGTCAATCTCAACATTTGAAAACCCACAAGCGTATTCACACGAACGAGAAACCGTACGAATGTGATGTGTGCGAGAAACGTTTTACTCATTCTGGTTATTTGAAAATCCACATGCGTATTCACACGAAGGAGAAACCGTATGAATGCGATGTCTGCGAGAAGCGTTTTACTACCTCTAGTAATTTGAAAAGGCATAAGTCCACTCAACATTAGCTCATTTGTAGTTCAAAAGTATACAACACATACACAGCAACTTCTTCCGAATATTTGTGAATAGACTCGTAAAATTAGGGTTTAGGTGTTCTTCAGGAAAAGGGATTACGAGATTTTTCCTCATTACTCCGCTCTTGAAGGTGTTGACACACCTTGCTTTTCTTCGAATAAGAGAGAGAAGTATAGTGCGACGATTAACAGCGTTTACTAAGAACACAACAGAGCGCAAGTAAACGCACTAAAAATGAGCAGCAATAATACTAATTTCATCACGCGTTTCATCCATTCTCTGATGGAAAACGGAAACGACCGACGATCGAATGCGGAAAAACATTTAAAAGACACCTTAGAAAAATCGAAAGAAATGATCGAAAACTGGCATCAACCGACGAAAACGAGAGGGTTTTGGAGACGAGATGCGAATCAAGGGACGTACGTGACGAGTCAAGAGCCGCAGTTACGAGGGGGGGTCGGGAGAAGAACCAATTGGGGATGAGTTTTATGCTCCTTGGTTTACTCCTAAGACGTTTGGGAGGACTTTGGTTTACGACTACCATGTTGTGTATATTTAGAATAGTACTATTAAAACCTTACCACCGTGCGTACTACTACCACTTTTAGTCTACTAAAAGTGCTCTTCTATTGGTGGTGGTTTTCTTGCGCGTAAAGAGAGACGCATCCCGGACGTGTACGAGCGACGGCGAAGAGGTTGCCGTGCGAAGCGCAGAGGAAGTTTCCTTGGAAAGCCTTCTTTTTATGACTTTTATTCGTTTTACCGTCGTCGTTTACGTCTTCCTCTTCAAACGCGTGTCGCTTCGTAAACGTCAAGCCTTCGTACGCGTGTGTCGCTTCGTTCGCGTGGCCGAAAGCTTCAAAGACGCCTAAGCGGCCGGCGTTGGTGACGACGACGTTGACCGTGGTGTTTCTTTTCGGAGCCGCCTTTATCATCTTTACGTCGTATTCTTCGTCCTCCTCTTCGTCCTCCTCCTCTTCTTCGTCTTCTTCGTCGTCTTCCTCGACGAAGACGTCTGGGCACACCGCGACGGCCGAGACGATGTCATCACTTCCATCGTTATTCGCCTTAAGATTTTCCCACGACGCGTTTGGACCGACGACGAGTTCTTTGTTGTACGCGCACGCGAACGTGGCTACGGAGGAGGATGGAGACGACGAGTCGGAGGACGAACTAATCTTTCGAAAGTTGCCAAAGAAGAAAATCGGACCACCACCACCCGTCGACGTCGCGTCCGCGCTCGTCGTAAAAGTGCTCTTCTTCTTCTTCATTTTCGAGTTCGAAGCGTTTGGGCGGCTCGGCGTGGACTTTTGTCCTCTTTGTTTCATCATCTTCTTGTTGTTGTCCAAAACGCGCAATCCATCTCTTTCAATCTCGTACTCCGTGCAATAATAGCTGAAAACAACGCGCGTCGTCGAAGCGTCCCAAACGACGACGTGTTTCTTATCGAACACGCACGCTAAGACGTTGCCGTCCTTGGAAAATGACAACGAGGTAATCTCGCACTCTCGAGAGACGCAGTGCGACTTGTACGTCGGGATCTCGAAGTCTTTACAATGCGTGACGGATTTGGCGCATATTTTCGCCGTCGAAAACTTCGTTCTGTTTTTGTTCTTTGATTTCTTCTTTGAGGAGGAGGAGGACATTTTCTTCTCGTCGTCGTCGTTTACGTCGTCATCAAAATCCTCATTATTCTCGCACGACCACGTCCACAGTCGGCACTTCCCTTCCGCGCCGACTCCGGCTAATCGAAACACGGTTTCGTCGTATTCCTCGCTAAACGCCGACGCGAACTTTCGCGGACGAACTTTCCCAGCCATCCCGGGCGATTGAAGCTCGAAATACGTCTGTTTCTTCGTCGTCTTTTGATTCTTCTTGGTATCCGCCATGGAGTTACCGAAACTATCCCTCGGCGTCTTACTTCGTCGTCGACCGCTCGAGCGTCGTTTTTGGCTTTGACTTTTCTTTTCTGACCCGAGAGAGGAATCCTTCTTGTGAACACTTTCCTCCTCGTTCACGTCCACCGGGTCGTGCACGTATACGCCCGATTTCCTGGGAAACCGCCTTCGGCGTTCCGCGGAGTTCATCCCATAAAGATAAGTATCTTCGTCGTCTGAATCGTCTGAATAATCGTCTGAATCGCTGCTGTTATTGCTCCCGTGCGTGCGTTCGGTCTCGTCCATCATCGAGAGCAGAGAGGATTTCTTGTACGAGGACGTGAACACGAGCCCGTTCGGCGCGATGGAAAACGCCCACCGTTTCATCGTCTTACCGCCACCATTTCCACCACCACCCTTGGATGATGACGACGTTCTTCCGTCCCGCGCGCTCGGTTTACCGATCAAAACCGTCCCTTTAAACGAAAAACGTGACATTTTCTTGCTATCGTCATCACTACCGCTACGCTCGCGTCTACTACTACTACTACAGTCGTCCGTTTCAATCTTCCACACCGAAATTTCCGTCGCGTCTCGAATCTCGTGGTCAATCTCACACGCCAAATAATGGTCGTGGTTCTTCACCGTCGTCTTTGGCGTCGTCGTCGTCGTCGTTTGAATCGTCGTCCTCGCCGCGACGTGTCGATAAAAAAAACTCTCGTCTCGCAATACTTGCACCTCCAGTACGGGCGCCGTCCGCGAGGCGTCTCGCGGGTCGATTAAGTGTTTCGCGCGGAATATTTCTCTCAACGGGAGTACGCGATCCTTTTCATCTGCTTCCTTTTCATCTTTGTCTTCTTTTTCTTCATCATCGTCGTCGCAAACGTGCATGCCAGACGGCGCGGGGACGGTCTCTCGAATCGGCGTAAAAGTCTCCGCGACGGCGACGACTTTTCCGTCTTCAAAATCTTGTTCTTCCGTGTGTCGATCGCCAAACTGGAAATCGACTTTTCCGCGTCCTCGTTTCTTCGTTGATGTCTTATTGTTCTCATCATCATCATCACGCTCCTCGGTGATGTTGTTGTTGTTGTTGTTTAAATTATCTATCGCCAAAGTATCCGCGACTCGAATGGTTTCTCCGTACGCGTTCACGTTGACCAAATTTTCCTCCTTCTTCTTCAGAATCTCGAATGTTTCCTCCTCCTCCTCCTCGTCGTCGTCGTACTCCTTAAACTCCTTTGTCTTCTTCTTTTCGTTCGTCGAGTTAAACGCAATCTTCTGCGCCTCTCGAAACTCCGCCGTCGGCGATAACGAGCGGCCTTTAAACTCCCCCGAGTCTTCCTCTTCTTCCTCCTCCGTCGCGTTCTTCTGCGTTTCCATCAACGGCGACCTCATTCTTTGACGATGCTGATGACGATGAGAGGACGAATATGACTTCTTCGTCGCATCCAGACTCCTCGTTGTTTTTTGAGCTTTCGCGGGCGTCGTCAACTGCGTGTTCGTCACCACCATCGTCTCTTCTTCTTCTTCTTCTTCTCGTTCGTTATCATCATTTTCATCGTCATCACTCTCCATTCTTCTCGCGTTCTTCTTCTTTTTCTCCTTCGTATTCTCCATCTGCATCATCTCGCGCGTTCTCTTCTTCTTCTTCCTCTTCGGAGTCGGCGTCCGCCCGACGGGGACGCGCAGAGAGAGATTTTCATCATCATTCGGCATCAAAGAATCTGGAACCATCGTTGTTGTCCTCCTCACCATCATCATCTGTTCGGCATCATCAATTCCTAACTCTTCTTTGTCTTCGTCTTCTTCTCCGGAATAATAGATGTTCATTAGAGCGACGTTTTGCCTACTTGGCAGCAACATTTTTCCTTTAAGGACGGTTTCGAAGAATTGAATCTGTCTGTCACATTTCACCTAATAATCACACATAAGAGAGAGAGAAAAGTGAGCGCGAGCAAAGTAAAGACGATTACACTGAAACGTTCTTGTGTTCTTGTTTCCTCGTTCTTCGCGCGAAAGAGAGAGAATAAGAGAGATACGAACGCGAGTATAAAAGTGGTTGAGAAATTTCAAAATCTCTCCGCTAAATGTTGTTCCATACCTCTTCTTCTTCGAGTGACGACGATACGAATGCGGCGGCTTCTTTACTCGTAGTATCAGCGGTACCCTTTTTATCCTTTTCCTCTTCCTGAAACGGTGGTTTTGGTGGTAATGAGCGCATCATTCTCATCATCAATATCTCTTTAAATTCTGACGCAAATTGCTTCATTTTTCCTTTGCTTTCGTACTCTCGCAAACAACTTTATCGGCGCGTATCATCAGCGAGAAGAAGATAAAAACCATCCTCTTTAAAGCGACGAGGATGTCGACAATGTTACAATCACCACCACCGTTAGGAGCTTCTTCGTTGAGGATCGTCGGGCGAGAACAAAAAAGGGAGAGAAGAAGGAAGATTAATCCTCCGCGAGCGTTCTTTAACAACGCGGAGAAGAAGAATAACGACGATGACGACGAGAAAAAAAAAGGAAAAGCAAAGAAACCCATAGAGTACGACCAGATACGACCAGGGCAAGGACCGAACGCGCCGAAGTTTCCAGAGATTTGCGAGTATTTGGTGTCGTCGAACTCGAATTCGAGTACAGTTGAAGGCATTTCTCCCTTGGAGTTTCGAGAGAGATATTACGAAGACGACGACGAAAAAGGCATGAAAGGGTTATTATGGAATAAAACGAGTAGTGATAGCAAAAAGAATACGTATTATCTCGATCTGCGGCAACCGTTAGAACACGAGGATTGGCAAGTGCCTCCGTTTCAAGGCGGATGCGCCTACCAGATTCCGTCGAAGAACGCTTTTCGTAGAATATCCGGGTACGCTTTGTCAATCAAAGGAGGTCTGAAAGAACGCGACGAAGAGTTCGTGAAAAAGGTTTATGAAACGTGTGAAGAGGATTTATCGGCGACAGTTATCGTGTGCGATTTGAAAGGCGGGTCGATAAAAAAAGCGCAAAGTTCGGAAGCGAGTAACCGAGGCGTGATCGATCGCTCGGATTCATTCGCCGTGCGAGCGTGTTACGAGCTCGTCCAAGCGGGGTTTCGGGACGTGAAATTCATAGAAGGCGGGTTCCCCGGGTTAATCGATGACGCGAAATTGCCATATACAAGTGAAAAGTTTTCGGATTTATTACGAAATCAATCGGAAGGGAACAGGAAACTCTTAATGTACGCGAAACTCTTACCGGATCCGACGATATTACCCGGCGTTTTGATTCAAGGCGGCGTGTTTCTCATATTCGGGTTGGCGTTTTATAACGTCAACGGTTTTGGGGATTATCTCAGTGAAAATGTCCCGGCTGCGTGTAGCTTCTTGCCTATAAAATCGTGTTTTTAATAGCGACGATGAGATGTCTTCGATGACGCTTCGATGACATCGTACCCTTAAATAGTACTACTGAGCTTTAGTCTAAAATTCGCCATTTCACATCTCCCGCGCGATAAATACATTAAAACTAAGCGAGAAAGAGAGAGAGAAAGTATCAAGAGCTTTATTACACACACACACACACCTAGAGAGAGAGAGAAAAAGAGTATCGCCGGCGCTCTCGCTGTGAAAGCATCAGACATGGAAGAAAACGAGCACCTTTTACCGGGCAGCCCGTTTCCCCGTGAAATTTCATCAAAGAACAAGAAGAGAGGATCATCGTGGTTCGTAAAAGTCCTCCTCGTCTCCGTATTCCTCTTGCTCTCTGTCCTCGGAACGGTTGGTTTCCTCTCAAACGCAGTCAACGCGCGAGAGGACGAACACCAGACAAAAGCAAAAACAAAGATGATTCTCATGAAATTCCTCTCCCTCGGGGACGCGGGAGAGCAAAAAGCAAAGGAGGAGAAAAAAGCGAAAAATGGCTTCAAAATACGCTTTCCATTCATCGGGCATCACGGTTCGGAAAAACCACGCGAAACATCCGAAAAGAATATAGGACCAATCGAAATGGCCAAAAGAAGTCTTTCGAAAGAACACGGGAACAACGAAGACTTGGTGAAAGTGATGGAGGAGAACGCGAAGAAGAGGCTGTTGTTTAAGGCGGCGGCGGAGGCGAGGGAGGGACCCGCGAGGGGTCTGGACGAGGACGAGAGCATCGGGGTCGACGGTGAGTCCGTTGGGGGTGACGAACAACGTCGCGTGAGTAGTCCTCGCGCTGTATCGGTTTCTTCTTCAGCGGAGGATGACGATGATGATGATTCGAATAAGAGGTCCCCGAGAGAGCAACAACGACAACGACAACGACAACAACAAACGAATGCGAATACGAAGAAGAATGTACCAAAAGCGAAAAACACGAACAAGGAAGTGCCGAATTATAAATCTCAAGCCGAAGCGAATTTGCGAATGATACCGACGAGTTTGTTCGATTTGTTCAAAAGCAAAGAGTACGAGGAAGAGGAGAAAGAAGAGAAGAGTTACTTTGAGAACAACGCCAAGTGCGAGAACGTGTTCACGTTGGGATTGGAAGGCGTCGGGCACCACGCGTTTCAGATGGGGAAAGACGCGTTCGTGAAGACACTTTTGAGAGAACATTTGGGGAACGTTGAAGAGAAGAAAAAGAGTGGTAATACTAATAATAACAAAGACATAGTCGAAATGCACGCGCGAGAGGAGGACCGGATGTTTATCGATAACGACGACCATTTTTGGAACTTGATTCTCGAGAACAAATACGACGAGATTTTCAAGACGTTTCGAAAAGGATGCGAAGAAGTAGCGAAAAAGAACGGGAACGAAAAAACGGCGTGTTATAGCACTCGGTCGTTTTCGTTCCCGCATAAGTTAGGTCCGTTTGCGACTGGATCGGGTTTAGACGTGAACCACGCGCAGCGATGGGACCCGAGAAACCCAGCGCATCGAAAATATCTCTTCGATCACGGCCATCCGATTAACATTTTGAAATACTTCGAGGCGGCGGAACGGAGCGGATGCCAAGTGAAATTCATCTTGTTGCATAGAAATATCGTAGAAACTGCGCGTTCGCACAAAACCTGGGATCAAGGATTAGAGAAGCATTTGAACGTTCTGAAAATGTTCGCGGAATACATCGACGTCTCGTTGGCAAACTTACCGAGCAACTCGTGGCGACGAGTCAACTACGAAGATTTTTGGCGACCTCACGAAGAACGCGACAGAATCTTCCAAACCTTAGCGACGGACTTTTTGCACTGGTCCTCTGACGCGCACGAATCGTTCATGAACAGTCAGTTTGATTTGAACGTCCACCCGAGAAAGTACAAAACGAACGATAAACCGCCCTGCGACGAAGTTCGAGAGTTGGATCGAGTGCAGCGGAATTTCTTCGATAGGAAGTTGACGTCGTACTCGAAGCGAGAGAAACACGTGACGAACTTACCGTTGTCGCATTTCTTCACCGAGTCGCCGAACAAGGCTTTGTACGAGCAGTGCTGGGAAGCGTCCAAGGCGAGTTTACTCGGTAAACAATAAAGAAAATGTAGAATAAAATTGTAACGTATTAAACGCCCAACCACCGGTGCGATAGAGTAAACAACGCGAAAAATGAAACGCTCGTATACATACGAGAATCTATTATGATGAAAGTATTTCACAATAATAACAAAGCTGCTTTTTCTACGCGCGTGTACTTCCTCTCTCTCTTTCTCTCTCTAACATATTAATATTAACTGATAAACTTGAAGCACGAGTTATCGGTGTCGCACGTCTTCTTCAAATGTTTCTCCCACGCGTGCATTTTCCCTCCAACGCCGACGTCTTTGTCCGTCAAAGACGTCGTTCCTAAGTGTGCTTCGTCGATGTCGTCTCTCTTAAACGCCCCGAACCCTTCTTGGCCATCAATTTTCAAATCCTGGCCGAAAATTTTCGTTTGTCGTTCGCACAGTTTCGGTTCCTTGCCCGCTTTCCTTCTCTTGCCGCTCTCGCCGTTTTGCAACAACGCGCACAAGGCGTTCTTACTGTCCTCGGTTTGCTGTCTGATGGCTTTTTGGAACAGTTTCGGCCACGCGTTCGGATTTTCGTATCTCCACTTGTGCATTTTCTCCCACTCTTCGTCGCTTTCGGCGATTTCTCTCAATCTTTTAGCTAACTGTTGCGGCGTCGCGTAGTTTCTCAAATCGATCCAACTGTCTCGTCCCGGTAATAACTCGTTCACGCCTTCCCACCCGATGTAAATCGGGATCGATCCTCGACTCAACGCGTAATATATTTTCTCTGTCACGTACTCTGGACACGACACCCCTACGTTTTCTACTGCAAAATAAAACATAAAGTTACTCAAAGGCTCTTGGAAACTCGTCTCGCGATTTCTCGGCGCTTCCATCACGCTTTCTGGAAACGAGTTTGCATTCACGTTATTCGCGCAATTTCCAACCGAAAAGACTGGGTACGCGTCGCTAATCTTCCTCAACGTTTCCGCTCGATTGCTTAAACAATCTCTCGCCAACCAGGCGACGCCCGGGATCCTCTCTTTCCTCGGAATCGTAAACAACGGGAAATCTTCCTTCATCTCAAACACTGGAACCGCGAACGGGAACCACAACCCGCTCGTTTTCTCGTAATCCGCGACGTAATCGAACGAGTTTCGAAACTTCTCGTCTTTCATCTCCGGCGAGTACATGGACGGACTTTCGTGCGTGAAAAAAATATCCACCTGTTTCGGGTTCGTCTTCGGCCTCACCTCCGGCACGTGTTGATTCCGAAACATCCTCACGTCGCACGACGGATCGTCCACGTTCGCGTTCAGTTTCACGTTTTTCACGCACATCCCTGGTTTCTTCAACCCCGTGTTTATAAAGTTATACGCCCCGAAAAAGTTAAACTTCTCCCCCTCTTTAAAACACACGGTAAACTTCTCGCCTCCGTTTGCCGGAGCGTGTTTCCACCGCGCCATGTTTCGCACCCGCTCGTCGTAATCCCAATTGTTGTTCTCAAACCCTTCTCTCCAGTTAAACGATTGCAAAGGGTCGCTCTTCCCGTGCGTGTCCTTTAAATCTCTCTTCGTGTACTTCTTATCGTTGCTAAAACTACCGCTACCGTCGACGCGTTTCTTCGCGCTCGAGACTAAATCTGCCGCCCATTTGGGTAAAGGCAAGGATAATTCATCTTGCTTTTCCGTGTCGTATCCCGCTTTGAACGAGAGTAATACGAGCGCAAAAACGGACAGGAACAGTACCGCGAGCTTTTTTGAGTGCGAGTTGAACGATTTCTTATTCTTAGTGTGAGTAGTAGTGTTCCTCTCATCATCATCGTCAGGAGTCGTCAAAAGGAGTTCCCCCGCGTCGTCTCCAATGTCCAACAACGCGCCAAATCCTCCTCTTTCAATGTTGTTATTATTGTGTGATGATGATGATCGGAGCAGCCGAGACGAAGATGAAGACGACATGTTGATCGTCGTCTCTCTCATCTTCTCCTTCGTGTGGAAGAGAATGAATGGAGGTGTTTTATGCGCGTAAGTATTCTGTGGATTTCGTCTGTTTTTTTCTTCCCAACGCCCGCGGTCTTGTTGTTAAACCCTACACCCTAAACAAAAAATAGCTTACAAAAATCCGTCTCGTCGCGCTTTTGCCGCCGCCTTTTACCGCTCTTCTAGAAGAAGTTAAGAAGAAGATCAAGATTCATTAAGCAGCTCTTTTTCTAGTTTCGCCGTACTTTTTAAACTTGTTTCTAAAACTTCTTTTCCTGGAAAACGTATCCTCGACCGATCGATTTTCCGATTCGGCTTTGCGTATGGCGTTGGCTAAATCGAAGTCTCGCGGGAGTAAAATGTTCGTCGCTCGACCGAGTTTACCGGCGCGAGCGGTACGGCCGACTCGATGGAGGTATTCCGTGGCGTTTTGGGCGAATTCGGCTTGGACGACGTGTTTGACGTTTGGTATGTCGACGCCTCGAGCGACCGAGTCCGTGGCGACGAGAACGTCGATGTCTTGCGACGCGAAGCGTCGTAAACGGGACTCGCGTTCGAGCGGGTCGATATCGCTGTGAAATGATGCGGCTTTAGCGCCAAAGTTTGCGAGTTCGTTGGATATTGCTTCGCAGACGCTACCGCTGTTGACAAATACCAACGTCTTTTCCACCTGCGCGGTTTTCGGATCCATGTCTAACGCGTCAAATAAAGCCTTCGCTCGAGTCTCCAACGAAACCTCTCTCCACGTTTGCGTCAACTCCGCTCTCGGTTTGTGTAAACTCGAGCTTTTCGTCCACACGGCGTCTGGGAAACCGAATTTTAGAACCGCTCCGGGTGTTCGTTTGCCCGTGGACATGACCGTCGCCGCGGCGAAGACGTATTGTCTGCGAAACTCGCGATTGGTGCCTTTGCCCATTTTGCCTTTGCCGCCGAGACGCGCTTTCGGTTTCTTCTTCTTTTTTTTCTGTTGTTCTTTTCGTTCGTACTCGTATTCGTGTTGCTGTGCGTTTTCATCATCATCGTCTTGTGAATCGTCCTCTTTTTTGTCTTCTTCTTCTTCTTCTTCTTCTTCCTCAAAATCGTGATCTTTCCTCCAATTTTGCTCCATGGACGCTTCCGTATCTCTCTCTAAATCGTTGTTCCATTCTCCCGTCGTCGTCTTGACATTTATTTCGCTTTCGTCCTCGAACGTTTTATAAAATCCTCGCGCGGC
>JACLAA010004601.1_pt1 | contig 12882 bp, 11 predicted proteins | sample 8027891 | NCBI WGS metagenome assembly JACLAA01 (sample SAMN15724900, study PRJNA655200) | protist metagenome | isolation source: fluorescence activated cell sorting (FACS) single amplified genomes of... | place: Spain: Blaines Bay Microbial Observatory, Mediterranean Sea | collected 2016-01-19 | reverse complement strand
GCCCGGTTTCGCCTAAACGCGTGGCGCGGATTCGTCGTTTCGCGCGGCTCTAACGGGTCATCTAAAATAGCTCAGTAGTCGCTGATTCGGCCTAGATGGACTGTACCACTAACAAACGGAAGGAAACGAACATAAACGCGAGAGTTGTCTAGTATAATTCTTTTCCCGCCCTCCGGGCGCGGGCCGTCGGCTCCGGTTCCGTCGAATATGTATGAAAACTGGGCTGGAGTTGATATGATGTACCATTTGGACGGTAGAAGGCACCGTCAAACGCTGGTGTATTTTGGCGAGCCGCAAGACGTAGCGACCTAGCGTATCAACATACTAGGAATCCGTATATATATATATATATGTATGCATATACACATAAATATAGTATACATGTATACAGGCCTAGGCGGATGGCTTTTGAGGCTGCGGCGGATCTGGCCTAGAGCCAAAACTGGCCGGACTTCGGCTGACCCCGCCGGACCCCGCCGCCGGACCCCCCAGGACCTCGGACGGATCCTGAGCGGACCAGGCACCGGACCATCCGGACCCGCACCGGGGGACCATAACTAGGCGATTGCGATTGGCTTTGTGCTTGCAAGCCGCAGCCAGCGAGACACCGCTGACAGCAAGGAGCGTCGCAACCCATAGATTACTTGCGCGCGAAACGCAACAGCGCATCACCGCTGCGCAAAAGCGCACTCGCTCTCCCAAAAGCATTGCTCTCCAAAAGACGTAGCCACACGCGACGCCGCCGCAGCAAAAGATGCCGACCGTAACCTTGGACAGAGACCACCTCTACGAGCGCCTCGGCAAGACCTACACGCAGGAGGAGTTCGAGTTACTATGTTTCGAGTTCGGCGTCGAGCTTGATGACGTGACGTCCGCGTACCAGAGGGCCAAGGACATGAACAAGAATTTAACCGCTAAAGAGCTCGAGACATATGACAAGTCCGTGGAGTACGCCATCGACGTGCCCGCCAATAGATATGATTTGTTATGCATGGAGGGCATGGCTCGGGCTCTTCGCATTTTTCTGGGATTGGAGAAGACTCCTGCCTTCACTCTTGTAGAACCTACAAAGAGGTTGAAGATGACCGTGGAAAGCGATTCGACGGATGCCATAAGACCATACTGCGTCTGCGCCGTTCTCCGAGGCGTTTCGTTCGAGGACCCACGCGTGTACAACTCCTTCATCGATCTCCAAGATAAGTTACATCAAAACATCTGTCGGAGGCGAACGTTAGTGGCCATCGGGACCCACGACTTGGATACTCTACAACCTCAGTTCTCTTACCGAGCGGAACCGCGCGATTCGATCGATTTCGTACCTTTGACCGAGACTGAGAAGTCGTGGACCGGTCGCGCCTTACTAGATCACTACCGCACGGCACCAGAGTGCAAACATTTAAAACCCTACACGGGTATCATATATGATAGTCCGAACTACCCCGTGATCCGCGATGCCAAAGGCACAGTCCTCTCATTGCCCCCGATCATCAACGGCCGGCACTCGAGGATCCAACCGTCGACGAAAAATGTCTTCATTGAGTGCACGGCTACCGATGAAACCAAAGCTAATGTGGTTTGTAGCACCGTCGTAGCTATGTTTGCTGAATATTGTGGCTTCCGCGTAGAACCGGTCGACGTCGAGTACGTCAAGAACGGTGTTATCACGAGGACGGAGACGACGCCGCAGCTAGCTTCTAGAATCATGACCGCTCCATTACGAGATGTCAGAGGCGTCGTCGGATTGACGGACAACGAGCTCACACCGGAAGCTGCTTGTGCGTTGGCCGAGAAGATGCAATTAGCACCAGCTAGGTATGATGCGTCCAAGGATGAGGTGTCTGTCTCCGTACCCGTGACGCGGTCCGACATCCTCCACGCCGTCGACGTGGCCGAAGATATCGGAATTGCGTATGGCTACAACAACATCCCCGAGACGTTGCCGAGGACCACTACTACTGGTAGACCGACGCGCTTGAACGGCTTCTCTGACTTATTAAGGGATGAGGTCGCGCGAGCCGGTTATGTGGAGGTATTAACACATGGCCTCTGTCGACTCGACGAGCAGTTCGACAAGCTGCGACACGACGACGGCAAGGAGAAGGCCGTGGTCCTGTCGAACCCGGCTTCCGAGGAGTTCGAAATTGTGCGCACTTCGTTACTGGTGGGTGCTCTCAAAACTCTAGAATGCGCGAAAGCACACAGTGTCAAGGAAGGCCTGAAACTCTTTGAAGTGAACGACGTGGTCCATCGCGATGATAAGGAGGATGTCGGTGCTCTCAATAGAAGGCATCTCGTGGCGACGTACACGGGCATGACCGCTGGCTTTGAAGTGATCCACGGTCTTGTTGATAGGGTCATGACCTGCGCGCAGGTCGCGCCCACTCGTCAATATGCGGGGAATTCCTTGAAGGGGTATACTGGTTCATCTACTGGAAGGCAGTATTGTGTGGAACCTATCGACGACCCTACGTACTTTCCCGGCCGGTGCGCGCGCGTGCTCATTGAGGAATCAGGTTCGAAGAAATCTGTCGGTATTTTCGGCGTCGTCCATCCGGAAGTCTTGAAGAACTTCGGGGTGGCGAATCCTACGTCCGCCTTAGAGCTGGACGTGGAAGCCCTGGCGGCGGCGTCGTCGGTGCCGCCGTGCGGCTGCTAGCTAGCCAGTAATAAAACATATACTTACCAAGTTCCGGGGTTTGATGCAGGGAATATCTTGGGCTTCACGCCGAGAACGAGTTGATTGCAGGGCCCTCCCTCTGCTCCGCTCCAGTGCTGCGCGCCGCTCGGGGCCTGCCCGCTCGCTCCGAGTTTGGCCAATGGGTGGTCCGAGGAATTATCCTGGTAGAGCACGTCGCCGGGTTTAAAAGTTGTGGTCTTGCCGTCGCTCGTGCGGATGTACCAGCTGCCTTCGAGCGTCACGACGAACCTGTGTGGAAATCAACCAGTGAGTCGGGTGTGACGCGGCCGTGCTGGCTCCGTCGAGCGGTGAGGAACCGACATCGCCACGCCATCGAGCAGGCGTCGCGTCGATGGCGTGAAGGAGGACGCGACGATTTCCACACAGCGACGAACTGCGGCGAGGGGCAGAAGTGCCACGGGTTTTCGCCCACTTGCTGCGTGACCACTAAGCCAGTGAGCTCGAAGTCGTCCGAAGCAGAGAAGGCGCGTACGTATTGCAACGCCGCGTCGCCGCCAGTGGAAGTGAAATCTTTCGTCTCGAGTTTACCGCATTGCTGCTCGTCGATGTGCGTGACGCCGTCGGCGCTGACCCAGAGCTGGCGGTAGCGGATCGCGCCCTTGGCTGCGGGGGTGGTAGAGAGTGCGGATGCGGTCAGACCCATGAATAGGTGCCGACGGAGCAGGTTAAGCAGCATAGACTCTGTGTGAGAGCTGCTCTCCGGTTGTTAGGCTCGTAATCGCAACAGCGATGCTGGCAGTCGGTGAGGCCTGTCGTGGAGCTCACAGCTGAGAACTTAGCCCGTGAAAAGGCACCTTACCACGCGAAGACTGCCACAAAGGAGCGCTCGAGCAAAGCTCGAGCTAGCGTGTTGTAAGGCACTAGCACGCTGCAGCCCCATCACTTTACGCACGGGCTCAAACACGGCTTGCTACCGAGTTCACATATTGAGCAGCCGCTCGTAGAGCCCCGCAGCGCGTGTGACCAAGCGGCACACAAGGCGCGCGCTAACTAGCGGCCAAACACCGGGAGAGCACAAGTGCACTACTAGAGAGCATCTCACGTGCGCGCACGCCGCCGCGACATCTCACAGCCGCCGCGACATCTCAAGGGCACGCCGCCGCCGCGACGCAAGCATGGCCGCGCAGCCGGCGAAAACGGTCACGGTAGCGGCCCTCGCCGGCGCCGCGTTCGCAGTAGCCTACAAGGCAACTACTAAATACCTCAGCAACGACGAAGACGAAACGCCGAAGAGCCTGGACGACAGCACGAAGCTTGATGAATCCACCGCATCTAGTTTCTACGGCATCACGCCGTCGTCCCTAGCCACGAGACATGAAGCTCGGTCCATGGATAGGGAAAAGTCCGAGCGATCTTTAAGGTTGATGGTCGAGTCCAAAGCACTCGCACAAGCGTCGACCACGGATTATGCGGGCGGCACTTTAGGTAGTAGAGTTAAGCTAGTGGTGGCCATGGTCGGGTTACCAGCGAGAGGTAAGAGTTATCTGGTCAAAATGCTGGTAAGATATCTGAGTTGGGTCGGCTTCCCGACGAAAATATTCAACGTCGGCGAACTACGACGAAAGCAGGGCCAGGCCGGCGCCAAGGCCGAGTACTTCGCGGACACGCCAGAAGCGATGGCCGTCCGAGAGGGCCTCGCGCTGCAGTGCCAGGAGGAGATGTACGACTGGCTGCGGGCCCAGAAAGGCGCTTGTGTGGCGATCTTCGACGCTACCAATACGACGCGACACCGACGACATTTGTTAACGGAACGGTGCAAGGCCGAGAGCGACGAGTCCGGGAATGACGTGAGTATAGTCTTCGTCGAGAGTATTTGTGATGACCCCAAGGTGCTGTCGCGAAACTACGAGATGAAGCTCCAGAACGCGCGCGCGCGGCGTCCTCATCGACACGACGCGATGCGTGTGCGTGTCGGGTCGCGGCGATAGCGTATGGCACGCGGCACAGCCTCGGACGCCATCGCCGCGAGAGTACGCCCACCGCCGCGCCGCCACCGCGGTCCCGCGCAGGCCGACTACAAAGGGACCGACCCGAAGAAGGCCATGGCCGACTTCATGGAACGCGTCAAGCAGTACGAGGCGCGCTACGAGCCCGTCGACGATGCCGAGGAGTGCGCCTACATCAAGCTCGTGAATGTCGGCGATAAAGTTATAACAAGACGGTGCGGCGGTTATCTCACTTCACAGCTCGGGTTCTACCTGGGCAACGTGCACATCCAGCCTCGGAGAATATGGCTCGCGTTACATGGTGAAAGTCAGCTGCAAGTAGAGTCTAGAAGAGTTGGGGCAGCTACTGGTCACCTCACACCAAGGGGAAGATGTTTCGCGAGACGCTTAGCTACGTTCGTGAAAGACGCGCATGCTTCCTTCCGAGAAGAGCATGCGGACACGGACCCCGAGATCGTCGTCTTGACCGGTAATGCGCCGATACATAGTCAAACGATAAAGCCGCTGCTCGCCGATCCCCTGGCGTTCGAGTGTCCACCGCGCGTCTCCACTTCATCTCTGTTAAATGAGTTGTGTGGCGGCGACTTCGATGGGTTGAGTGTCAAAGAAATTCAAGATAGATATCCAGCAGTGTGGCACCGACGCATGGCCGACAAATTGCGGTTCCGCTACCCGGGCGCCGGGGGTGAGTCGTATCTGGACGTTATTAACAGATTGAGACCGATCCTCATTGAGTTGGAGCGCCAACGGAAAAGCGTACTGCTCGTGACGCATCTGGCCGTCCAAAGGTGCTTGTATTCTTATTTTACGGGTACCGACGCCGAGGCGATCCCCTACCTGCCGCTTCCCGCGGGCGCGGTGCTCGAATTGACGCCGACGCCGCACGGGACGCAGGTGCGGACGCACATCCTGTTGCCCGACGACGAGGAGGCACGGACTCAGCGTCTGAAGGCAACCTCCAGTTCCGCGCGACTCACCGGTCGTCGTCCACACAGGTCTCCGAGCACGGCGTCCCGTCGCCGGTCGCGTTCCCGGCACGCGTGCCGTCGCACGCCCAGGCGGCGCCCCAGGGGAAAGGTTCGCCCGTCACGGCTCACGCGCCGGTGCGGCTCACCTCGTAAGTAAAGTTGTATACAATATTCACTTACATCAGTTGTCATGATAGGGCGGCTCGGAGTTCAAACCGAGTCTGCGGCACAAGCCGTTGCACTCATGCGTCGCGAAGAACCGGTCCATGCCCTCCGAGCCCTTATCAGTAGAACCGTTCCGCCGCTTCGAGAGCGTGTGCAGCACGGGGTCCGTGAGCGTGAACCCGTCGGCGGCGTTCCAGACGCCCTGGATGTCGCACAGAAGCTTCCGGCCCTGGCTCACGGAGTAGCTAAAGTGGCTCAACGCAGCTGGCACGTCGAGGTGATTGAACGTCTCGGCCGGCTCGCAGTCGCTCTCCTCGTCCTCGTCGCCCTCCTCGATGATGCCCTGCGACACCGACAGCTGCGCCAGCGCGCTGCAAACCCCCGCCACGCCGCCCGCATTGTTATTCCACTTGGTGAACCGCCCCTCGAGCTCCGGCTCGGCGACGAACGACACGCGGCCGTCGCCGCCGTAAGCCCAGTCGCGCACGGTATAGAGCGTGGCCTGGACGAATTCGACGTGGAACTCGTCCGATAGAGCGAGCCGGCGGTTGAAGAGCTGCGCCATGGCCTCTGCCTCGCTCGAGAGGCGGCACGACACCACGTGAAAGTTGCGGTCGCGCACGTTCTCCTCGTGCTTCGACTGCTTCGCAACGAGCGTCGGCCCAATTCTGTGGGGGTTCGCATTACATTCAGTGGCGTGAAACACTAAGCGTTCGGCGCCCATGCCAAAGGAAGACGTGGCGTGTGCGACACCAACGGATCCTTTGATGAGGCCCTGATCGACCATGCACTTGCGCCGCGGATCCCACACCTGCTTCGCCAGGAAAGCGCCCGTTTCCTCAGGATCGTCGTCCTTAAAATACGAGTCCCATTCCCCGTCGTAAAGCAAGCCCTCCGCGAGACGCGCGCGACCTTCCTCAACGGACTGTCTTCCCACGTCCGTTCGCTCCGTCTTGGTCGTCGCGCACTCGGTCGCCATCGTCGTTAGCGACGACGCCAGGCTCGAGAAGGCCGTTTTGAGCCCCCCGGCCGAGAGGCCGAGCTTCTGAAACGTGTTCCGCGGGAGCGTCGCCGCCATCGACCGCAGCACCGAGTAATCCTCGTCGGGCTTGCCGAACGCGACCGTGCCGACGAAGACGCGATCCCGGCCGACGAGGTTGCCGATGTCGTGCAATCTCTGACAACACGCGCGCTCGACGCGGTCCTTCAGTTGCGCGCGGCACTCCCGCGCCGTCGGGCACTTCTGCAGGCACGGTCGATTCTGCTTCGTCATACGGCCCGAGGGGCACGGCTGCCAGACCTGCACGCCGTGCTTACAAAGCATCGTCGTGTGGTCCGAGGGCGCGCCGTCGGAAAGGAAGATCAGGAAGAGCTGTCGCTTGGTCGCGCAGGCATCGTCGTACAAAATATCCAGGACCGCGGCCAAGGCTGGCAAGTAATTGCCGTGGCTGCGCGCCCGTCGCTTGCCCATCTTCCGTAGCTTCTTCGCGAGGCCCTTGTCCAACGCGCTGCTCTCGAAGACTGCCACTGTGTCGTCGCTCATCTCCAGTAAGGTTACCACCATCCCGTCCGCCTTGGGCCGCCCCTGCAGCTGGCCCTCGACGAGGTCTCGCGCGAGGCTGTCGTACACTGCCGCCGTCCGCGTCGCGTAGCCGGGCACGTCGTCGCGGCGCATCGAGCCCGAGTGATCGACGACGAGGACGACGTGCGAGCCGGTGGGCCGGTCGTCGTCGCTCGCCTCGGCCTCCGCGACGGCCTCGGCTCCGTCGAGGCGCCACGACGTGATCTCGTGCCGCATCGTCTCGTCCGTGATATACACGACGCCCTGGTGCGTGAAGCGCCAGCGCTTCTCGCCGCGGCGCCCGGGGTTCGCGGCGACCTTCTCGCCGTGCTTAATCGCCGCCTGGAGCTCGCGGCGCTGGATGCCGCGCTCGGCCCGGCGTTCGCGGCCGTGCGCGTGCGAGACCAGCGTCACGTCGGACGTGCGCAGCTCGTCCGCGGGGGCCTGATCCAGCACCCTACGCAATGCTGTCTCGTTCAGCTTAAGGTCCCTGAGAATTGTATCCAGCATCTCCATGACAGTGCGGTGAATTCAGCGCTGCGAAACAAGCGCTGCGCTCGACTCAAACCACGCGCAGAGTTGGGCACGATCGTGCTCTCCCTTGCGCGCGCTGCGTTGCTAGCGTCATGTAAGACACTAGAAAGCGGCGGCGGGCTGAAGCTGCTGAAAAAAGGCGAGGAGCTGCGTAACCAGCAGCAGCGTTTGCGAAAATATTGCATTTATTATAGCAACACCCAGAGTGCCATCTGTTGCTGACGCGCGTGAGCAATACCACTGCTCTCTGAGCACTGCTGCAAGCGCACCACTGCAGCACGCCGGCGCGCGACCACTGATCACGCCGCCGACGGTTCGCACGTTGCCGAGGCGCTGCGAGCACCATGGTCAAGCAAAAGACGATAGAAGACCCAAATAAAGAGATCTGGCTCCTCCGCGTCCCGTCGAGCATTTCGCTCGACGCCGTCAACAACCTCCCGATAGCCAAGGAACAGGGCGACGTTGGGGAAATTGTAGCGCGGGCCAAGGACGCGGCGCGCGACCACGGCGGTCCGGTGGGCCGCGCGTTCGGCGGCGACATCGTCGTACGCGAGGAGTCCGCGCTGGCCGACGACATGAGGCCTCTGGTCAAAACGCGGAGCGGCTCGCTGCGGTGCGCGGGCGTGCCCGTATCGCGGCAGTTGTCGTTGGCGGTGGAGCACGACCCCGCCACCACCGAAATGGACGCGGCGAGATATGCACCTAGTATCGTAGCACCGGCCGTCGAGAGCGTCTGGTCCAAGGACCCCATCGGCGAGGAATTGTTGGGGAAGGACTTCGCGGAGAAGACGGGCTACGTGCACCCGATCTGGTCGCGGACTGTGTGGAATCAAATTTCGGACGCCCCCCGCCATCGACGCGACGTTGCCCTGGTAATGGCATCTGCTCGATGGCGTGGAGTTTCTACGCCATCGACGCGACGTCGTCCAAATAACTGCGGCAGATCGATGGCGTGGAGGTTCACGAAGGTCTCCGCAATAATTCTCAGGATACCCTAACTCACTGGTTGATTTCCACACAGGTCGCGCAGTGCCTACAACGGCAAGCTCCAGCCGCGGGACATCAGGGCGCGCTTCTTCCCGAACGCGACGCGCGAGCCGCGCGACGGCTCCGCGCCGCCGGGCGTCGTCAGTTCCGCGCCGACGAAGAAGCGGAAAAGCGATGCTGCGGGTTCCGAGAAGAAAAAGAAGAAAAAGAAGAAGTCCAAGGGCGACGCTGATGCGTTATCGCCGACTGGTTCCGAAAAGAAGAAGAAGAAAAAGAAGAAGAAGTCAGGATGAGTAGGATAAAACTTGTTAAAATTACTAGTGCGGAGCGAACGCGTCGTCGAGCTCCCTCTGTATTTTTTGAGTAGGCGTCCCCGCTCGAATGGCGTGGCGCACGCGCGTAAAGCAGTCGCAGTAGATCTCCGCGCTACAGACGTGCGACACCTGCCGCGCGGGAGGCAGCCGCGACCCGAGCCGCCTCAATTCGTCGACGCCCGACACGCTGTCGAGCAAGGCGCAGACTTGTGCCGCGTCGACCTCGTTCTTCCGCAACAAACTCTCGATGGAATTCACCGAGTCCTCGGTGGTCTCCTCATACACCAACACGGGCAACGACTTCCGCTGCTTCGTGGAGGCGCCCTCGAAGTCGGCGACGCGCCAGCCGCGCGCCTTCAGCGAACTGCGCACGGACGCGTAGTACTCGGAGTTCTCGGTCTTGAAGAGTAAATACCTACCATTTCCCGTCGTCTCGGCCCAGGCCACGATGCTGTGAATGAGCGGCGCGCTCGCGTCGATTATTACGTCCGCCTCGTCGTGCTCCTCGACGAGCGCTCTGAGGGACATGGCCGCGCCGCCGCCTGACCGGATCTGGCGCGACGCGTCGGCGAGCATCACTCTTATAACCGCGTCATCTGGTTCTAGAGCTTTTTGTTCGGTAGCTAATCGTTCGACCAACCGGAAGCCCTGGGAGCACTCCTGCAGCGTGAGGTCGTCGGCGCCTTCCGCTCCTAAAGCTAACGCTTGCTCGCCTACCGATGAATCGGCCTCCACAACTAGTGCTCTTCTGTTCGGACCGTTCGGCAGGAGCCACTCCCGCTTGACGCGGAACGCCGCCCTACTCAAATCATAGTCCGCCGTGCCGTCGCCGTCGCGATCGACCGTCGGCGGGGGCACGCCCCAGCTCTCCATCTTACTATAAGCGCCGTCGGGCACGTGCCACCCAAAGGGCGTGTCGACGCCCGATCCTGCGGTTCTAGCTGCCGCCAATGTCCTTCGTACGGAAGGGAGAGAAAAGTCCTCGAAGACCGGCACGATGTGCGCGCCGAATCTCCTCACGGACAGCTCCGTGACGTCGGACTCCCTGCCAGCTAGTCTTACGACTCGTTCTTGAACACCGGTCTCAAACAACGGCTCGTGGCCGTTTCTCACGCGCTCGTCATAATCGGACGCCGCGGCAGCTGACGAATCGACGAGGCGCATCACTTGAGCGATACCCAGGAAGCCGGCCACGATGCTCCTCAGCGTCTGCGCTCCCAAAACCTTCAGTTCTCTGCGTGGACTGACCTCTCTGAGCAAAGGTTTTGATTCAATACGCCACGCTTCGCAGCACGTCCTGGCCGGCTTCGTGAGCCATATGACGGACGGTAGCACTTGGGCCGCGCCGTAGCGGAAGCAGAACCGAGCTCGGCCGAGTGCCCCGGGTCGCGTCAATAACGCGCCTTCATAAACCCCAATAGCTAGTACAGTTCCCAGAGACGTCGCCATGGCCGCGTTGTTCGCGGAATCCCCGAACACGTTCGTGACGCACGACTGCGCGATGCGCCTACCCGCCTCGAGTCGATCCCTCAACGCCTGGCCGGGCGGGCTCTTGGGAAACTCGCCGCTCATGGTTGCTCTGTCTCTTACACTCATCTCGCAGCGATGGCGTATGGCTGTGTCTGCGATCGCTGCACGATGTCGCAGTGGCCGCTGCAGTGAAGGCAGCGAGTCCGCTTATCTCCGGTGCGGCGGCAGAGATGACGCGAACAAAGGGGGTCAGCCCTTCCACGCTTGGGAGCGAATTAGTAGCGTTGGTCTGAAGCAATTTCGCCGCGCAAAGGCAGAGTTATTGATCAATAACCTCGGCTGCTTGCTTGCTAGTGTCTTACCGCCGCTAGCCACGATTTCCCGCTCGGAGCCCTGGAAGCCGCACGGGGGCGGTATCTCCTCAGACTGGCTCATTGCCGAACTGCAGCATCGCCAGGCACGCTAAAATGAACCATGCAGATTGCCATTCTTACGCGCCCCCCTGCAGGCCCCGCACGGCGACGTCCTTCTCGAAGAAGCTCCCCGCGAACGCCGGCCGCGGCGCCGGGGCAGCCGATTTCTCGCGCGCGTGGATGATCGGCGGGTAGCCGTCCCACCAGTACTCGTCGCCGCCCCGCAACGATATGACTCCTTCCTGATCGCGCGTCGCGATGAGCACGACGCCGCCGAGCTCGGGATTCGTCGGCGAGACGAAGTGGACGCGCACGTCGTCGTCGAAGACATCGACGCAGGCGCACATGGGCTCGTCCTCTAAAACTTTCAGTTTGGCGTCGCCCAGGGAGCAGGTCGCCGCCACAACCAGCAATTCCTCGGCGTCGTCGTCCATGGCCAGTTGTTTTCGTCGTTTTACGAGCGTCGGCGGCCTTTGCGTTAATTCTTTCGTGACTTTGTAGGTCAGCGCGAGCTCGCCCTGGAGCTGTTGAATGGTACCGTCGAAGACGAGCGTGGACACGGCGCCGGATTTCGGCGTCGTGAGCGTCGCTACGCGTCCGCCGAAGAGCAGCGCTCTTACACCATTCGCCGTCGGGAGCGCTTTCGCCTCCGTCCCGGAGGAGGCGGCTTGGCCCATTGCTTACTGTTGTGCGTCGGTGGCGTGAGAGGCTGCCCTTGTGCTGTACAGCTTGTGCCTGAGTCACGGCGATGGCGTGTAGTTATTGTTTATTGGTACAGGCTGCCCCAAAGCTCGTGCTGTCGGAGGAGCTCAGTGGCGCACGACAAATGCGCAATATTTTTATGTGGAATCTTCGTGCGCACTGCGCGTGCGAGACTTGATGCCGGAGGCGTGCCGGGCAGCCACAGCGCTCGAACTCGGCCCACAGCGCATCGAATTTAAGCCGGACCCCGCACGACGACGACGACGCGAGAGGCAAGATAAAACAAGAGCCCCTTAGACCTTCGACGACAGGTCCGCCCCCAGCTCGGAGAGCGAGTCCTCCTGACGTTCAGTATTCGACGCCTCCCGGAGGTCATCTTCCCTAGCTGCACGAACATCCCGCAGCCGCTTCTCGAAGTCCGCCGGCTTCAGCAGGTCCGGCTCCTCCGCCGGCGGCTTCTCCTCGGTCGCCGCCTTGAAGGCACTATAACCGACCTTGCCTAACCCGCGGGCCAGCATCCCGAAGCCGTACTGGTTCTCGTTCTCGGCGGCGAAGCCCACCAGAGCGCCGGCCAGTAACGCTGATGAGACCGCACCAGCGTCTAGTATTTCTACTCCGGCTCCGGCCGCGGCGACGGCGCCGACGACGAACGCGCTCAGCGTTTCTTCCACGGGCGCGAGGCGCTCGTTCCTCTCGTCGCTCTTCTCGTCCTCGGCCCTCCTTACTGTCCTCGGCGGCGCTCGGCCCTGGCTGGGCAGAGGAGCAAACACAAAGCCATGTGCCACCACGGCGCAGCAGAGCGCTACGTAAGGATACCGCATGCTGCAACTTGTCTAGGCTTGGTAGAGCTGTTCGGAGGGCCTCACGACAGCTCTTGGGCTCGTCTCCCCGGCGCGTGCGTCCCCTCAGCAAGGAGAGCAAAAACTGCTACAAGCTCGTACGGAGATGCCGCGGGTTTACGCGGAGCTCGTAGGGGGCTCAGGACGAAGCCTGGGTAGTCCTCATTCGCCTAAGACCCCGTAGGGAGGGAGTTTTCGGTCTCCTATTTTGGTCACGGGTTTTTTCTCGGTCGCTTTTGCAGTTTTTGAGGCGCCGCAGCTGCTCAAATTTCTTGCGCAGCTCAA
>JACLAA010006844.1_pt1 | contig 12887 bp, 11 predicted proteins | sample 8027891 | NCBI WGS metagenome assembly JACLAA01 (sample SAMN15724900, study PRJNA655200) | protist metagenome | isolation source: fluorescence activated cell sorting (FACS) single amplified genomes of... | place: Spain: Blaines Bay Microbial Observatory, Mediterranean Sea | collected 2016-01-19 | reverse complement strand
GGTAATGACGCCAGAAATCTGGAACACACTTCCACAAGAAGTCAGAGACCAAGGGCTGTCCATGATGAATGCGATAAATGCGATGGGATTGATCGACGGCTTTGCCGGGGAAGCGGCAACGCAACGAGCGGGAACAGCCGCCCAGACGAAGACCCCGTCGACGGGCGCAAAGAAGAAGGAAAACCGTCTTTTGGCCATCCTCCGATGCGTCATGTTTACACTCTTGGATTTAACGTTAGCCGTCCCTTTGTTTCTTACGCTGTGCGTGACCTATCCATTGTGTTACTTTTTGGGCCGAACTCGACGATACGCGTTATCGTTCGTGAAGTACGTGCGGGCGATTTGAACAAGAGAGAAGAAGAAGAACGCGAAAAAAGAGCAGCAAAAGCCGAAGAAGAAGAAGGAAAACCCGTTCAGAGGCATGTTTGACCGCTAATAAGAGTCGTTTAAAAGCGCGCAACATGAGAGAGAGAGACACAACACTTAAAATTTTGCAACACACACAAATACCTCAGAAAAAACCACCTCGAAAGCGCTTTATATACCTAAAGAAGTTGTTCTCCTTTTGCGAAGAAGAGAGAAGAGGACGACGTAAACGACGACAAAAACAACACCAACGTAATACTAATACTAACAATGTTCAAAAAGTTTTCCTTGGAAGATTTCCACGGGAGCACGCAGATCAAATCCTCCGTCCAACGCGCGATTCGATCGAAAATCGCCGAACAGTTTCCCTCCTTGTGTTCCAATCGCTCGGTCAAGGATGAAGACGAGGACGAAGAAAAACGCCGCCAAAAACGCCGGGATTCGTCGGATTCAGATTCAACCTCGTCGTTGTCGGACGAGGAGGAAAACGACGAAGGGCCGACGCCGTTAGATTTGTTGTTGCCGAAAAAGAACGCGGAAATTCGAGTCGGGAAGTTGGAGAACAAAGTGACGGTCGTTTTAGTGGGAAACGAACCTTTATTCTTCCAAACCGTGAAAGACGGTCCGTATTACCCAACCTTAAAAGTCCTCCACCGATTCCCACGAATGATGAAACGACTAAGAACAGACAAAGGGGCGATTAAATTCGTGTTTAAAGGATCAAACATCATGTGCCCAGGGTTAACGAGCGCGGGCGCGACCATGCACGACGAGGTGGAGGAAGACGAACCCGTAGCGATATTTGCGGAAGGGAAAGAGCACGCGTTAGCGGTCGGGACGTGCGTTATGAGCGCGGAAGCTATGCGAAGGGAAAATAAAGGCATCGGGGTGGAGTTGTGCCACCATTTAGGCGATGGGTTGTGGGAGTATCTGTCCAAGGTGCACGAGTAGTTCTTAGTTTTATTATGCCAGGATGATGCTATTTACGTTTAGTTATTATATTACAGCGCTTCTTCTCACTAATCGCTCCCTCCGCTCATCTCTTTACCTCCCCCGCTACCTTTCCCGTACGTTTGCTTCCCCCACGAAAACGGCACGTATTTATGTTTAATCATGTGTCTCAACTGCTGCTTCATCGTCATCGTGAACAACATGATAAAATACATCAACAATATCGGCCAAAACACCGGCACGTCAAACACCGGGAAGAAGGTCATGGAGAAGGAGACGAGCAAGCTCTTCGCGGATTTGACCCAAAACTTAAACTCTGGCAGTTTTCGAACGAATGGTCTGCAACAAAAGTAAGAACGAAAAGAGAACCGGTCAGCGACGGCAACGGCCACGCGTCTATACATCGGCGCGTCGATAAAATCAAACGCGTCCTCCAAATATCATCGCGAAAACGCGACGAAGCGGAAAAGAAGAAGAAAACCGAGAAAGAGACGATGCACAAAACCGCATACACGGTGTTCCTTTTCTCCTTCGAATGCATTCGTAAACCGATGACGACGCTCGAAACTTTTTCATAAAACGTACCGGTACTCTTCGTTATTGCTGCTCGGCAACGTCGGTCCTTCACTCGCGCTCAAACTTGGGTCTCTCGCCGGCGATAAAAACCCAATCATTAAGTTCAGGTTATAAATCCCTAACCCATACGTCACGATGTAATACCCGTGGACGAAATACGCTCTCAGCGTGTACAGTAAAGCGAGAAAAACCCACGCGAGCCATCTGTGAAAGGCGAACGGGACGGATCGGTCCAACAGTCGTTGCATCCGTTGCGAGGATTGGATTCTGAGTTTTGCGAAGTAATCGTTCCTGTCTGGGTCTTCCGAGGCGCCGTACGCGAATGATTCCGACATTTATTTATTATATCTGAGTGTGTGTGTGTATATCTTCTCTTTCGAGCGAGCAATCAATAGCAAGTTGTTGTTGTTATGTGTGTGATGTGTACTCTCTTATATCTCGCGCGTAAGTAAGTAAAACTCTTACGTTTTTTTGAAGGAATGAAACAAAATTTAATTGACTGAAAAAATTTCAAGCTGCTTTTTTTCCCTCTTTTTCCCTCATAAAGCTGCTTTTGTTGAGATACATTAGACACGCTCTCTTTAAGCGTTCTCCGAAACAGGAGCGAGGAGAGAACGGCAGACGACCTTTTATTCTTTCTTTCTGCTGATTGTTGCTTGTTTTATTGCCCTTTTGTGTTGTTGTTGATTGCTTTTTTTGTATAACACAAATTATATGATGGATTTGGAAGACAACGAGGGAGGAGGAGGAGAATCATCGGAGGAGGAAACGGCGTCGTTGCTCGCGTGGATGTCGGCGAAAAAAGAAGCGATGCTGGAAGAAGAAGAAGAGGAGGATGAAGAGGAGGATGATTCGGTGCCTCGGCAATTGCCACCGAAACTTTCCCCGATGAGAAAGAGAGGGGAAGTGTTGACGCCCCCGAGCAGACTGTTAGGGGAAGAGACAAGATATTCTTCTTCGGAAGAAGAGGAAGAGGAGTTGACATTTACGACAAAAATGGAGGATGATGCGAACAAGATCGACGAGGAGTACTTCGCCAGCGAGAAAACGACGAATAAGAATACGAGTGGTGTTTCGGCGGAAGCAACGACGAAAACGGTAAACAAGCGGTTAGACGGGATGACGCTGAATAGAGAAGAGGAGGAGAAGTACATGCGAAGGAATCCGCGACGAGGGGTGGTATCGTCGTCAGGGGTGACGGCGTCTTCGCCGTGGGAGGAAGAATATGGGAAACCGATGATACTTCCAGAGGCGAAACCGATTGGGAGTTACCCGATGACGGATTTGGAGAGGAGGACGTTGGAGTTGCGCGCGGATCCCGCGGCGAAGGACGATTTGGAGAGAGCTATTCATCTGGCGATGGAGAGAGCGACGATACCGATGAATGGTAGTGTTGGCAAGACAGTGGTGAGCAAAGACGTGGGAAAAGAAGAAGAAGAAGAAGAAGAAGAAGAAGAAGATTTAAAGCGCGCCGCCGCTCATAGTAGAAAGCTCGCGTTGCAAAATAGAGATTTTAGAAGTGCAGAAAACGTCGCGGAAATCAGGGAAAGCGCGACGAGAGTGAAAACGTGGTTTCGCGCGCTCGGCGTCGAGCTCAACGAAAACGTGTTGGTATCCGCCAGAAATGACGACGAGAACGAGATGGACACGTTCGCTCGAGCGTTGACCAAAGCTGCCACGGATGGGAGTTTGTTGAAAGAAATTGTAGAATCCGAATCAAACGTTCGCATTCCATCGAGCGTCTTTGCGGCTTCTTCGTCGATTACGGAAGGCGTTTTGAAACATTTGCGAACGGTTCCAGGTGTTAAACCGAGGTTTTTGTGGTGCCAAGACGAAATCGAAACGGGCGTTAACGTCGAAGCGACAGTTGGTTTGTTCGATGATATCAGAACGTGCGGTAGATGGCGCTAAAAAATCACACTTTTTTTTCTTTGTTTTTACTATTATTGGACTTTTTGTGCGCCTCCTCTTCTTCCAAGCCTTCCCGTTCGAGAGAGTCTCGGAAAGAGAAACCAAAAAAACCAGTGTTCGCCTTTGGTCCGTTCAAACACCGCTTTTACCCTCGCCTCTTCCACGTGCTTACTCAATCCCGACGCGTCTCTTGCCATCGACTCGGGACTCCTGCCGCGCTCTTCTCTTTCCCGTTTCGCTTTTAAAGACGCGACGTAAAATTCGCCTAGTTTGACCGCCATGTACGTTTGGTAAAATAAACCAAACGTGAGAGGAGTGATGGTTGCAGTTGCTAATACGACTATGCACCACGTGCCAATCCACGTGTCTTCGCACGCACTCACGTATTTCAAAGCGAAAGTGCAATACTGTATGAGCGCTCCGGTTGACGTCGGGAAATGCCCTATGTGTTCGTACGTGTTCTTGCCAAAGTATTTATCCGTGCCACTCATAACTCTCTCGTACGGTTTCATAAACGTCGCTCTTTGCGACGTGAACGGTAACAAAATGGCAACGGTAAACGCCAACGCGCATCCCAACGAACACCACAAGCAAAAACACGTAAACGCTCTCACGTTATGTTTGCCGACGCAGTTTTGTAAAAACGGACAGTGGTGGTCTAAATCGACTATGCACTTATTGCACGTGGAGCAATGAGAGGTCCCAAACGGTTTCACGTCATCACATTTGATGCAATACGCGCAATTTCTAAACGAGTCTCGAGGCACGATGGTCGTCGGATGTCTCTCCGTTGTCTCCGTGCCGTTTTCGATATCCGTCTCAGTCTCGTTCTCCAGATTTTGACGTTGCTGCTGACACCACGGCACCGGCATAATCCCATTCCGGTTACTATTTCTATCACTATTATTACGTCTACCACCACCCTCTACGTCTTCCTCGTCGCTTTCGCTCCCACTCATACTCCCTTCCCCGTCCTCTCGCAACTGGCGAATGCTCTTCGGCCGCGAAAGAATCGACACCGCGTAGTTCCAGTAAATGTTCGCGCACGCGAACATCAACAGGCATCTCAATCCAAAATTCACCGCCAAATCCATCATCCTCGCGTTCGTCGTCGTTTCAATCATCTCCCCTTCAATATTTAAAACTCTTTCTCTTTTCGTCGTCAACTTTGGAATGGACACTTCGTACGTTTTCGAGACTAAATAATACACCAAACACAGAACGGTTGGTATTAAAATCCTTCCCATCGTTCTCGCGAGACATCTCGCCGGCAAAACGAGACAAAACTCTTTCACTCCTTTGCCTTTGCATCCTCTGCGTCCTCCTTTTCCTCCTCGCGCAAAAAAGGCGGCAGAAGAAGACTCGAGCGAAGAATTAATCGCCCCGCAGTGCCCGCACAAAAACCGGGGGGCGAGCTTCTTCGGGAGAATTGATTTCTCTCCGTCGTTTACGTCATCATCATCACCGAATAAAGGAGGAGGTTGTAATCGCGCCGAGCATCCCCAACACTGGACGAACGACGAAACTCCATCTCCTCCTCCTCCTCCGGGTGGTGGTGTTTTTGTTGGTCGATGCATCACAGATGTCGCATCATGTTTATTATGCCGTTTTTTATGGAAATCCTTCAGAATTTCATCGCTCGGGAAAGAGAACAGATGTCGTGGAAACGACGCGAAGTTTCAGCGATGATGACGGCGACGACGAGGAGATATCTCCTCCTCAGGCATCTCTCCTCCTCATACACAAGCGGAAAAGGAGGTGGAGCACACGCGCTCATCGGTAGGGGCTTTTGGAGGAGTCAATATCATCATCAATGTGCGAGCTTTACGAAGCGCGCTTTCCCCGTGGTTTCCCGGGAAGGATTAGTGTTTTGGAGAGGATTCGCCGCGCGGAGTAGTACGAACACCGCGCGCGATGGCGGAAGGAACCAGGCGTTTTCGAGTGCTTCATCTGTGTTGTCTTCGAACAGAAGCGCTTCGAGCAGCAGCGGGGGCGAGACAGACGACGACAGTGATGATGAGAACAAGAACTACTCAGAGAGAGAAAAAGAAGAGCAAAAACGAGGACTACTACTGCGAGAAGAAGGAACATCCGAAACATCCTCTTCTTCCTCTGTGACGAACAAAATCGTAAACATTCCAAACGCGTTATCCGTGGGTCGAGCAGTATCCGGTCCAATCATATCTTACATGATCATCCAAGGTCCAGATGTGTATTCGAGCGAGCTCGTGTTGACGTCGATAGCGCTGGCGGGGATTTCGGATTACGCGGACGGGTACCTGGCGAGGAGATGGAACCAAACGAGTAATTTTGGTTCTTTTTTCGATGCCGCGGCGGATAAGATTTTCGTCAGTTCCGTCGGGGTTGGGATGGCGGCGACTGGGCAGCTGCCGGCGTGGATCGTTGGTCTGTTCGTGTTGAGGGATTGTGGTTTTTTAGCGAGCGGGTTTTGGCGGCGAGCGAACGCGCTCAAGTTTGAAAATTTGACGTGGCGACAGTATTTTGCCATCGACACGGTGAAGAGGGAGGATGAGAGGGAGGATAACGGAGTCGTAGAAGAGAGCGGTCGTGGTGAGAGCAGCAGTAGCGTGGAGAATAGCGACACCTCTCGAGTGGCGACAGAGAAGAAGAAAAGCGATTGGGAAGCGTTCAACTCCACGGAAAAGTGGGAACCGCTCTTCGTCGGCAAAGTCGCCACGGCGTTACAAATGGGTCTCCTCGCTGTCGCGTGCGGGCAAACGCTCGACCACATCCCGCTCCTCTTCGACACGTACGAGACGCAAAAGCAAGTCATTTCCACCACGACTGAAAACTTTGCCCACTTCACCTTCGCCGCCACCGCCTACGCCACCGCGCATTACGCCAAAGCGTACTTCTCGCACCCCGGATGGAAAGAACTGAAACAAAAGCGAGAAGAGAGAAGAGAAGAGAGAAGAGATTACGTCCGAGCGAGCGTTCGCGATATTCGCGATTCCGCGAAAACCAAGTACCGAGTGAGCAAAGAGAAAATTCTACAACGCGTGGCGAAAAGCGAAACCGACTTTCGACAAAGACGACAGAGCTTAAAGCGACACAGGCAACACCAACATCAGCAGCAGCAAGAGACGACGACATAAACCGTTGTCGAATAATGAGTACGCGACGATTGTTTTTAGTCCGAAGGCATCAAGGAGCGCAGAAAGTATCTTCGGGAATAGTTCACATTAGTTATTTAGTTAATAAGTCTATTAGGAGCAGCAACAGAGTAAATGTATTCGTCCCAACTTTCCTCACATCCCCGAGCAAAACGACACGCGCGCGCGCGAGAGAGAGAGAGAGAAGAAATGAACGAACCGAATTTACCTCTGGACGAAGCCGCCAAAACTGCCTTATTCCACGCGCAAAACGCCGTCCTCCACTGCAAACAAAGTTGGAAAGAACTCAAAGACGCGCTCGGGAAAACGACGAGAAATATCGCAGAAAACGTCGACTCGAAAGCGTGCGAAGCGTGTTTTCTCAAGCTCGAGGAATCGATCAACCACGTCGAGAGGACGTACGAGGAGGTGAAACGAGACGCTGTTTTATCGACGATGCTTCGCGAAGCGAGGGAATCGAGACCGCCGTTCGTTTTAACCGCGAAAATTCCAAAGGAACGAAGCGCGTTCTTCGGGAGTTCGCTCGGGAATTTGCTCTCGCATTACCAGGGGAGATTTACACAAAAAAAGGAGTTCTTTGAAGCAACGGAGAAAAAAATGAAAAAAATGATTGGCGGAATGACACCGTACGACGGCTCTGTGATCGCGTACGCGGTGGACGAACGCGGGAAACGAATCGGGTTCAACGCGTTCGAGGTGAACGAGAAGTGTCATATGGTTAAAGTTATATCGAGCGGGAATTTTGAGTGTCGAGCGCCGTGGGACGGGTGGAACATCGAGAGTATTTTAGAGTTGGAGATTGGGCCGGACGACTGGAAGAAGAGGGAGGAAGAGGAGAGAGAAGAAGAGGACGAGGAGGTGGTGGAAGAGCCGACGAAGAAGAGAGCGAAGAAGGTTGCGAACGCGAAGAAGAGCTGGACGGACGGACCGGGGAACGTTGACGCGAAAAAAAAGGACGAGGATGCTTCTTCTTCGATCGCGTTGGAATTCGCGAAAGTATCGCTGCGGAAAAAGAGCGTCGCTGAAATGGTCGGAGAGAAGAACGAAAAGAAAGCGTTCGAGAAGTTTACGAAAATGGCGAGAGAGAGGGCGAAGGAAAACATCAAAAAGTATTGCGGCGACGACGGGAAGAAAGGCGCGGCGGTGATGGCGTTGGCGATGTTGTTGGAATGGTTTGAAGATTTTCACACGACGAGTAGAGCGGCGAAGAAAGCGAAAGAACGCGACGATAACGGCGGCGGAGGAGGTAACGAGATGGAAGCCGATCCGAGAACGTGTGGGGTGGAGGTGCAAAAACGGTACTTACCGGAGTATTACAAGGATAGCGAGACGAAAAATATGAAGTACCAGGACGTCGCGAAGCAAGAACAAGCAAAGGAGAAGAAGGGGGAGAAAGCAGAGGAAGGAGAAGAAGAGGAAGAAGGCGAGGTGAAGGAATAACAATGTGTACTTTACCTTTCTTTCTTTACCTCCTGCAGATGCGTTCAAAGTATTAAGACGCGATAGAGAGAAATAATTCTATAGAGGTCTTTAGATCTAGGCAGATAGAAATAGAAATCACAAGCGCGTGACTCAATAGAAATTGCAAAGTGCTACTAATGATAGGTAGTGCGATTAGATACTACTACATGGTAAAACAAACTACATGCAATTTTTCTACAAACCGTCGAGGTAATCCATCTTCTCGTCAATGGTCAATAAACTTTCCTCGTCCAGCGTCCAACCCATGGCGTTTTCGATATCCGCAATCTGTTCGACTTTCTTCACACCTGGGATTGGAATGGTGCCTTTGGTCACGCAATAATTCAACATTACCGATACGCTCGATTTCCCTCCGCTGTTCACTTGACCGATAAAATCGCAAAGCTTATTCATTATGACATATTTCTCCGCGATTTCCGTCGTCTTTAACGCCTTCAAAGGCGAATACGCGACCACCTTCACGTCTCGATCTTGACAACTCCGCAACAATCCTTCCTTTTCCGCTTTCCGATTTAAAATTGAATACTCCACTTGATTTGACGCCAACGGGATCCCCCTCTTATCTAAAATATCGTACGCTTTTTCCAACTGCTCTTTGTTATAGTTGCTCACGCCGACCGCTTTGGTCAGTCCCAAATCTAAACTCTCCTCGAGCGCGCTCATCAAAACTTCCTGCGAGAACGACGGAAACGGGAAATGGATGGACCACAGGTCCATCGGTCGATTGTTCATTCGTTTCACGCTCTCCTTCCCGGCTAGAACTAAGCTTTCCTTCCCGAGTCGAAACCCGCCACCTAACAACGCGTTCGTCCATGGAATCGTGAACACTTTACTTCCAATCACGACTTCCGATTCGTCCTCCGCTTCCTCCTCTCGACACCTCGACAAAATATGTTCGCTGCTCTGTTCAAATTTTGTATTCTTATACCCGTACACCTCCGCGGTGTCGAAGAAGTTCACCCCGCATTCCCTCGCTTTTCTGTACGTTTCTTTCAAATCTTTTTCTCGGTACGTCTTGTTGAATCCGTAGCTCTCGTCGCCCCATGAAATGGTCCCGAGGCCGATTTCCGATATCGGGAGATTTTCGTTTCCTTCTACGGTTTTTAGATACAACGACTTCGAATTATTCGATGACATCGCGCGACAGACCCCTTTTTCGACGATGATTTTGCTCGTTTTTCTTTGTCGTCTCGTAAAAGGCATTCTGCTGCTCGCATTGCTGCTGCTCGGCAGCGAGGATTGAGGAGACCGCATCCGGGGAAAGACTTGTTAAACTCTGGAGAATTGGAAAAATCTCTTCAGAGTTAGAGAGAGAGAGAAATATGACGCCGGAGGAACAGGAACAAAAAGGAGAGGAAGAATCCGAGCGACTCCGTTCTCTTCGACGGAAAATCCTCGGTCACCGCGCTATTCTCAAACGCGCTCGAAATATGACGCGCATCGCGTTTGATGCGTGGACATCCGCCGTGCATTTGAGGAAGAAATTAGAGCGGACGAAGCAAAAGATGGAAACGCGATTGCGACGGAAACTCATCAAAGAGTGGCACTTGACCGCGGTGAAAGCGAGAAACGCGAGGGAGGACAGGAAGAGGGTGATGAAAACGACGTTTCGACTGTGGAGGATGAGTTTGAGAGTGAAAGATGACGACGAAGGAGGAGAAGATGGGACACTTGCAACGACTGCAAATCGTAACGGTCAAAACAAAGAAGAGGAGGAGAAAAAATGTTCACTTATGGGAAAGATGTTTCATCGATGGCACATATCCGCGCTGACGAAAAAACGAAACGAACGAGAGAAGGAATTCGTGAAGGTGGAAGTGCGAGAGCGAGTGTTGGGAGAAAACGCGAAGGAGATGAAAGCGCGATGGAAATCGGAGGCGAGGAAGACTCGAGCGTGCGAAGACGCGTTGGAGGCGTTGCGGAGCGCCGCGGTGAAGGAGTTGGAGGGTGAGAAAGAGAATGCGCGCGATCATCGCAGAGATGATGGTGAGTATGGAAATAATAATATTAATAATAACGGCAAAGAAGCGGACGAGAGGACGGAGCGCTTAAATAAGAGACGGGAGCGGTTGCGAGAGGCGTTGATGAAACAGAAAGTGCGCTTGCTCGAGGAAATCGAAAGAGAAGAAAATCGCGAACGGATACGAGCGCGGTTCGGGAGCTAGATAGCATAACGTAGTCAGCGCAGAGACAAAAGCAAACAGTCCGCAGCAAAAGCAATAGCGTGATAGGAAAATGTGAAGTACGACTTAGTAGTAGGATATTTATTAGAGCTAAAATGTACCATATCTATAATTTAGTAGTCGTCGTAGTGACGAACTTTCTTCGGCGGCGCGGACAAGAAGTCGGTATACTCTTGCGCCGGCGCTTTTTGCCATTTGTTCTCCGCCCACAAGTCCGGAGTCAAGAACTCGTACGTAGATCTCAACGCGAAGTACGTCGCCTTCACAAAGTTACCCAACGTTCTCGTGTGGCCTCTGGAGCACGTAAACACGTCGTGAATACCCGCCATGACTAAAACCTTCTTCGGCGTTTGCGCGGCAACAACACCAGTACCCTTCGGCGCCGGAATCAAACGAATGTGAACGGAACCGCACTTGCCGTGAACCTTAGTCGGCACGGTGTGCGGCGCGCCGAGCGCGGCGCCCCAATAGCCTCTTCTCACCGGAACCATGTTCAACTTGGCCAAAATCATAGACCCTTGAATAGAGTGCGCGACTTCCTTGCACGCTTTCACGCCCAAACCAATGTGACCGTTGCTGTCCCCGACGACGACGAACGCCTTGAATCGCATGCGTTGACCCGCGGAGGTTTGCTTTTGCACCGGCATGATCTTCATGACTTCGTCCACCAAGTTGGCGCCGATGAAGTAATCGACGATTTGGTACTCTTTGATCGGGATGGAGTGGAGGTAGATTTGCTCCAGCGATTTGATTTTGCCCTGTTTAATAATAGTAGAATAAGAGTAAAGCGTTTTGGTGAGCGTTAGGTCTTCGCATCGATGAAACCGGGAGGACGTTTCGAAAATCCTCGCGCTTGCGCAAAAGCCCTCTCGTCTGGGTCCTAAAACGCAAAGATGAAGGAAAAAAACCCGCGCGGAAATCGCGCGCGATGACCACGTCGCGACGCGCACGTCCACATAAAAATGACATCAAAACATCCCTCCATAATGTCCCGAACGAAGCGCATCCATCCCGCGCTCGTTTTTCGCTCGGGCGTCTCTCAATAAACAAAAACAAAAACGTACCGCTTGGACCAATCTCCCTAACTTTGTGCACGGCGTCCAGACGTCTTTCTCGTCCTTCCCACCTCTGCCACCGCGACCACCGCGACCACCACCGCGACCGCGACCACCTCGGTCGCCGCCTCGACCTCCTCGGTCACCACCGCGACCTCCTCGGTCGCCGCCGCGGCCAAAACCGCGCGAAAATCCACCTCTGTCCGATGATTCTTCAGCCATTTTTTTGTTACTGTGGTTTGTCTGCAAAAATTTGCGTGTGAGAAGTGAAGACATTTGACATTTAAGGCAATTTTGAAAGCTTATTTAAAATACGCTATTCTATTCATACACAGTATTACGCAAGTACAACAGAGCATCAACCTAAAAGGCTTGTAGTGAGTAGTAGAAGTATCAGTAGTAGTAGTAGTAGTAGTAGTAGTAGTATCATCATTCATTCAATTCAGTCTTCTTTCAACTGTTTCCTGAGCGGGGACTGGCGGGAGAGCAAGCGCCAAGAGTTCACGCTTAAGCGGACGAAGTGAAACTGCGCGAGCGCGAACCAGGCGGCTTGGATGCCGAAACCGGCTTTTAAGGTGAACCCTAAACAGATCCAAGCGAGAAGGGCGTTTGGGACGTACGCCATGGACATGAATTTGGTATCTCTGCCAGCTAATAAGCATCCCTCGGAGGCCATGGAGCTGGTGTGTAAAAGCAACGCCAAGGAAGACACCGGGGAGATTTCTTTCATCAAAGCCGCGACCGTGCTGTCTGTGGTGAAGGAATACGGGAAGTAGACAGGAACAATTCTAGAGAAAACAGCGGAGAAACATCCGATGCACAGAGCGGCCAATAATAAGCGTTTGGCCATTTCAAACGCTCTCGTTTCGTCGCCTAACTGCGCCGGTAAGAACGTTTGCGCAGCTTGCGACACGCCGTCGCCGATCACCGCGAAGAAGAAGTACACGGTGAACATAACCCCGTTCGCGGCAGAAAATGCCGGTCCTAAAGCTGTTCCCGAACGAATCGTACTTCCGACGAAAATAGCTTTCACTAACGTCACGAAAAATACCGGCGAGGCAATCTTTCCAATTCGACTAATCGCCGCTAAACTCGGCAATCGCAAAGGCATCCGCAACGGCGGCGGCCCGTTTAACCGGTACCCCAAATCATCTTTTCTCGCGTCGCATTTCTTTCCTCTCGTAACCATCGCTCTGACGAACAACACGGTCACCACAATCTGCGCGAAA
>JACLAA010000323.1_pt1 | contig 12887 bp, 12 predicted proteins | sample 8027891 | NCBI WGS metagenome assembly JACLAA01 (sample SAMN15724900, study PRJNA655200) | protist metagenome | isolation source: fluorescence activated cell sorting (FACS) single amplified genomes of... | place: Spain: Blaines Bay Microbial Observatory, Mediterranean Sea | collected 2016-01-19 | reverse complement strand
CTCGGCCCTCTGGTCGTGCGCGAATTCGTTCGGAGTAGGATTGTAGTTTAGAGAGAGAGAGAGAGAGAACGCTCGCTCGAGCGTAGCATATATACACACACATAAACTGCGCGGTATAAACAAACGCACTCTCATCAGAGAGTCCGTTCTGCCTTGGAAACAAAGAATGTATAATCATCCTGGCCTAATAAAAACTCTCGCTTTTTAAGAAGTTACTCCTTTTCTCATGAAGGAAAAGTCTGATTTTTTCCTCAATTTTCCGCACTTTTTTCAACCAAATTGGGTACATTTAGTAGTAGTAAACGCGCGTTAACGCACCGTCACATTCCTCCTTTTCATCCGTTCAAAAACACGAAATTCGAGAGCACGTTTTACGCTCTCGTTTGCGTCTCGTCGCGCGAGAGAAAACGTACAAAATGGTCTCCCCTGAACCGACAAAACGTGATGACGAAACCGGCGACGGTTCACCAATTCGTCAGCGGAATTCCAAAAACGACGACTTTTCCTCTCCCTCTTTGTGTTCGTCTTTGTCCCCGCGACCATCGTCCAGAGACGAGGACGACGATTCAGACGACGACGACGACGATCGCGAAGGCGAGGACGAGTATAAAAAAGGCGGGTACCACCGCGTTTCCATCGGGGATTGCTTTCACGAGAATCGATACCGAATCGAGCGGAAATTAGGCTGGGGGCACTTTAGCACGGTGTGGATAGTGAGCGATTTAAAACGGACGACGAAAGAAGAAGAAAAAGAAAAAGAGATGGAGTTTGAAGAGGAGAATAATAAACACACGTACGCGTTGAAGATACAAAAGTCGGCGTCGCATTACTTGGAAGCGGCGAGGGACGAGATTGAGATATTGAAGCAGATTGCGAGCGGACAGAGGAAAGAAAACGAGGACGATGACGCTACTAGGAAGAATGAATACAGCGAGAACGCGAAACACGTGGTGCAGTTGGTGGATTCGTTCGAGCACATAGGTGAGAACGGGACGCACGTGTGCATGGTGTTTGAACGTCTGGGCGATAATTTGTTGACGCTGATTAAACGGTACGACTATTTAGGTATTCCAATTCCAGGCGTGAGGAGAATCGCGATTGGTATTTTGAAAGGGTTGGATTATTTGCATCGCGAGAGGGAAATCATACACACGGATTTGAAGCCAGAGAATGTCCTTTTAACGAGGTTTTTACCGCCGAAGATGTCGAAGAGAAGTCGGTCTTCGTCGAGCGTCGCGGCGGTTGGCCAGGCGACGCCGCCGGGGACGACGCCGACGAAGATGGAGCAGATGACGAAGGATTTAGGAAACATGAACATGCCAAATAATAGCGGCGCGAGTAACAAAGATGAAGACGATATCGCGAGAGGAGAACAAGAGCAGAAAAAGTCTGCGGGAGGTGGAAAGCCACCGCGTTTCACTCTCTCTCCAGAAGAACTGGATAACTTAGATGTGAAAATCGTGGATTTAGGTAACGCCTGTTGGACGTATAAGCAATTCACCTCGGACATTCAGACGCGACAATACCGATCGCCGGAGGTTATTTTGGGCACTAAATACGGTGCCGCGTGCGATATATGGTCGTTAGCGTGCGTCATTTTTGAACTCGTCACCGGTGACGTCTTGTTTGACCCTCGAAGTGGAGAAACGCACGAACGCGACGACGATCATTTAGCGCTCATGATGGAACTCGCCGGGAAGAAGATGCCGAAGAAAATCGCTCTCGGTGGGAAACGGTCGAAAGATTTCTTTAACCGCTCGTGCGAATTGAGGAACATTAAAAACTTGAAGTTTTGGACGTTAGACCGCGTTTTAGTGGAAAAGTATCGATTAGACGAGGACGAGGCGATGGAATTGACGGCGTTTTTGAAGCCGATGTTGGATTTCGACCCGAAAAACCGCGCTACCGCAGAGGAGTTGCTGAAACATCCGTGGTTGAGCACGTACTAGATATAGAGCATATATACCACCAACAGATAATAGTAATCACAATAGTAAGTGAGCATCATCCGTCGTTGCGCGGCGGGTATATGCGTACACTTTAAGTCTCTCTGTAGAAAACAAGATATAAAAAGCGAGAAATTGTAACAAAAATATATTAAAAAGAAGCACATCATCTTCGTTTAAAATCATGTACCTTTCGACTGATGCACACTTACTTCTCCCCTTTCGGCGCGGGTGGACTCGGTAAATTCACCGTTCTCAACAACCACAACGATATACTGATCCCCAACCAGTGTGCCAACATCGCGTTGCTCGCCGCTTGAACCAAGAAAATATCCAACGCCAACACCGGATTGGCATTTTGCGCGAATGGCCCAGTCGCCGCAATCGTCAACGTCTTCGCGAATAACAACCCCGTCGTCGCTTGTAAACCAACAATCGTGGCGCCTAACCCAACCAAATTCACCGTCAACCCAGTCGTCAACGCTTTCACCACCTCCGCTCTCGGCGGCACCAATTCGAGATCCGCGATGGACGCCTTCAACCGGTCGCCCAATCGAACTAACCCGAGCGACCAAAACGTGGTAAAAAACCCAGCCATGATCCCGAACAAGATAAAATACAACCCCGCGTCCGTGGCTTTCGTGAACCCTTTAAACAAAAACGAAAACACCACCACCACCGCGGCGACGGTGAAGAGAATCAACTGCCCCCAAAACCCCCATCGGCCTAACGTTTTGCACGCCGCTGCCGTTCGAGACACTTTACGCGCGATCGATTCCGCGTTATCCACCGACGCTTTCGTCGTCACAAATAAAGCTCTACTTCTTCTCTGTCTCGTCGTCGTCAAATGCGCATCTGATTCACCGCCAAATAAACCGCCGCTTTTGTTGGACTTAACAGTTCTCGGGGAAAAGACGAATTTGGACGCAACAATTTTTGAATCAATTCTCCCTCCTCGTTTACCTCCCCCTCGTAAAAGAAACGATGATGATTGCGCGACCGCCCTCCTTTGCCTCAAACACAACAGAGAAGCCCCCGGTTGTTGTCCCGTTCGGGAGAAGAGCCCCTGCATCGGCGAAGACGTCAGTAAATGCATATGATACGGAGGTACACAAAAGATTCGAGAGTTTTTTTTGTGTTGACGAATAAAAAAAGAAAGAAAAAAACGCTCAAATCTCTCGCTTTTTGGCGGTCAAACAAACACACATGCGACAATCACAAACAATCTCATCTCTCTCTCTCTCTCTTTTTTCCTTCCTTCCGCGCAAACGGCGAAGAGAGAAGAAGGAGAGAGACTGAAGAAGAAGAAATATCGCGAAAGAAAAGGTGCCTCGATGACGAAGAAGAACAGGGGCTTCGACCCGTTACGATTGGGTGGTGCGAACAGTAATGAAGAGTCTTCTTTGTTGCAAACGAGGCGACGACCGTTTTTGCGATTCGAGGTTGGAGAACGTTTGGAGTTTTCTTGTTTCGTCGGTGACAACTTCGAGGAGGAGCATCAAATCACCGGGCGAGTCGTTGGCGTGCACGTGAAATGTAACAACGAGAATTGCGAGGTCGTGCATCCGTATAAGGCGGAAGTTGACGAGGAGTTTCGCGCTTTGCTCGGGTATAAATTTTATCTCATCCGTGACGACACGAACGAAAGCTGTCGCTTGGAAAACACGGGGTGCTACAAAAGCAAGAGGAGACCAAAGTTGAGGTTTGAGGTTGGCCAACGGGTGCAAGCGAGAGTGGTTCCGTTTTCAGATCCAAAAAGTCGGAAGGGTATGTGGGAGACTGGAACGATAGTGGAACACTGGACTCGACCCCCCGGTTTTGATATCTCGGATGGGTGCGCTTTGCCATACAAGATTCGCATTCACGACGTGATAAAAAATGACGTGCGAGACGGTGCCGATTTTGTTTGCGCCGATTTCGACGCAGACGGTTGCGTGAGAGAAGAAGTAAGGGCAACAATTGGACCACCGACGACGTTGGCGACGTTATTGTTGGAGATACCAGATCTTTTCGAGAATGAAATAATTTGGCGGTTAACCACCGGCGATTTGAAGCGATTTGCGTTGAGCTCGAAGAAGTGTTACGAGAGAGTAAAACGATCGTTCAATACGTACGAGTTTGAGGATTTGACTCTGGAGGAGCTTCAAGAAGGACCGAGTCCACTTATGGATTTGTTTGAGAAAGAGGAGAACAAAGATTTGCTCGCGAAAGTCGTGTCATTCCTGAATCCGACAGACGTGAAATTCGCGTGTTTGGCGACGAAAACAATGTTGACAGGTTTGAAAGGAACCGGATGGCAAGTGTCCTCGCATCGAAAGGGAACGATAACCCCAGACTCCCGAGTGATGACCCCTGATCACGGTGTCTGGTTCATTCACGAGTTTTCTTCAGTAACTACCCTGAAAAAGTTCTTCGAAAGATTCTTCGATCATGAAATTTACGCAAACAAAATTCGTATCTTCGACAGCGTTTGGGTAGGTTTATGTGTCATTGGGAGGATGGAACTCGTCGACTGGTGGAGGAACGAAAAAATTTGTGTCGAGAATAACTGGAACTGGCACCCAGTGGCTCCAATAATTGCCAGACAGGAAGGACACGAAGAGTTTGCGAAAGCGTTGATCGACCGCGGCTGTAGTGATGGTCCGATACCCGAACGATTTCGCTGTTGTATGAACTGTCCTCGCGCGGCATATCATTTGACCGCCACCGATAATAGTGATGAAGAGGAAAGTGAAGAGGAGGAGTGATAATTAGGTGCCATCAAAGCTGTACAATTGGAAAGAGAGAGAGAGAGAGAGAGACGCACACAAACGTAGAGTTGTAAAATATAAAAGCATATACATCCATCCTACGTTACGCCGTCCCGACCCTTGAGAACGCGGCATATTCGTGCAACCAACTTGGCGATTCGTAATTAAGTTGCGCAGAGTTCATCGGCTGCTGTGATTTATCCTCGGTAGAACCAAAACCCATACTCGCGCCGTTCGCGAAATCAATCCCGGAAAGCGCCGATTTTGCGGCCGCTTCAGTCACGGCCAACTTTTCTCTTAACAACGCATTTTCAGCTAGCAGTTTATCGCGTTGCGCGGATACGCTCGCGTTAGTGCGTCTCGCGAAATTGGCGGCAGCGTATGCAACGTCTCGGTCAGCTTCGCGCGATTTGATCTCATCAAGTTGCTTCTGTGCAAGGAGTTTCGTCGGTTGTAAAGCCGTTTCCGCGTCTTCGGCTTTCGCTCGAAACGAGTCGCGGTCGTCTTCCACGGTTTTTAACTTTCGCTTCAGAATATCTTCCCTCTTTTCCGAGTCTTCTAACTTTGCAGATACGTCGTCAAACTTTCGATTCGTTTGGTCCAATTGCGTTTGTAACAGACGCGAAAGCGCTCTCGCCTTTGTGCATTCCTCTTCCGTAGATGTAAACTTCTCGATAACGCGATTGAGTTCCGCAGCTTCCGCTTCCAACGCTTTCGTTTTACCTTGTAACTCTTGCTCGAACCCATTCGCTAAAGATTCCGCGTTTTGCGCAGAGGTTCGCAAACGCGAACACTCGGCTTCCAACTCCGCCGATAACTTTCGGTAGTCTTTACACCGCTCTTCGATGACATTTGCCTTCTCCTCGGCATCTTTCGCTCTCGCTTGCATTTCGGCGTGCAATTGACGCAACATCTCGAGTTCGTTGCGTCGCTTCTCGTCTTCATGCCGTGCCGCGGACATGCGCGAAAGCCAAATCGATTCGGCTTCGGATGATTTCATCGCTCGTTCTTCCGCCTCCACGGTGCGTTTGCGTTCTTGTTCCAGATTTAATTTCAACTCGCCAATGATGGCGGCGTAATAGTCGTTGTCGTTTGATGCGTTTACTACGGGCGGGGAAGGTATCATGACCGATATGTCCGCGAGCGGCGTTCTCTTTTTTCGTTGTGTATTTTGTTGTTGTTGTTGTTGTTGTCTTTGTTCGTCGGAGTGAAACGCCATCTGAGGCGTGTGAAAATTCAAATTTTGTGGCGTCGGCGGCATGTCATCCTCGTTGTCTTCGTTAAACTGAAACGGTAACGGTGAAGCGTTCGGCGTCGATGTCGTCGCTATACGCACAGAATTATTACGCCCACCCAACTTGTTTTCTAAACGTTCTGTTTCAACTTTTTGAGCCGTCATCATCAGCGGCGGCGGCGGCGGCACGTTTACCGCCACCTTTGCTCGCGTTTCCAACTCTAATATCTTTTTCGACCTCTGTTTCTCGTGATTCTGTTGTTGCATGTGTACTATTTTCTTCACCGATGGTGGCGGTGGCGGTAAAATGGCTGTCGCCGCAGCCATGTTGGCGATTTGTGTTCCTCCAAACGGCGTCGACCCGTTGATGATACACGCGCTTCGGAAATATTTCTGAAAGACGTAGTTCCCGCTATTACTACCACCACTACTCTCGCCTTCATCCGCATCGTCCACGAGCATCGCGTGCAACAATCTCGTCGCTGGATTCTTGCGCCAACGTCTCGCCAACACGTCACTTTGCTGTTGTTGCTGCTGTTGCGACTTTGCGTCCATTCCTCCGTACTCTCTCAACGCGCTCGCGACGGCTGAAATTCTCGACACCGACGCCTGTCTTTTCAACACCTCCTCGCTCGTCGACGTGGCAAACACCGACGCTTTCGGCGCGACTGGTGGTAACGCAATCAACCGTAACTTTCCAACCGGTCTATTCTCGCCAACTTTTAAATAAAAACAAAAACCAACCGCCCGGTCGTCGCCTCTCGGCAAATACTTCACGATATCCCTCGCGTCTTCCTTATTCACCAGTTCCGTCCGCTCCAACTTCGCGCCCTTCCGCTCATCTTCCGAAGAACTCGCCCCTAACCCTCCCACCGTTCGCATCGCAACCACGTCCACCAACGTCGCCTTCTCCTTCATTCCGATTGCCGCGCACGTCGCTTTCAACGTAAACGCGCTCTTCGGCACTCGGCGTAACTCTTTCTCGAACAAGCTTTCGCTCGCCCACGATATCGCGCTCGCGAACTGTTTTAAAGTCATCTCAAAATCGTCTCCAGATATCACGATCGTCGCGTCTTCGGAGACGAGCAAGGCGTGAGAAATCATCGCGTGGACGTGCGTTTTCATCATCGCACCGAATGCGACGTCGTCGATGTTTTCTTCCACACCATTTTTCTCGATTTCAAAAAAGCTCGACCGTTTCACTCCTCTCGCGTTCAAAACGCGTTCGATTTCATCATCAACCCTCAAGTCTTCTTCTTCATCTCCGCGTTTAGAGAACGTGTTGGTCGCGTTCGCATTCGTGGTCGTGTGCACGTTCGTAAAGGTCAAGAGTGCGGCTACTTTTGGTGGCGCAGCGCTCGTCAAAGCTCCGTCGTTCTCGTCAAAGGTCATCCTGATGTTCGGGGAAACGTATCTAAAAATGCGCGGAGGAAAATACTTTAAAAGAAGCGCTCGCGGAGGATGATGAATGCGATAGCCTTAACACAGATTATTAATTAAATATATACGCACACGATCGAGAGGGAAAGAGAGAGAAGGATAAAGGAGAGGAAACGCTTTCTCTCTTTCTTTCTGCAAAGAACTTTAATGCGAGAAATTTGTGCCGTCTAACGGCCTCATTTCCTAAAACACTTGCTATTCTCTAGTGCGTTCGCCGCGTCGTCCGAGATCACGAAGGACGACGACGAAACAAAGCTTCGTTCCACGCTCTCACGTCCACGCTCTCGCCGATAAACCCTCCTCCGGCACTTCCTCTTTTCGTCTCCTTTTCCTCCTCCTCCTCCTTTTCGCCCGCTTTCCTTCTTCGTCGTCTTCGTCGCGGTACGTTCGAGGAGGAGGCGCGAGACGCCGCTCCGCGGTACGTGAACAACCGCCCGTCGTCCAACGAAAGCACTTTCACGCGGCTTAAACATTCGATTAAAATCACGTACATACACACCGCTAAACTCATCCACAGAGGGATCGCTTTGGCGTAATGTTTTGAGAACAGTATAAACCGGACGAGCGTATCGTCACCGTATTCGGATTTAGTCTTTGTCAACTGTCGTTCCTTTTGCACTTCTGGATTCGGGGAAAAGAGAAGAAACAGGTGGAAGAGGAAGAGGACGGTGGACAAAACGATGCCGGCGAAGCCGTACGCTTCCTGTTTTTGACGAGAGAGTCAGAGAAAGAGCGTCAGAGAGTTATAGAGAGAGAGTCACACGCATCACACGAATGGTATCTGAACGCGCAGTTGATTACGAAACGAAACGAAGAACAACGATGAGAGTACCGCAGGGGTCACCGGATGCGCCGACGAGTAAAACGGCTCGACGGTTCCTTTGAATGTGAGTTCGTCTTCCTCTCGTCCCTTCTTCTTTGTCGTGGTATTCGCGCGTTTCATCATCGCATCAAAGTAGAGTTTTCCCCTACATGTTAAGAGTGAAGCCATTTCTCTCCACTGTAAAGCGCACGTTACACGCGCGCATATTTTATACATAAACTCGTACGTGATACGAATAAGACACTCGAGAGAGCACAGAACATGATCCCATCCGTATCGTCCTCGTTTTTGCTCGTCGGTGCGGTCGCGCTTCTCCGCGCTAAGAAGAAGACATTAAAGAAGACGAGAAAAGTGTTCAGAGTGTACATGGATGGATGTTTCGACTTGATGCATTTCGGCCACGCGAACGCGCTGCGACAGGCGAGAGCGATTGCCTCTTTCGCATCAACAGGAGGAGGAGGAGGAGGAGGAGGAGATGTGGAGGGAGCAGAAGAAGTTGAATTAATCGTCGGTCTGGTTTCGGACGAGGAGATTTTGCGGTGCAAAGGCCCACCGGTGTTACCGGAGCAGGAGAGGGTGAAGTGCGTGCGAGCGGTGAAGTGGGTGGACGATATAATCGCGAACGTGCCGTACGAGTTGACGAAGGAGTTTGTGGAAGAGTTATTTTCGGAGAAGTATGGGATCGATTGCATCGTGCACGGGGACGACCCGTGTTATTTGCCGGACGGGACGGACGCGTACGCGATACCGAAAGCGTTGGGGAAATATCGCGAGATCAAGAGGACGGAAGGGGTGTCGACGACGGATTTGGTGGCCAGGTTGTTGGAATACGCGGATGCGAGCGAGAACACGAGTAAAAGCGCTGGTGATGAGAGCAGTGGAGGTAAAAGGAGCGAGAAAAACGAGAGACACGAGGCGAGATTCTGTACGACGGCGTCGAGGATAGCGCAGTTCGCGGCGAAAGTTTCGTACAGTAAAACGTCCAAGATGCACGAGGAGACCGAGAAAAGGAAGACAGATAAGAAGCAAAGGAAGAACGAGAAAAACGAAGAAACGACGTGTTGTTACGTCGTCGGTGCGTTCGACGTGTTCAACGCCGGTCACGTGGAACTCCTGGAAGAGTGCTCGTTCGTAGCGGATAAAGTCGTCTGCGCGGTTATCGCGGACGAGTATTTAACGCGCGACCAAACGAACCAACCGCCGCCGATGCTCAACCAATCCGAACGCGCCATGTCTGCCATCGCGTGCAGACACTGCGACGATGTCGTCGTTGGCGCGCCGGCACGACTCACCGATGACATTTGTAAAACATTCAACGTGACCGCGGTCGTCTTTGAAGACGACGACGCCGTCACCGAGCGCGATCGAAACGTCTGCGAAAAGAACGGCGTCCAAATCCTCTCGGTGAAAGAAAGAGTCTTCTCGAGGAAGAAACTCACCATCGCGAAAAGAGTGCAAGCAAACAGAGCGCTGTTCGAAGAGAGACAAAAACGGAAAATGGCGAGCGAGAAGGCGTACTACGAGCAAAAAGCCTTCGTCGCGGAAGATTAAATAAATGTATGTATGAGCACCATCATCATCGCAGTAATAGTAGTAGTAGTAGTAGAAGTAGGAGTGTTGGTATTTAAACTGTTTTATAATAACGATGAGATGAAAAGAAGTCCTCTCGCATATCGTCGTTGTTCGCTTTTTTATCTCTACCATCACGGTATCTGTCTGTTGTACGACACGTCCGATCCCAGCGCAACTTTCTCGCTTTTCTCCGCCTCCACTTCCGCCAAAACCGGCGACAAGTAGTGGTCGAACGGCGTTTGTTTCTCCATCGTCTCTTTATCCAAGTAAATATGTTTCATGCTTAAATCCATGGCTCGTTTTAACCGTTGCGTTCGCATCTCTCGTTCCTCTTTCGGCAGGCGATCTAACGCCTCTTGGACGTCTAAATTTTGCGTCTCGTCGAGCAAATCGTCGTAGCGTAAACCGTACTTGGAGAGTTCGTACCCGACGGTTCGTCGGTAGTAATTGGACATGGCGGAGAGTGGACCGGCGAAGACTTTCAGAAGGAACGAGGACATCTTGTTTACTCTTTGTTCCACACCTCTGCTAAACCTCTCTAATCTCTCTCTCTGTCTCTCTCTTTCTTGTGTGTTTTGGGGCAAAGAAAAGAAGGAAAAGAAGGGCCAGAAGCAGGTAGGGTTTAATACCCTAAATATAAAATTTTGTCTTTGTTTCAACGAGAACAGGAGAGAAAAAAGGAACAAAAAACTAATTAATTCTTTCGTCTGTTGTTGTTCTTGGTGTTGTTGAGGGAGAAGAGCGAAAGAGAGGTAGAGAGTAAAGAGAGAGAGAAGAGAGAGATGTTTTGTTCTGCTTCTTCTTTGTCTTCTTCTTTGTCCTCTTCTTCTTCTTCGGTGAATTTGTTTTTGTTGGGAAAAAATCACGAAGCGACGAATCCGAAGCAAATTCACGAGAGAACACGAGAGGAGAAGAAGATTTCCTCCTCCTCTTGGAAGAAACGGAGGAGGAGGAAAAAGAGGAACACAAATGCGAAAAACGTGATAGTTGACGACGATGTGAACGTGGAATTGCAAGACGGGGTGATTGGAGCGAGAGACGCGCGATTGTACGCGCAAACAAAGAGATTGGAAGATTTGGAAACGACGGTTAAGAAAAACGTTGAAGAAGACAAAGAAGGAAATAGCAGAGATTTTTTACACGAGTCTCTCGGGATTACCTATCGCTTGGTCGAGAAAGGAAAACAACAAGATTTGGAGTGCGATTTAGACGCTCTGAACGATATATTCGTCTCGGTGAATTTCAGTCGACGACCGAACGATAAGCTGTACTTGGCGTTGGAGAAGAGTTATCTGTGTTGCTTCGCGGAGGTGGACGTGGAATACGAGACGCGAGCGTTGGATGTAAACAATAACTCGGTGGAGTCGACGAGCGTGGAAACGAGGAGAGAGGTTATTGGTTTCGCGAGAATGACCAGCGACGCCGCGTTTGTGGGGACGGTTTGGGATTTAGTTGTCGCACCGCCGTACCAAGGGAAAGGGATTGGGACCGCTATCGTCGAGAGGATGATTGCAAAGGCGAAAGAAACCGCTCCCGGGATGGTTGTGAATCTCTGCGCGGTCGCCGAGGCTGAAAATATGTACAAAAGAATTGGGTTTCGGAAAAACGAAGAGGAAGTCATCGCCATGCAATTTAATCCAGCGTTGCAGGCGATGAATCGGTTTCAGTCGGTTAACTTTAGCATTCAATAAAAGTAGCATTTGTAAAATATAAGAAAACAAGCGATTTAAATAAAATAATATACATCTCCCCGCAAAACTCTCTCTTTATTCCGAGGGTCCTTCGTTCGCCTTCTCCGCTTCGCTCTGGTAAAAGACCAGCGCGAGCGCGGCAGCCAGCGCAGAACTGACCGCAAACTCACCTCTCGCCAGTTCAAAAATCACGACGATCCCCAACAACAGCTTTAGCAAAAAAAACGTCGCGCCTCGTTGCGTCTCCGCCAACGTCTTCTTCATCTTCTCGTCCGTGTTCATCGCTTCCTCGTCCGCTAACTTCCTCGTCAACGGATTCACCTGTTTCTCTTTCTTCCTATCCACGTCGATGGCGTTCACCCCTTTCTCTCTCCTCGACGCTCGGCTCGTCCCTCTCGCCAACTCCTCCGCCATCTGTCTCAACTCTTCCTTCAGCGCTTCGTTTCTCTTCTTCGCGATCTCGCTCTCCTCGGCCATTTTCTTCAACTCCGCGTCTAAATCGCTCGCGATTAATCCAAACTCCAATGAGTTCTTATCTTGCATCAAATTCATCTCCCGATCGAGCTCTTCTTTCTTCTTCGTTGCCATCTCGTTTAATTTTTCTCGACCTTCTTCGAGTTTTTTCTCCGCTTCTTCTATTTTCGCTCTCAAGCGCAACTCTCTCTTGAGGACGTCCTCGATGTCCTCGGAGTTTTCTTTCGCCGCCGCGGAGGAGAAAATCGCGTCGATATCACCGATGGAGAGTTTGTTAATCTCTTCCTCGTACTCTGAGTCCTCTCTTTTGTTCTCGTTCTCGTTATTCATCGCGTCCGTTCTTCGTCCTCGTTGTTTAAGCCGTCGTTTTCCTCGTTCGATTTTTCCCAACGATGATGTTGTTGCAGAATAATAATAGGAGGAAAAAGAAGAAGAAGAGAAAAACGACGACGAGGACGACGACGACGCTCGTTTCGAGGAACGCGCTCTCGTTGCGGCGAACGAGGAGAAAAACGACAGAGACGACATCGAGAGAGAGAGAGAGAGAGAGAGAAAGTGCAGAGAAAATTCCTCTCTGAGAATTTCAATTACAGATATTTAGGGTTTAGGTTTTAAGCGCCTGTTTTTGTGCGTATCTTTTCTCATATATATTCGTTACATTTGAAAGCCTGCGAGGCTCGTCGCCGGTTTTAAGACAGAGAAGAGAGAGAGTTAGGGAGAGAAAGAGAGAAAGGAGAGACGTTTCTTTGGGAGAGAGAGTTTTTTTGTGCGCGCGTGTTTTAGACAATCCCCGGGGAAAAGAGGAGTAATCGGATTTTGGATTGATTTCAGAGACCAGTCAGCATGACGAGAAGTATACTGCAGAGCGCGTTGACGTCTGGGTGCGTCATGGCGTGCGGAGACGTGTTGTGTCAAATCATCAATCCATCGAGCGGTGGTGTGAACGCCGCCGAAGAG
>JACLAA010007451.1_pt1 | contig 12898 bp, 6 predicted proteins | sample 8027891 | NCBI WGS metagenome assembly JACLAA01 (sample SAMN15724900, study PRJNA655200) | protist metagenome | isolation source: fluorescence activated cell sorting (FACS) single amplified genomes of... | place: Spain: Blaines Bay Microbial Observatory, Mediterranean Sea | collected 2016-01-19 | reverse complement strand
AATACCGAAGTCGATTTCAATTCGATGTCGTCCGACCAATACGCCGAGTTGCGGATGATCTTGGAAACTGAATTCGATCGAGCGAAGACGCCGTGGTTGATTGTCGTCGGCCATCGACCTGGTTTAGTGGATTCGAGTTACGCGGAGGAAGCGCCAGCCTCGGCGAACAAGAAAGATAGCTCGGACGTCGCCGTCATGAAGGAAATCCAAGAGCACTTGTGGCCGATGTTTGTTGAATTTAAGGTCGATATGGTGTTCTGGGGCCACAATCACGCCTATCAGCGTTCGTGTTCGCTCAAATCGCAGTTGACTGAAACTGAGTGTTCCTTGAAGTCGAAAACTGTGAGCGAAAATTTGAACAACGTTTACGAAAAACCGGAGTATCCAATCAGTTTTGTCGTCGGTACCGGAGGCGCGGAGTTTACCAAGAACGACGTGAACATGTTTTTTACTGAAAAAGTGGTGTACGAACACGGCTTCGTGGACTTGCACGCGCACAATTCGACGCATTTATTCGGAAGATTCATCGACGCCGTGAACGGAAACCGCGTTTTGGATTCGTTTTGGATTATTCGAGAGAGTAGTAGCGAGGACGCGATGAAAGACAACACGAATCACACGGCGGCTATATTTTTCACCGTGATGGTATTCTTAGCCGTTATGACATCGATTTGGTATTGGTACTATAAAAAGAACGGCGGAACGGCGACCATATCCGGAGGACTGCACGCATTTTCATCGAGCGTGAAGAAGAATCTATTCCAAAATTCTCGCGACGCCAGACCGCGGTCACAGCGGTTCCAAGCGTTTGCCGACGACGACGGCGACAACAACAACGAATTTGTGATGGCAGATTCTCCCTCTCCTTACGAAGCTCCAACATCCTTGAGAGAAAACTATGCCTCAAAAGAGCATCATCATCAAGGAAACGAGAGCGGCGGCGAATCAATTAATGTAGTGGACGAGGAGGAAGGTTCTCCTTCGCGCCCGGGGAACAACCCGTTCGCAAACTTTTAATTAATAATACAAGGCGCGCGCTGTAAAGTATTTTGTATATATATATATATAAGTAGTAGTAAAATGGAATAGACATAGTACTGCTCTTCGATTCGATTATTAAAACCTCCCCAAACTCGGATCCGTGCTCAACACTCTCGCCAAGAACTGCAAAACCATAAAGCCGAGAATCGGCGTAAAGTCGATTTGCCCCATAATCGGAGGAATCAAGTTACGAAATAAGTTCAAATACGGATCGGTCACTTGTCTCAGCATCGTCCACGGTTGACGCATCCAGTTCACGTTCGGAAACCACGTCAAAAGAACTCGCACGAAGAGTAAAAGTAAATACAATTTGATAAACGAAGCCACGGATTGCGTTATCAGAGCGACCATTTTTTTATCCACCATGGTCGTCGCGGCGACTGTGAACACGTGCATGGATGATTGCTTCTTGCACACGTCTAAAATCGCCTGGCCTTTGTTCTCTTTTTCTACTTTTTCTTTCATCACTATGTCTTTCACTTCTTCTCTCGTCGTCGTCTGAATCGAGGTTGGAAAGAAGACACGAACCCCCGCATTCGCATTCGTTCTCGTGGAGGAGAAAGAAACACCTTTATTATTAACTCCGTGACGACCAAAACCACCACCTTTTCGTCTACTGATGAAATTGTTCTTTGTAGTAATTCTGTTAATACCAGCGTTTGTGCTCGTTATCATCGTCAAAGTCATTTTTTCTCTTCAATTGTTGTTGTTGTTGTTGTTCTGTTGTACTTTTGAGTGACTGTTTTCGTGAGTGCTTGCTAAACCCTAATCGAGAGTCGAAATCAAGAAGTGGTTCTTTCTGAGTCCATAAAACCTTCTTTCTTCGACATTTCGACGAGTGATTTTATTGAACTCGTCAGAAAAGAAAAGGTCAAAAAAAGCAATTCAAAAGCCGCTCTCTCTTTCTTTCTTTTCAACGTTTTAAACGACCCGTACACGACGTAAACGACGGAAAACAACGAGTGAGAGAGAGAGTGTGTGTGTGATAGAGAGTGAGTGTGAGAGAGAGACGAAAAGAGGAGGGAAAAAGAGAGGAAAGAAGAGAGAATTGAAGACAAATTAGTTTTAATTTTGTCTGTCCTCTTTTTCTTGTCTGTGTCAAAGCTTCCCTAATCCGTAAAGAAGATGTTTGAAACGTCCCCGACCGCGTCGGAAACGCAACCGTTACCAATTTCAGGAGGCGAGAAACAAGACGACGGGGAGGAATGCAACGGACCAGCACCAAGAACAAGAACAACAACAACAACAACGCGGAGAAGACGACGAGGTCATCATAAAATTGCCGAGGATTTGGAACAACAACAACACCACCGAAAAACGAATACTACTTTGTTGACGAAGAAGACGGAGAGTGAGGAGAAGAACAACGCCGCTGAAGTGATGATGACGACAAAAACGAAGAAGAAGATGCGAGGATCGTACGAGGAAAACGACGGCGACGCGATGATGATGATGCAAAGTGATGTCGAGCACCAGAAATCACATTCGGTGCTTTTAGAACACGCGAAGGAGTTGAAGGAGAATTTTCAGAGGTGGATTCATGCGATCATGGAGAGGAAAGACATCGCAGGGATGCACCATCAGTCTTTGTACGACGCGCCTCCTCCTCGTCCTCCTCCCGCGATGATGGCAAAAACGACGACGAGGAAAATGGAAGATCTTCAGCGACGCGTTCAGGAATGTCGGCAACAAAACTCCGCGCCTAAAGGTGCTTTTAACGAGAACAATAACCAGGGTGGTGGTGTTGGTCTTTTGAGTCTTCCTCGATTCAAGTTCTTAAAATTGTTACCGACGATCGATAAGATCGCGTGGGATCCTCGTTTGAAATCATTCGTGATATACTTCCTTTGCGTTTTGATTATGGAAACGAAAATTGCCATCGTCGGCGTGAAACAGATCAGCCCGGATGAGAAAAGGTTTTTGACGCCAGAAATGTATTCGGTGTACGTGAAGAACATGTTGAAGACGTTTGTACCGTTACAGTTTGCGATTGACTTGACGTTTTTGAGTTTAGGAGTGAGGAAACGAATCGGCGCACGAGGGAAGTTCGAGTACGACGCAGAGTACGAGGAAAAAGTATATTTTTGGAGACAAATGATCAAGACGTTTTTGAGACATCCGCAGGTGACATTGGCGTTAGCCGGATTGTACGGGCCAGTCTCGCACGAGTTCTCCTCGGTTCAGTTTGGGGCGATTGTGCTTATGCCTCTGATCATCGGCAAGTATACTATTTCGAGGTACTCGAGCTTGAAGTATTCGTTCTTTCACTCCATCATGGCTACGGTGTACGCGTTTTTATTTCAGTTCTCGGCGCCTGAAGTGAGAGAAATGTGGTTTGAGAACAAATTTGAGACGTTTATGGACGTTACGGCGAAGATGTATTCTAGATGCTCACCGCAATATATGGCTTTTATATTCTTCACGCCGTTGGTGATGCACTTGATGTACCTCGTGGTCAACGCAACGGGTACGTCCAAGAAGTATATCAATCTTAGTTTGGCGACGACGGCGATCGTATACGATAGGGAGAAGAGTCGATTTGATCGAGTGCGTTTCACCGGTGATGAACAAAATGCAGAGAAAGAGGAAGTTCTCGAAGAAGAAGAAGAAGAAGAAGAAGAAGAAGAAGAAATGCCAACCCTTTCGCCAACGAGGAGGAAAGCAAACGATAGAAGAACGACAGCAACACCCGTAGTAGCAGCAACACGGACGGTGACGCGAAGGAGGACGAGGTCACAGACCAATTCTCCTTCGTCTCCTGCCAGGAACAACAACAACAACTCAAACTACACCGGGGATAATAACTTTCTCGAAGTTTTAGGTTTTGGTATTCACTTGAAAAGTAGAAGTAAACGTTTGAGAGACTCGCCGCCGTCCTCGCTGAATACTTCCAAGGACGGCTCCGACGGGGATGTTTTAGATATAGGAAGTACTGATCTGAGAAGCCGACAAGCTTTGTCCTTCATCGACGTGCCAAACGAGCGTTACGACTACATCGGAGAGTTGTGCGGCCGTTCGGTTGAAGAAGAGTGCACCGTTATGGACGGCACGCACGTCGTCATTCACCCGCCGCCTCCTTCGACATCTGGTGGAAGGAGTGAATCTGAGACATCCATATTTTCTGCGTTCAAACCAGCGCTATCGGCGAGAAATATTTTGTTTCCGTACACGAGAAAGAGCGGAACGTACAAGCGCAACGCGGAAACGATCCGATTAGTCGATCGAGAGTTTACGCAAGTTCTTCAAAAATTGAAAGATCTTCACTCAAAATCTGTCGTCGTTTCAAACAATTCAAACGGGGAATTACACGATTTAAGCGTTCGCATAGAAGGAAAAGGAAACAATGTGATGTCTTGCTCCGTGTGGAGAGGTTTTACGCCGGACAACATGTCCATTCGAGCTGTCGCGGAGAAGATCAAACCGATCAAATGCTCCTTTGGCGTTGGACGAGCGAAGAAGACGGCATACACGGACATGCGCGCTGGCTTGCCATCTGGTGCAGTGACGAACAACGACATTAACATCAACGCATTGACTGTCAAGTTGCAATCTCGATTTCCGCACTCGTACCCGCGAATCATCTCGGTCTCCCCGATGTGCGTTTTGCCGGGCGTGAGAACTCGCATCCAAATCCACGGAAGAAGTTTGAAGAACATAACTTTATGTGCTCGATTACACGGCAAGGCTGACGTCGAGGAGATCTTCATGCACAGCAGCGATGATCAGCAGAATTCGGAGCAAAAGAAAAGCGGAAGTTCGATTGCTTTATTCAAACTCCCGTTGTCGAAGCTTCGTCAAACCGAAAGAGCTCGCCACGCGATGTGGATGAAAGAGTACGACGAGATGCCACTCGACGCGTCCGACGAGATGGAGCACTACGAACTCGAAGCACGCAAGAGAAGGGAAGGGGGAATTTCTCTCAAGAACGACAACGAGAACTCCATCTCATCCATCTCGGATACCTCCTCGGACGACGAGCAAATCGAACAAGCGCCGTTAGAAACCGTCTACGTGGACGTCTGCGTCGACTCCTTATACGACGGCGGCTTATTCTTCCTCCAGTTCCTCAACGTCCCGTTCGCGTCTGCCTCGATCCCGATCGTCGTCACTCCGTTTCTGAACATCAAGCGCGAATTAGACAAAAAGTTTTCCAACCGAAAACTCGGCGACGGCGCCAGAGTCGTTTTGTTCAAGTCTGCCGAAATCACCGGAGGTCGCGGCATGGATTGGAATATCGACGAGTTCGCCTCCGCGTTGGAACACGATTTGGGGTGCCCCAAGTACGCCGACTTGGTTCGCGCGGCCAAATCTTCTTAAAGAAGAAGAAGAATTGAACAAGAAATTGTTCTCATTATGTTTATTATGTTTATTATTATTAGGTCAAAGACAACTTGTGTTATTATTATTATTATTATTATTATTATTATTATTATTATTATACCATTCTTTATTCGTCATCATTAATAGTATACTCTATCGTATTCTTCTTCTTCTTAGTAGTCTGTACTTTCATCCTTCGCAAAAAGTACAAAATCCAGCTTAAAAAAACCTCAGAATTTTATCCTTTTGCAGACACATCGCAACACATCTTTCTATTCTCGTCGTCATGTTCGCCGCCTCACATCAAAATCAACACGTCTTCAACACTGTTCGTACTACGAGTAAAACGACATCTACTATCAGAGGAGGAGGAAGAAGACCACCGACGATAAAAATTAAAGCCGCAGGTGGTGCTGCGGTGATGGACGACACCGGGGAAGTGACCATTCGCCGAAGACCACCGGCGGGCCATAAGGAACACCTCGGCGTGGGTTCCGAACGCTTCGCGTTTAAGATGGAAGCGGTGACACCGGAAGGCGAACGAATCGATAACGAGGAGAATAAACCGAGGAATATTCTGGAAGAAATCGTCTGGTATAAAGATTACGAGTTGACGTTGATGAAGGAAAAAATGCCGCTGAGTTTAGTCAGAGGACAAGTGAAGTTAGCGCCTCCGGTGTTGGATTTTAAACAAGCGATTATAGATCAAATGGAAAAAACAGGACAACCAGGGTTAATCGCAGAGGTGAAGAAAGCGTCGCCGTCGAAAGGGGTGATTCAACCGAACTTCGATCCGGTGAAAATCGCCAAAGCGTACGAGGAAGGCGGCGCGGCGTGTTTGAGCGTTTTGACGGACGAGAAATTTTTCCAAGGCGGGTTTGAGAATTTAAAGTTGATTAAAGAAGCCGGGGTCACGTGTCCACTCTTGTGTAAGGAGTTCATCGTGGACGCGTATCAAATTTATTTGGCGAGAGCGAGAGGCGCGGATGCGATTTTGTTGATCACCGCGGTTTTGGATAACCAAGATTTGAAGTATTTCACGAAAATCGCGCACTCGGTCGGGATGAAAGTCTTGTTGGAAGTGCACACGTACGGCGAAATGAAACGGGTCTTGTCCGGAGACTTTGAAATCGACTTATTAGGCATCAACAACCGCGATTTAGGAACGTTCAAAGTCGATTTAAACGTCACGGTAGAGTTAATGGCGACGGAGTTAGGGAAGGAAGTCAAGGAGAGAAACATCGTCATGGTTGGCGAATCCGGTATTTTCACCATCGACGACGTCAACGTGGTGCAAAACGCCGGGTGTGGCGCGATCTTAGTCGGAGAGTCGTTGGTAAAGCAAGATACCCCGGACGTTGGCATTAAAAAGTTGTTCGGGAGACCGTTGTAAAAAGTTCTTCGCATGAAGAGATATTTTAATACCAGCCTTCGTTCGCTCCGACCACCTCTTCGCTAATCTTATTCACTCTATACTGCGGTTTTTTCTCTTCTTCTAGTACCAACTTATCCATGCTCCCGCTGATTGTCATGTTACTTTTCGAAGAAACCACCTCTTTCACTTTCTCCGCCACCATCTTCTCCATCGATTTCTCCACTCTCGTGGCGTCGCTTTCGTTCGCTCGAAATTCGCACCGAACTCGCACATCTCCAACTCTTTCTCTCGTCTTTGCGCTCAACACCGGCGCGTCGATGGTGTCCTTCCCCAGACGAAAACAATCCCCTAAGGACATCTCGCTCACGCCGATTATTTCGTCCGAGAGCATTCTGTTTTCGTTTTTGATCATCAGTTTTATCGTCTGGTCGGTGATATCTGAGGACGTTTTGCACTTGTAACTTTCCTCCCAAACCGGATTACTTCCGCCGTTTTTAACCGTCTTCGTCCGCGTCTTTTCGCCGAGAAAGAACACCACGCAGTACGGGTCCATTTTGCCCAGGTAGGCGGTGTTTTTTAACTTGCTCGCGGAGACGATGGTGATTTCCAATATGCCTTGTTTGTTCGATGTCATTGTTGTTGGTAAAGCGGTGAATATTCTTTTCTGTTCTGGCGATTTTTTTCTTCAATAAATTAAGTTCTAATTTTACTGCTACTACGTATCATACTACTTCACGGCTCGAATCAAAACGTTCTCCTCTCTTTGAAAGTGTTTAAACACGCACAACTCTTTAACGAAGACGACGACGATATACTTACACGTTTTTTGTTCGTAAACTTTGACGTGCGTTTGTAAGTCGTTGGAACAGGCGTAAAGGACGACGGATTCGCGATGGGCGTTTATGGCGTCGCAATAAGCGCCTTTCAAGTGCGCGACGACGTATCCGGGTAAGGTTTTGGTCATGCCTGGGAGGAACGCTTTGTCAGGGACGAATCCGTCCACGAGGAGTTGGGCGTCGTCTTCACCGTCGCGTCCCGGCGCGTGGTGGTGATTTTGGTGGTGTTGATGTCGATGACTATGATCGTTGCCGCCGTAAAGCGCGTGTAATCGCGCTTCGGTGCCTGAGGCGCTGAAAGTACCCAGGGAAGATTGCGTGCTCGTGTCGATGACGACTCGTTTCTGAGCATTGTCGAACGTCGCGTGGTATTGCGTGATGTTCTGCTCGAAGCAAATTTCGTACGACCACCATCCAGAGCTGGATCGATGGCATCCTAATTTTCGTAACGCGCTTCGAGCGAGGAAACGGGCTTTGGAGTGCTGCGCGCGAGTGAAAAATCGAGGAGGATGCGCGTCGCGGGTGTTTCTGTTCGCGTCTTCGTCGTGGCGTTCGCGCGAGTTTATATCCTCTTCGTAATCATCGTCGTTGTCGTCTTCAAAGTCGTCCGCAGCGGTGTCCGGCACGTCCTCAGGAGCGGCGCACTTCGGAGGAGGGGGCGGTTGTCCATCTTCTCCTTCTCCCTCTTCTTTGCTAAATCCAGACGAACACTGTTGTTCTTCTATTTCTTCTTCTTTCGATTCGTCTTTTACGTGCATTTTATTCAACTCGCACACGAAAGCGCATCCAAGCTTTGCCGCGTTGATGCCAATCGCGTCCTCCATTAACAGATCTTTTTTGGTCGTTTTCGAGGTAATCTCGCCTCGTCTCGCTCTTTCATTGCGAACGAATTCATCTCGGTCTCGTAAATCCTTCAACGCGTTTGCTATTTTTGATGCCACATCGTTCCGGGTTTGAACATCAAACGCCTCTTCGCACGCCGTCGTTAACGCGTAGGAATCGAAGTGCGTCATCGGCGCTCGAATCGTCGATAACTCAATCGACGCCAATCCAAATTTTTGCTCCTCTTGTGGATCTTCTCTGTTATTATTATTATTATTATTATTATTATCCGTCATCGGTGGTTTCGGCACCGGCACCACCGCTCGATTTTTCATCGCGTTCGCTGGATTCGCCGTCACGCCTCCGCACTTGCTCACCAGACACGACATCACCGCCTTCTCTGCTGGCTCGTACTCGTCGTTCTTAAACGCGTTTCTCTCCATCAAATACTTCCACCGCAACTCTTTAAAACACTCAATCGCGATTGAATCGCACAATTCGCACCCCATTCGTTCGCCACTCACGATCGCGTCTCGCTTAAACCGTTCCATGTTTTGGAACGAATTCTTCGAGCGTCTCTTTTCTCTTCGTTTCTGTTTCACCTGTTCGGCGTGTGCTTTTCTTTTCGCTTCTCTCGCCGCTATTTTCTCCTCCGTCTCGACGCTGTTCGTCGTCGTCGTCGTCCTCATAGTATTTAATGCCAATAACTCTTCCTTCGCTCTCCTCTGCGCCTCTAAAATTCTTATTGCCTCCTGCTTCGAGTTCAAACTCTTCTCCGGTTCCCCGTGTCCATCATTCGCCATCCCCGGAGGATCCGGATGTTCCACCACCGTCGCGCCGAATTGCAACTCTTGCGTCGTTCGAATCTTCGTCTTAATCACGTGATGTTTCGTGTCCGCAATCTTCCCCGTGCCGAACTCTTCTTTACCAATCTGTTCTCGCTCGTACCATTTGTCCGATTCCGCGTACCCGTAGAAAAAATTCGCCTTTACATCGTCTCGAACGATGTTCATCGACGTCTGCGCGAAACCTTCTCCTCCTTCTTTGTTGTCTTCCTCTTTTGAGAGCAATCTGTGTACGATTTTTTGCACTTGTCTTTGTTGATGCGAATTCGAAGATGAAGGCCCAAAACCGAACCCGTTCATCGTCGTTTCGTACCGTTGCATCTCTCGCGCTTGGTCTTCGGTGCTTCGTTCCGTTCTGGTGAAGAAAAACGGCGACGGTAACGGGATGATGAAATCTCGCATCGTGTCCGGCGTTGGCGGATGATTTTCTTCATCTTTCGACGACGAATACGAGAACGATTGAATCCCAAGAAGGGTGTTCCCAAAAGCGAGGAAAAGGAAGACGAGGAAGAAGCGCGGCGTTTTTGGTGTTCTTGCTGTTGCTGTTCTCTTCTTCATTTTCTTCTTCTTCTTTCGTGTGTATGAGAGAAGAACAAGAGTGAAGTGTGATTAGAACAAGTAAGGGTGAAAATGTAAATACGGGAGTCCGTTGCACTCTACTTCGCTGCTCCATCGCTGTTACGACTACCACCACCACCAATTTCACCGAGTTCGGAGACGAAGTCGTCGCCGCCGCACATGTCCGTCGCTCCGTAACAGACGCTCTTCGCGCGTCCGTTCGTTCGCTCTCTTTGCGCGAGTTCTCGCAACGCTAAGACTTCGGCGTAGCATCCGCCGCCCAAGACGAAGGCGACGGCAGAGGCGTACCCACCGGCGTGTTCGTCTTGGTGCGACGATCGGTTTGAAAGAGGAACGCTCGCGCGTTGGGAAGCGGACGCTTTCGCGTCAAAGTAGGCGAAAGTATCCACGACCGCGTCGCCGCCGACGTCCCCGGAAGATGAAGAAGACGGTTGGTTCGCTAATAACGCCTCCACTGCGGCGGCTATGGGGAGTTGTCGTTCGCCGGACAACAAGTGTTTCGCTGTTTTCGTGATTAAATCAACCGATTGGCCGTATAATCTATCCGCCCAGTCTAAAATATCCGCTTGAGATCTATTGCTGCTGCTATTCGCGTTGCCGCCTTTGTTTTGTTGTAACTGTTGATTCAACGAGAGCATTTTTTTGACGTAGTTATACGCGCCGACTTCGCACCCGCTCGCTCTCAACGCGCCTTCGATGGCCTCGTCGTCGAGTTTACCGGTATTTCCAGAACTGTTCAGTTGCGAGGTGAGCAACAGTATCAACGCTAAGCGGATTTTGTCGCTCGCGGAACCTCTGCCCGTGGCGCTCAACAAACTCAACGCCGCTTTCCAATCGCCTTTGCCGTTGCAGAAATCTTCCTCGATGGAAAAGTACTCGTCCAAACCTCTTTGTTTAATTTCTTTTAACAGCGCGGTGGCAATGTTCGTGTGCTTATCGATTAACTTTTTGTGCTCTTGTAATTTCGGCAACGACTCCACCGCTTTCGTCAACTTGGCCGTGCTCGCGCCGGTTTGATCGTCGGCGTCGTCGCCCCCGGTGGAATTCGCCGCGGATGCAGACGCGGCGTTGACTTCCGCGATCGCTCTTTTATATTCCGCCAACTCCACCTCTACGCTTTCGGCCACTTTGGGAAACTGCGCGTCTTTATACTTTTTCCAGAAATCATCCGAATCGTCCAACGCGTACGATTTCGTCTTGGCGTCCGCGCCGACGGCATTTTTATCCGGCTTCACGTCCACTCGATTCAACTTCATGTGCAACACGTCGTGCACTAACGGTTCGTAGTGCCACGCGTGTTGTAAACTGGCGGTAAAATCGTAGTTTCTGTCAAAAATCGCGAGTATCGGTCTCGCCATTTGCTGCGCCGCTGCGCCGTTCGCGTTGCCGACGCCAATCAGCGGCATCTGCCCAAACCCGCTCCCGTTTTTACTCCCCAAATAATCTCTGAGTTTGCTCTCCAACTCTCTCCCGACCATTTCCGCGGCGCCACCTTTAGGACACCGAATAACCGGCACTTGCCCCATCGTCATGACCGTCGCGAACAGACCGTTGGTCACGTCCGCGATGCACTTTTCGATGTCCTCGACTCTGCTCTTCGGATCGTTCAACTTCTTAAACGCGTCCGGTCGCATGATTGAAAACACGTCGCGCTCTAAACTCACGAAATCCAAGTTTTGATCGAACACTCGTTTCACTCGATTCGCGATGTTGGCTTTCACCGAAGCCGTCGCCAGCTCTTCCAAAGCGCTTCTCGGCAGCGCTCTCGTGAAGTGAAAGTGATAACTCTCGTACAACGTCTCGCCCAAATCGTGCGACATTCTTTGAACGTTTCTCGCGGTCGGTTGCACGAAATAGACCGCCGGGACGTCTGGAATCTGTTCGCGTTCGCTCTCTAACAGTAGGGTTAACGTGATGCCGTGTTGTCGTAACTCGTTCACTTTTAATAACGGTGCGATGACATCGAACGTGAACTTGTCCAGGATTAAGATTTTGTACTGAATGTCCCCTTGATGTGATCTTCCTCCGAATTCCTCATCGCGTTGAGCGCTGTGACTAGTACTTTCGAGGACGTCGTCGAACATTCTCACGACGGCGCGTTTCTGTCGCGCGCGTAAATCCATTTGTAATCCGTTCGCCGCGTCCATTTTTCTTTTATTTTACTCGAGTAGTATCAGAGTATTATGAGGAATAAGAGAAATTTTGATCGATTTGAACTGAAGCAAAACGAGTGAAAATTCTGCAGACTGAGGAAAATACACCGAGAAAATCGAAAGCGAAAGGAAAAACGCGTACATATATTTTTGTGTGCATAATGCGTGTGTGTGTGTGTACCAGTATGTAATAATAATAACAACAACAGAACAACTCGTTTTCTTATTATATGGTTGATGACCTTTTTAAAAATAATGATATATCACGCGCGATATGCGCGACTTGGAGTACAATTTTTTTGCCGCGAGCGGTTGTTTAGAATATGTTCTCTCCTAAAAGAGCGTCAAAGTCAAAGTCGTCCGCGTCGCCGAGCTCGTCGATGCCTCGCAGATTCTGCTCGAAGTCGTCGTCGAGTTGTGGGTGTGGAAGGGCGTGGAGGTTGGCTCCCGCTGGCACAGGCGCTGGCGCCGCCGGCGTCGGGTTAGAAGGCGTGGCCGGTTTCTTCTTCTTTTTCTTCTTGTTCCCTCCGGCAGGCAGTCCCGGATCGAACCCGTCCATGATGGAGTCGAACTGCGTGAGAGAGGCTTTCTTTTGCTGCGCAAGCATGCGTTGTTTGAGCATTTCTTCTCGTTCGAGCTGTTGTTGAATCGCGGTTTGACGTTGGCGTTCTTGCTCTTGCTGCTTCTGTTGCTCTTGCAAGCGCGCTTTTTCTTCTTCCAGGCGTTGTTTGTGTTCTTCCAGGTGCTTTTTGTGTTCTTCTCGTCGTCGTTGAGCTTCTTGGACGGCTTTACTGTCCGAACCAAGCGTCAACGCGAACGCACGCAGCGGATCTTGGCCTATAGTTGTCGCACCGTCGCTCCCGCTGCCCGCTTTCTCTTGCTTAATCTGAACATTCGCCGCCGCTTCTAGAGGAGCAACCACCGGTT
>JACLAA010005163.1_pt1 | contig 12900 bp, 10 predicted proteins | sample 8027891 | NCBI WGS metagenome assembly JACLAA01 (sample SAMN15724900, study PRJNA655200) | protist metagenome | isolation source: fluorescence activated cell sorting (FACS) single amplified genomes of... | place: Spain: Blaines Bay Microbial Observatory, Mediterranean Sea | collected 2016-01-19 | reverse complement strand
TAATGGTAGAAATATCAATATTTCTGGTATTGCTACTCTTGGAACAGTCCAGATTTCTTCTGGTATTGTTACAGCAACAACTGGAATTGTTACCTATTATGGTGATGGTTCATATTTGACAGGTGCTGCACCTGGTCTTTCTGCTGCTATTGGAATTTCTTCTGGTGGCACCATAATTGGATCTGGTGTTACTATGGTTGACTTTACTGCAACCAACGCAACAATTACAGCAACACCAACTGTATCTGGCGTATCCACTGTTAACATCCAACCAAGTGTTTCACTTGGTCTCGTAATCGCACTTGGCGGTTGATAAATAATCCTAACACTTAAGAAAAAATGGCAGAAGCTTTTTCAAATAAATTAGCAAGGGCGGTAGGTGTTGTAACCAGCAGTACCGGTGGTTCTATTGGCATTACAACCAATTTAATTACAGGAATTTCAACTACAGGAGTGACTGTTGCTGATCTGGTTGATACCGGAAATTATCTTGCGGGAACAAAAGTTTCTTCGATCGGTGCTTCGCAAGTTGTTGTTGATAGAGATTCGACAAATACTGCTTCGGCATCAAGTCAGAATGTAAAATTCTTAACTCCACATACACTTTACACTTCTACTGGAGTTAAAACTATTTTAATCGGTGGAACTTTTGCTAATAATACCAACGGTCAAGTTGGTCTAACTGTCGAAGTCACAGACACCAGTGCATCGATTACTGTAGCAGTAGCAAGTAAAATTCCTGTTCCTGCTGGAAGTTCATTTGTTATCTCTGATACAGGTAAAACACTTCTTGAATCTGGTGATTCTATTAAGATTTACTGTGACACGGCAAACGCAATTGATGCAAATATCAGCATCTTGACAGGAGTCAACTAATGGCAGATCGCAACGGATATATTGGAAGGGCACCGGGTGATTCGGCTGTAACTGTTGCAAGGCAGACTTTTTCTCCGACTGGAGTTACAACAGACTTCACTTTTGCATCTGGGTATACAGTTGGATATCTGGATTTATTCCTGAATGGAACAAAATTGATAGAGGGGGTTGATTATACTGCAACTGATACTTCTACTATTTCTTTGATATCTGCTGCGATTAATGGTGATGTTTTAGAAGGTGTTGCATACAAGGCATTTAATCTTGGCGATGCCAATAGAATTGGTATTCAGTCATCTGGAACCCTGATTGGTAATGCTGAAACACTAAACTTTGTTGGAACTGGAAACACATTTGCATTAAATGGTTCTACTATTGATGTAAGTATTTCTAGTGGTGCTGCATCTATTATGACTATCGGTGTCAGAGTTGGCACTGCAGTTACATTTACAATCCCATCAACAAACACTCTCGGTGTAGTTGGGAGATCGGCAACAATTAACGTCCCAGTCTAAATAAAAGAAAAGCAAGAAAATGGCAAACAGATTTCCACTTATAGTTGATAGTTCTGCTTTACAGATCAAAGAGATTCCCGCTAACGACAATCTCGATCTGGCAAATAATAGTATCGTCAATGTTGTAGATATTACCGCTAGTGGTAATATATCGGTTGGTGGAACTCTGACATATCAAGATGTAACTAATATAGACGCCGTTGGTATTATCACAGCACGGGCAGGAATTAAAGTTCTTGCTGGTGGTATCAACGCTGTTGGAGTGGTAACTGCAACTTCATTTGTTGGTTCTGCTGCTGGTTTAACTAATTTAACTGGTTCTGCTGCTGCTTTAACTAACATACCTTCAGCACAATTATCGGGTGCTCTCCCTGCAATCGATGGATCAGCACTAACTAACGTTCTTTCTGGTGTTGGAATTGCAACCGCAGGAGGATATGTTGGTAGTGGAGCAACAACGCTAAAATTCATTGGTGCTGGAGTCAGTGCCATCACTACTCCTTCGGCAGGTGTTTCCACTATTCACATCACCGGAGGAGGTGGTGGAGGAGGAGGAAGCATCTCCACGGAAGCAGCAACTCCTTCTAATGCCGTTGCAACTCTTGATCTCACTGCAGCACAAGATCATAAACTATCAGTTACAGGTATTGTCACTGTTACTTGTTCTGGTGGAACAGAGGGTGAATCGCATACAGTAAGAATTATAAACTCTGCTAGTGCAACAGTTGGATTTAGCACATATTTCTTATTCCCATCAGGTTCTACACCAAGTTTACCGAGTGCAAGTGGAGCAGTTAGTTTGATTTCATTCACGGTAAATAGGGTAGGAGCAGCAGGAACACAACTGCTTGCTGGTGCATCTGTAAACTTTAGCTGAGAGTAAATAAATGGGAATCGCATTACCTCAGTTAGCACCTGCTTCTGAAGATAGAGTATCTGGTGCTCTAGTAGTTGATGGTAGTTTAAAATTTCAATCTGTCAATAAAAATTATCTATATCAGACCATTGATAATGGTACGAGTGGATTTACTCTATCACTTTGGATGAAACCATTCCAGACTGGGGATAGAGATGAGATATTTGATACTGTAGCATCAACTGGATTCTACCTTTATCGTCATACTGATGGAAGTATAAGAGTCAATAATAATTCTGCCGCTTTATTCACAAGTAATGGATTATATAAAGATACTAATGCATTTTATCATATAGTTTTTTCATATAATTCCACTGCTGGATATGGTTCTTTATATGTAAATGGAAAACATGATAAAAGTACAGTATTTGCAACTCAATTATATGCTGGAACTGCAAAGATAAGTTCCGAGGCTTCCTCTGACCCCGCAGAGTATAGTTTGGCACAGTGGTATCTGATTGACGGACAACAACTTGGACCATCATATTTTGCATATACTGACCCACTCACAGGAACTTGGAGACCTAAAAAGTTCAAAGCACAAGGAACCACAGTAAATGATGGAACTGTTTGGAGCAATGCATCCATGTCAGGTGATGGGACAGTAAGTAATAAAACCAATGCATTTGATGGAGGTATTTCAAATACAACAGGATCAACAGGAGCAAATACAAATTTAACATTTACTTTCACAAAATCAATACCTGTCAAAAATTCTGTCAAAGTTTATCATAACCAATCTGGAACAATAAAGATAAACAATGAAACTGCTGTCTCTACAAGTAGTGGTGGTGCAAATTGGGTAACTCTTTTTAGAGGACAAACAAATTTCACATCACTAACCTTAACTTCTACTGGTGGAGATACTTGTGATTTACGTGCCATAGCAGTAGATGGTGTTATTCTCAAAGACAGCACCACACAAAACCTTGCATTTGGAACAAATGGTTTCTACCTCCCAATGGATGGAAACTCGCCAATTGGAGAAGATAAATCTGGTAAAGGAAACAACTGGACACCAGATAACTTTGGTGGTTCTAATTTACTTGATAAAGCAACAGGTGCAAAACCAATCCTGAATACACTTCCTGGTGGAACAATTGCTACTCCTGGTGTATTTGGGAGTAGAGAAAACCAAACAATCGCAGTCACAGTAAGTAATGCTAGTGGAAATAATAGGTATTACTTTGATGGAAGTTTAACTCCCAATCTTGCTTTTACTAGAGGATCAACAATCACCTTTAATACTGGTGACTCAAGTGGTAATGGACACCCATTCAAATTATCCAGCACAAATGCAAGTGGTAGTGCTGGAACAGAATATACTGATGGTGTAGCATATTATATTAATGGATCTGTTGTAAGTGGTAGTGATTATGTAACTAACTATTCGAGTGGTGCTGCATCTGGATTTAGAGGTATTAAATGGACTGTTCCTCATAACCAATCAACCACATATTATTACTGCACTATTCATAATGGAATGGGTAATAATGGTGCTTTGACATCTACTATTGATGAAACCAAAGCAGACCCTTATGCCTGGAAGAATGTCCTTGCACTTCCATTAGTTGATAATGCTAATGATGTAAGTAATTCTATCGCATGTACCTCTACTACAAAGGCTACTACAGTAAGTGGTGCTGTGATCAATAATGCATATAGTAATTTTTATAGAGGAAGTTACTATTTTGATGGATCTAATGATTATATAAGTGCGGCAGACAGTACGGATTATGACTTTGGAACTGCGGATTTCACTACTGAAGTATGGTTTTATGCGAATAGTATAAGTGGTGATCAATACATAATGAATTTTAATGGAGGTGCTGCTAATGCTGGACATAATGGAATCAATATCTACAATAGCAATTGGAGAATTGGTGGATTTAACAATTATCTAATCGAAGGTAACGTAGGACTTGTTGCTAATAAGTGGACACATGTAGCAATATCTCGTGAAAGTGGAACCCTAAGAGTATTTGTTGATGGATCTAAAATTGGAGAAACAAGTGCAAATGTCAGTTTTGATTCTACTAGTGCTATATTTTTTGGGAGTAATGCAGGAGGATCTCTCAACTTTGGTGGATACATGCAAGATGCGCGTGTCTATAGAGGAGTAGCAAAATACACCAGCAACTTCATACCAGCATCAACCAACCCAGACATCCTTCCAGACACTCCATCAGGTATAAGTGGTAGTTCTAAACTCACCAAGATACCTGATTCAATCACTGAAGGTGCTGTTGCTTTTGATGGTGCTGGTGACTATCTTGTCGTTGAACATAGTGACATGGCAATGGGTACTGGTGACCTTACTGTTGAGTTTAGTGTGTACAACACAATCAATAAAAATTATAATGCGTTTATCTCCACTAGAGAAACTAGTAATGGCACTACAGCAGGTTTTGTTATTGCTTCAGATGCTGGAGGAGATCTTTATGTGCATTCAGCTGCGGCGGTGGCAGGAAATTATTCCGGTGATCTTACCTTGCCATTAAACCGATGGTGCCATGTTGCATATACTCGTTCTGGTGGAACACATCGTTTGTTCTTAAACGGAGTTGCTGCTGCTAATAGCACTACTACTTCTAGAGATTATACAGAAGACATGTTAGTTATTGGTGACAATGGTTATGCCAAAGATGAACCAGTTGCTGGTTTTATTTCAAATGTTCGTGTTATCAAAGGAACTGCACTCTACACTACAAACTTTACACCACCAACAGCACCACTCACAAATGTAACTAACACAAAACTTCTGTGTTGTCAGTCTAATACTTCTGCTATTGCAGCTGCAGTAACTCCTGTAACAATCACAGCAGGTGGAAACGCAGTAGCAAGCACCTTCAGTCCATTCAACACTGATATCAACACAGTTCGTGGACAAGAGACTGGTTATTGTACTTTGAGTCCTCTTACTGCGACTGGTACTTTTAGTAGGGGCAATTTAAGATATACTGGACCAGGTTCTTGGAAAACAGCAGGATCAACCATGTCTGTTTCTACTGGAAAATGGTATTATGAAGTAACTTTAGCTGGGAATCCATCTAATCAAAGTTCTGGTGGAGACTACCATTGTTTCGGATTTGGTTTGAAATCTGCTTTTGGAAGTACTACAGGTCCAGGTACTCAGACTGAAATACTTCAGATGGCAGGTACTGGATGGTATAAAAACTTTAGTGGCACCAAAACCAATACTAGCACCGTATGTGTAGCAGGTGATGTATTGTCTATTGCTGTTGACTTAGATGCTAATACTTTCACTTTTAGGCACAATAACAATCCAAGAGTAAGTGGTACTATTGGTGGCACAGCAGGTAGAGAATTATCTCCAATAATTGTGAGTTATAATACTCAATATGATATCATGGACTTTAACTTTGGTCAAAAACCCTTCAAGTTCCCACCACCAGATGGTTTCCAATCACTGAATGCTGCTAGTTTAAGACCAGAGACTGTGATTGCACGTCCTGATCAGTTTGTAAGTACAGTATTATGGACTGGTAATAGCACTGCAAGATCAATAGTCACAAATAATGCTCCAGATTTTGTATGGACCAAGCTTAGGAATGATGCAAACAATCATAACCTTTTTGATAGTGTACGTGGCGCAGAAAAAAAACTTAGGTCTTCTTCAAATAGTGGAGAGGCAACAGAGTCTGGATCACTTACTGCCTTTAACTCTGATGGATTTAACCTTGGCACAACGGGTAATGTTAATGGAAGTTACAATTATGTGGCATGGTGTTGGAAGGCTGGTGGAGGAAAATCTGGTGGTGGTGGATTTTTTAAAGATGGTGTTGAGTATGCAAGTGCTGCTGCGGCAGGATTAGATGGTGGAACATTAAATCCCACTGCTGCATCCGTTGGAACAAAACAAGGTTTTAGTATTATAAAGTGGACTGGAAACCGAGCAGCAGCAACAGTAAGTCATGGTTTAAACAGTGCAGTTAAATTCTATTTTGTAAAGAATTTAGACCGATCTTCTGATTGGATAACTTGGCACACAGGATTGTCAGGTGGTGGTAGTGGTTTTATACGACTTAATACGACTGGACATTCTGGTACTGCTTCCACCCCTTGGAACTCAACAATCCCAACTAACAGTGTGTTTTCACTTGGTGCAGATACTGAAGCTAACGGGAACGGTGATGATATGGCTGCATATCTGTGGTCAGATGTCCCTGGACTACAAAAATTTGGCACATATATTGGAAACGGACAACAAAATAATTTTGTAGAATTAGGATTTAGACCAGCGATAGTTTGGGTGAAGCGAGCAATTGCTAATAGTAGTCCTGACACATCAACTAATTATACTAGTTGGGTCATAATGGATTCTACACGACTCTCATATAATGGACTAACTCCAAATCATTTATTTGCAAATAAATCTATTGGGGAGGGTTATAGAGCTAATGGAGCTAATACAAGTAATCTTGGAGATATGCTCCTGGAACCATATTCAAATGGTTTCTTTATGAATAATTATGGATCTGAAGTTAATAGTAATACTAGCCAATATATTTACTGTGCATGGGCAGAAGCACCAGTATCTGGTTTGTATGGCGCACAGTCCAATGCCCGCTAACCTAAATAACTAAAAAATAGAATGCGATGGCAATAGGAAGACCCGTATCATTAACTAATAATGTAGCGTCTAAAACCATCAGTGTAACGGCAACAGCAAGTCAAACGCTGTTTACAGTCACTGGTGGTTATAGGATAAATCAAGTTGCCGTCTTTCGTAATGGTGTAAGACTTGCAGACGGATCTGATTTTACTGCCAGAGATGGCGCAACTGTAACACTTTTATCTGCTGCATCTGCAGGTGATGTTCTTGAGTTTCAGATTTTTGATGACTTTAGAGTTGCTGATGCAATTATTAATGCATCGGCAGAACAAACAATCAATGGTAATCTAACAGTTACAGGAACTGTTACAGGATCAACTGTAACTGGTGCAGCAATTGGTATTAGTTCAGCAGGAACTGTTGTTGGTGCTGCGAAGACATTAAACTTCATCGGCACTGGTAATACCTTTGCAATGAGTGGTGATACTGTCAACATCAGCATTGCTGGTGGTGGAGGTGGAGGTGGTCTTGGAACCGCAATTGCCTATGAAACTAGTAGTGATGCATCTCCATTCAGTTATATTGATCGTTATGCGAAAGTTTCTGAAAATATGATTTTTAATACTACTACTGCAGGTTTAAATACCTCAATAGTTGTTAGTGTTATACCAAATATTGAGATTAATTCTGGTGTTGCTGTTACAGTTGGCGCAGGTAAAACTATGATTATTGACGTACTTCAAATCGGAGATCTCTGATGTCAAGTTTAAGAGTAACTAGTTTAAGAGGAAGAACATCAGGGGTTTCACCAACACTACCTGATGGTGCTGTTGTTACTGGTGTAACAACATCTACATCTTTTGATGGTAACTTGAATGCAACCCAGTTATCTACAGGAACAGTTGCAGATGCAAGATTAGGAACTGTAACCTCAAGCAAACTTAGTGGTGCATTACCTGCACTTGATGGTTCTGCACTTACAAATCTAAATATTCCTGCAGGATTTAGCGAACTAGACGCCGCATTATTTAACTAAATAACTAAAAAGATATACCAATGGGACTCAAAAGAACTAAACTATTAGGAATTCAGTCAGTTACAGGAATTGCAACCGTTGGTATTTTGACTGTTGGAACCACGCAAACTGCTGGTGGGGTTGGCATTGCATCAACCACATACCTGAGAGGTGTGGTAATGCATAATACTGGACTTTCTACTGCAACTTCATCACTTTATATCTATCCTGCTGCTGAAGCAGCAACTGGAGTCGGAAAGACTGCGTATAGATTAGCAAGAGTTGATATTTCTTCTAATGAAACGTTCTTCTATGAGATGAACTACCCATTAGTTCTGGTAAATCAAGAAAAGATTGTTGTAGAAGTTACACAACCAGCAGCAGCAGTTGGAGGAGCAGGTATTGGTAGTGCTATCAACTATCAAATCCTTGGTGACACAGATATCTGAGGTAATTAACAATGGGAGCACGATCTTCGCAGAGTAGAGGTCCAGGTCTTAATGAGACTGATGGTCACCTTTTAGAATACTTTAGAAATACTTTTGGTTCTGGTGGAGGAGGAAATTCGGGACCAAATATACCACCACCTGATACTGGTTTAACAGCAACTGGTGGTGTTATTAGTGAATACAATGATCCTGGTGATGGGAATGTTTATAGAGCACATATCTTTACTTCAACAGGCACTTTTGATATAACTGCTCTTGGTAGTTTACCTGCTTCTATTGATTACCTAGTTGTTGCTGGTGGCGGTGGCGGATCTGATAGAGGTAGTGGTGCTGGTGGAGGTGGTGCTGGTGGTCTTTTAAGTTCTCATCCAGATATTGCATCACCATTTAGACAAACTGCATTTACTGGTGCAGTAAGAACTTACACTATGACAGTTGGTGCTGGTGGTGACCAGGGTAATGAATCAGGTGGTCGTGCAGGCACAAATGGAACACTCTCAAGCATTACATACCCAGGACCAAATACCGTAGTTACAACAACTGGTGGTGGTGCAGGGGGTCAAGCTAACTACAATCCACCTGGTACTGGCAACTCTGGTGGATCTGGTGGTGGTGGTAATGGTGGTCAATCCGGTGGTGCCGCAACAAATTATCCTGGACCTACTCAACAAGGATTTCCTGGTGGTCCAGGAAGTCCTTTCGCTGCTGGTGGTGGTGGAGCTGGTGGTGCTGGAACTGGTGGAACCCCGCGTGCAGGAGGTAATGGAAAAAGAGTAAGAATTGCTGGACCAGCCAATAATGGTGTAGGTGGACCAGGACCAGGATCTGAATTTGCATGGTTTGCAGGTGGTGGCGCAGGTGGCACAGATCCTAGTCCCGCAGGAGCTGGTGGATATGGTGGTGGTGGCAATAGTGGATATCAAAATCAACCTTGTCCTGAATCTGTAGTAACAGAAAGAAATGGATTATCTGGAACAGGTGGTGGCGGAGGTGGCGGTGCTGATGGAACTAATAATTTTGGTGGTCTGGGTGGTTCTGGTGTTATAATAGTTCGTTATCAAATTGGAAGCATTACTGCATCAGCAAAAGCATCTGGTGGTTCTATTAGTTTCTATACTGATCCAGGTCCTGGAATTCAAAAGACAATTCACACCTTTACAAGTTCTGGTCAGTTTACTGATCCTGGATCATTTAGTGAGACTGTAGAATACGTCATTGTTGGTGGCGGTGGTGGTAGTGGAACTCAATGGGGTGGTGGTGGAGGTGCTGGTGCATTTGTCACTGGAACACTTGCAGTTTCATCATCACAAACTGTCACAATTGGTGCTGGTGGTAGAGGTGGCAATGTAGGAAATGGACCTGATGATGCAGGATATCCTGGAAACACAACCACCTTTGGACCCATCACTGTAAAAGGTGGTGGAGGTGGTGGTGGTGAATCACAAAGTGGAAAAGATGGATCAGACCCATATGGTGGATCTGGTGGTGGTGGACAAAGAGGTGGTGTTGGTACTAACAGTGGAACATATGGTAATCCTGGTGGTACATATACTCCAAACCCTGCTGGTGGATCTGGTGGTGGTGGTGCTGGTGCACCAGGTGGAAATCCTGGACCATCTCCCGTAAATAATGGTGGTGCTGGTGGTATTGGTTCTCAAGTACCAACAACTTTCCGTGATCCTGCATCTGGTGTAGGAACTCCTGGACCAGGAGGTAATAGGTTCTACCTTGCTGGTGGCGGTGCAGGTGGTTCTTATGGTGGTAATACTGGCGGTGCTGGTGGATCTGGCGGTGGTGGTCGCGGAGGTGATCCCTCATATGGTGGAGGACAAGAAGGTACAGCTAACACTGGTGGTGGTGCAGGAGGAGGAAGTTTTGGAGCTCCTAATTATGGTGTATTTGGTGGTTCCGGTATTGTCCTCATTGCATATCCTACCTAAATAACTAAAACAATAAACTCATGTCAAAGTTACAAGTAGATGACATTGTAAACAAAGAAGATACTGGTTCCGTGGGATTTTCTCGCGGAGCAGTTGTCACTGGAGTTGCTACGGCGACATCATTTAGTGGTCCTTTGACTGGTAATGTAACTGGTAATGCTACAACTGCTACAACTGCAGCAGAGGCAACAGAAGCAATTGCTGCCAAATCTGGTAGTGCATTAGAAACATCAATTAACGGAAAGACATCACCAGGCAAGGCAATTGCATTGTCTATGGTCTTTGGGTGATAAATAAACAAAAGAGGTATTATAGGTAATGGCTGCACCTAATATAGTAAATGTTACAACTATCACAGGGGTAACCACATTCAAATCTGGTATTGGAACTGCTGGTGCAATCACTACAGTCGTTTCAAACGCTGCATCGAGTGGTAAAGTATTAAAAATTAATTCTTTGATGGCATCAGGAATTGGTGCAACTACTGGAGTTACAGTAAAATTATCTAATAATGCCGCAGGGACAGGAAGTTCTGTTTCAATTGGTATGACACTATCTGTACCAACATTCTCCACACTTGCAGTTATTAGTAAAGACAATTCAGTATATGTTGAAGAAGATCGTTCAATAATTGTATTTGCACAACCAAACGCAGGAACTATTGACGTAGTTTGTTCATACGAAGAAATTAGCTGAGGAGGATAAACCATGGGATATCTAGGCAGACGCATAGGTTTATCACAAGATCAAGGAGATTCTAATCCAGGAGCAGCAAATGGTGCTGTTGGTGGTGGATTATTAGATTTACTTTCACATGGATATTTTGAGAGACAAGGAGATATTTACAATGCTCCTGAAGTACCACCAACAGGTTTAACAGCAACTGGTGGTGTAATTAGTGATTATCCGGATGGTGGAAGTAATATTTACAGAGCACATATCTTTACTTCATCAGGAACTTTTAATGTAACTGCTCTTGGTGATTTTCCATCTGCTGTTGACTACCTAGTTGTTGCTGGTGGTGGCGGTGGTGGATGTAGAGGTGGTGGAGGTGGAGCAGGAGGACTTCGTGCTACCACAGATCAAACTGGTGGTGGTGGAAGTTTAGAATCTGTAGTTCCAGTTGTAGTTGCTCCTTATGCTGTAGTAATTGGAGCTGGTGGTGATGGAAGTGTCGCCATCTCTGCTAAAGGAGTTAATGGTGTTAATTCCTCATTAGCATATAATGGTGGAACTATCACATCTACCGGTGGTGGTGGTGGAGGATCTGATACATCTCAACCAGGATCTCCTGGTGCATCTGGTGGTGGTGGATCTAATGGTGGATCTAAAGGAAACGGATTGGACGGATCACCAGCCCAAGGATTTAATGGAGCAGATGCTAGTGGAGATGCAAATGGAGGTGGTGGTGGAGCAGGTGCGGTAGCTCCACCTAATGGTAATGGTGGTCCTGGTGTTCAAGTTGCTATTGCTGGACCTACTGCATTTACTGGTGTTGGTGCATTAAATCCTAGTACATCTCAGTATCAGTGGTTTGCTGGTGGTGGTGGTCGTGGTCATGGACTTAATGGCACCTCTGGAACAGGTGGTATAGGTGGAGGTGGTGATGGTGTCACTTTAAAACCTAATGGACCTGGTAAATCTGGAGCATCAGGCACTGGTGGTGGAGGTGGAGGAGGTGGTGCTGACTCATCTTATGTTGCAAACTATGGTGGATCTGGTGGTTCGGGAATTGTAATCGTAAGATATCAAATAGCAGCAGTATCAACTGCAAAAGCATCTGGAGGTTCTGTTAGTTTTTATAATTCTGGTTCTGGTTTAAAAACAATTCACACCTTTACAAGTTCAGGAAACTTTATTACACCAGGAACATTTGATGAAAATGTAGAATATCTTGTTGTTGGTGGCGGTGGTGCTGGAGGTGGTATATCATTTAGAGGTGGTGGAGGTGGTGCTGGCGCAGTTATTCACGGAACCACACCAATTTCTTCCCCACAAACTATTGCAGTTCAAGTAGGTGGAGGTGGTCATGGTTTGTATAGTTATGGTATTAATCCAGGACCAGGTGGTAATGGAACTAATTCATTCTTTGGTCCACCAATAACTGCTCCTGGTGGTGGTATGGGTGGTGGATATGTATCACCAACATCTGGTATTGCTGGTGGATCTGGGGGTGGTGCTTCTGGTGGACCTGGTTCCGGAACAGGTGGAAATGGAACAGGTGATCCATTCCCAGGAGACCCTGCTGATAATTCTCCTGCAAATGGTTGGGGTCATGATGGTGGTGCTACAGTTGATCTTCAACAAGGAGGTGGAGGTGGTGGTGCTGGTGCTGTTGGATATGTAAACAACCCTCCTGTAGGTAACAACAGAGGACTTGGTGGATCTGGTATTCAAGTTCCCGCAACATTTAGAAATCCAGTATCAAACCCATCTGGAACTGGTGGTGGTGGTTTAGGTGTCCAAAATCCCACTGGAACATCTTGGTATATTGCTGGTGGTGGTAATGGTGGTGGTTATTCCAAACCAACAGGTGCAAACCCATATGCGGCTACTGTTGTGCCAGCAGGTGGTGGGGGTACTGGTGCTATTGATGGACCTGGAAACTCACCT
>JACLAA010000038.1_pt1 | contig 12910 bp, 7 predicted proteins | sample 8027891 | NCBI WGS metagenome assembly JACLAA01 (sample SAMN15724900, study PRJNA655200) | protist metagenome | isolation source: fluorescence activated cell sorting (FACS) single amplified genomes of... | place: Spain: Blaines Bay Microbial Observatory, Mediterranean Sea | collected 2016-01-19 | reverse complement strand
CGCCGCTCCGAAGTGCTTCGCGGAGGGGATGCGCCTACAGTGGACGGCTGTCGCGCTGTGTTTGCTAGTATGTTACAGTCCGCTAGGTAATTGCAAAGCCGCGGTCGGCGCGGTTTCGCGCTGTGGAGCGAAGCTGTTGCAAGGTTAGACTGGTAAGAGCGAGCGTTGTGCTGCTGGACAGCAGCGCTTGCATCTCACGGCTGCGCGCGTCTAGCACGGCTGATTTCCTGGCACACGAGATATTTACTCAGCCGCGCACGCGCAAAAAAGAAGTAGTGGACCATGGCCGCCCGTCGCAAGGCCCGCGAAGCGCGCCGCCAGCGCCGCACCCGCTGCTGCCGCTGGTGCTGCATTCGACTGGCCGTCGTCGCGCTCGGGTCCGTATTCTCCTCCGTCCTCCTAGTCCTGAGCCACATGGAGTCCGTGCAGCACGGCAAGTCGTTTGCGGTGTCGCACGCCGGCTCCGTGCACCACGCCAAGAAGGAGCCGGAAGTCTTCGAGAAAACGGCCCGTAAACCCGTCACGTCTTTACTGCGCGGTTCGGTGGAGAAGGACGACGACCGGCCGCCCCGCCATGCGACGGGTGAGCGGTACGTGCCTCCCCCTCAAGAAGAGGTCAAGAACGACCTGCCGTCGCTCCAGGAAATCGTTTCCACGCTCCGAAACTTCCTCGACGAGGTCCACCGGGCCTTTGGGAGAGCGAAACGCAAAACGAGGGAGGAGGTCTGGGCCGCCTACGTTGCTGTTGCTGAGACCCATTTACTACCTTTTGAGCGAAGAGTACACAAGTCGAAACGACCGGTACGAGATGACGGCTCGATCTTCGTAAGCATAGCAGCTTATCGGGACCACATGCTCGCCAATACGCTGACGGAGCTCTTCACGCACGCGGCAAAGCCGGAATCCATTATCGCCGGCGTCGTGCAGCAGAATTGTGTGGTCAAGTGCAAAACAGGCGTGCAAGTCGTCAGCAAGCCGGGCGAGCCCGTGCGGACGAAAGTGAGCGACGCGCCCGCTGATGCCGATGGTGTTGCTGAGTTCTGTGCTTCTGACGTTGGTTCAATACATTGCAAAGCGGGTAGAGTGCGTGTTTTGAGGGTGAACGAGACCGAGTCCTTAGGACCGGCCTTCGCGCGGTATCTCGCCTCGAAATTGTGGTTAGGCGAGCAGTTCTACGTGCAGATCGACGCGCACATGTGGGCGAGGGATGCCTGGGACGACGAGTTGCGGAGTGAGATGACGGCGACGCCGTCCTATCCCCGGTCAGTCATGTCCGCGTACCCGCCAGGCCCTTCCAATGGATGGCAGAGCATGGCGCCCTCCGGCAAACTTTGTAGTGGTACTTTTAGTACGTCTCCGGTCGAAGCCCACATTTTTCGGTTAGGTGGTGGGGGTGGCGGTAGAAATATTGCCGCACCAGCCCCGGAACCGCCTAGATCTATCTTCGTCGGCGCGGGCTTCTTCGCGGCCCATTCTAGCTTCTTGCAAGTGGCGCCCTTCGACCCGTTCTTGCCCTTCGTTTTTATGGGCGAAGAAATTATGCTCACGACGCGGTTCTATACGAACGGCTTTGACGTCTATTCTCCTCGCGTGAATTTTTTCGCTCATCAATACAGACCGGGACGACTGGGTCTGCCGAAGTTCTGGGAGTCGCAGGATAGGGCCTTTGGGTCTGGTGGCTCAAATACCAGATTTATGCTCATGATCGTGGACCGGGTCAAACACATGGTCGGCTACGAGTCTCCCGTGAAGAACCCGGACGTGCTGAACCATGCTGCTGATAAGGACGGGCCGAACTATGGCTTGGGGAGTCACCGAACATTGCAGGAGTTCCTGCGGTTCGCGGGCCTGGACATGGTCGCGATGACGGCTCATAGTCCATCCTGGTGCGCTAGGAACGATTACCCGCCTAACTAACTAGCCGTAATGAACACTTCCTTGCCCCGCCAAAAACGTTCTAAACGCGGGATCCTCGACGATCTGGTGGACCACTTCCCCGTAGTTCACGACGACCCCGTCCTTCGACTCGAGAAACACATTCTCGCACAACGCATCAACTTCCTCGGGAGTGACGGCCGGGTCGCCGAACCAGCTTGCAACATTATTCATCGCATTTACGATCAATGCGAGCTCGTGCTTCTTGATCGAACCGGCGTCGTTGACGTCGAACATCTCGCAGCCGAACAACACTCGCGCCTTGACGTCGCCTCGGACGAGCGGCGCGAGGCCCGCCAAAAACTCCCGGTAGTCGATCGCAGCCGCCCCCATCTTGTCGAACATCGTGAACATCCGCTCGAGAATTTCGACGTCTTGCGGCATGATGTTCGCCGCGGTCATCGCGTCGGCGAGCTGGTCGCGGTTGATCATGTACGCGCCCGTGACGCACGCGTCTCCAAAAGATTTGCGGATCATGCCCATCTCCTTCCTCTCGATCTGCGTCACGTTGGCCATGGCCGCGATATACAATTGTTTTTCGCCTTTGACGGACGTGGCGTTGCCCATGGTTTATAGCGTGTGCCAGAGGGTTGGGTCTGTCTGGGCTGCCCCTGGCGCCCTTGTGGTGCGAGGCTGCGGTGACGCGTCCGTCCGGTCGTGGAGATGTCGTGCCGGCTTCGCTCGCGAGGGGTGCGTCGCGACGGCGGCGCTTGGGCAGCCCTTTGTTTTGCGCGCTGCACAGCTTGTGTCGAACCCGCACACTAGGCGCGGCCTCGCTAGCTTTGATGGAGGCCTCCCGAGGCCCTGGTAGGTCCCAGGACGCATACCTATCATCATTTTGCGGTAGCGCGGTGAAGGCCGAAGTCCCGGTTGGCCAACGCGACCGTCGAGCGTGCTGCGGCGCGCGACGAGGATCCGCCCTCACTTGCTGTGCTTGGCATCGGATTCCTTCGCAGCGCTGCGAACCACCTTCACAAGGCGCGGGCAGCCTATCCAAGTAACAACACAGCTATCATGGCCCTCGCAGCGGCGGCGGCGGCCATGAAGCTCAAGAACAAAGGGAGCGTGACGGTCCAAGTCGTTGTTAGGTGTCGACCCCTGAACAAGAAGGAACTGGGGGAAGATAGGAAACCTATAATAACCATCGACGAGAACCAAGTAAGCATCGTCAAAGGTCTTGGGAAGGACAATCATGTCATGTCCGACGAGGAAAAGAAAGCGACAAAAAAGTCTTTTACGTTTGACGCGGCCTACGACGAGCAGTCGACGCAGAAGCAGTTCTACGAGGAGAGCTGCTACCCCTTGGTCGAGAGTGTGATGGAAGGCTTCAACGGGACGATCTTCGCCTACGGCCAGACGGGCTGCGGCAAGACCTGGACCATGATGGGGCCGCCTTCGCCTCTCGAGTTAAGGGGTGTTATACCTTCTTCCTTTGATCATATTTTTGAAAATATAAAAACGACGACGGATTGTGAATTCTTAGTACGGTGTTCCTACCTGGAGATTTATAACGAAGAGATCCGGGACCTGCTCGGGGACGACCCGAAAGCTCGCTGTGAACTGAAGGAGGACCCGTCGAAGGGCGTCTACGTCAAAGGGTTAAGTAATGTGGTGGTCAATGATGAGGCTACCATAAATAAAGTGATGGAGAAGGGTTTGAAGCACAGAACGACGGGCGCGACGTTGATGAACGAAGGGTCATCTCGTTCGCATTCCATCTTCACCGTCGTCCTAGAGATGAACAGAAAAGACGAAGGTGGGAAAGACCATTTTACGATGGGTAAATTGAACCTGGTCGATCTCGCTGGTAGCGAGCGGCAGTCGAAGACGGGCGCTTCCGGCGATCGGTTGAAGGAGGGCTGCAAGATCAACCTATCTCTATCAGCTCTTGGTAACGTCATCAGTGCTTTGGTGGACGGCAAGGGCAAGCATATCCCTTATAGGGATTCTAAATTGACAAGACTCCTCCAGGACTCCTTGGGAGGCAACACGAAAACACTAATGATGGCCGCGGTGTCGCCGGCAGATTACAACTACGACGAAACTTTGAGTACTTTACGCTACGCGAATCGCGCGAAGAACATCAAGAACAAGCCCAAGATTAATGAAGATCCGAAGGATGCTATGTTAAGAGAATATAAAGCGCAGATCGATCAGCTCAAGGCGATCCTCGAGGCGCAGGCGGCCGGCCAGCCGCTCGACGGGCGCTGGGCCGGCGAAGGCATGGAACAACCTGTTGGTATGCAACAGGTTGTGCACGTCCCGGGTCAGAACACCGTCGTGGAGCGCGTCGTGACGAAGGACGGCCCCGTGCAGATCCAGAGAGTGGTCGAGAAGGAGGTCGTCGAGGTCGAGAAAATCGTCGAAAAGGAAAAGGTCGTGGAAAAGGTTGTTGTGCAAGAGAAGATCGTCAACGTCTTGAATGCGGAGGGCGAGGCCTTGACCGAGTACAATGCGGCGCTCGTGAACCAACGAGCTCAATTAGGAGAGCAGCTCGAGGGCCAGAAAGCTATGGCAGCTAAGGCCCAATCGGATGTGAGCGCGGTGATGGCGAAATTAGCCGCGCTGCAGTCACGCGTATGTGGCTCGTCGCTGAAACGCGGCGAAGCTGCTGATGACCAAGCGTTCGAGGAAGCTTTGAAGAGGAAGAAGGAAAAGGAGAAACGCATCAAGAAGCGCCTGGAGAAGAAGCGGCGCGCGGCGCAAGCGGCGGAGGAGGGGCGACTCGCTGCGGAAGCGGAACGAGAAGCGGTGGAGCTCGAATTGCAGGAGGCGGCCCTCGAGATGGACGAGCGCGAAAGGGAGTTCCGGAGGGAGAAGAAGAAGCTGAAGCGGAAGATCCTACAGGGTCAGAACGAGATCGAGGATCTACATGATGAGTTCCAGCGCGAGCGCGAGATGCTGCAGGACAACGTGCGGGAAGCGAATAGGGACGCGCAGTTGTGGCGGCAAGTTTGTGAATTGGTCCTAGATAAGAACTTGGTGGACCGGGTCTGGCAGCGGTCCGAATTCAATGAAAGGGAGGACAAGTGGATCCTACCTGAAATGTTACGGGCGAAAAGGCAGTACCAGGACTTGTCGTGTCCGCCGCTGCCGGGCATGGGGCCGACGCCGCCCGTCGAGGGCGTGTTCGCGCAACGACCGGCGTCGCGGTCGCCGCGCGCCGTGATGGGCCTCGCCGGAGCGGCTAGGCCGCCGTCGCAGCAGCCCGGCGTCGGTGGCCTCGCCGGCGCCGCGAGACCTCCATCATACTCGCCGCGATTGGACGACTTCATGGACGCTCCGCGCGAGGAGTACTCGCGTCCCTCCTCAAACGCGATCCCGTCGCGGCCGACGTCCTCGCGGCCGGGCTCGACGCGGCCGCACTCGCGACCGTTATCCAGAGCCGGCGGCTCGCGGGGCGGCGACCAGCCTCGCAGAAGACGGAAGGAGAAAAAGCGCGAGAAGTCGCGGGAGAACCCCGGAGGACTCGCGGGCGCGGCCGTCGGCGGCCTGGCCGCCGCCGCCGGTGGCGGGCTGGCCGGGGCCGCCCAGGTCGGCGGCCTCGCGGCCGCGGCGGCGAAGCCGCCGTCCCAAAAGCCGCCACGGCCCAAGAAGAAGGCCGTGGGTGGCCTTGCTGGTGCGGCGCAGCGACCGGTCGGTGGGCTTGCTGGTGCGGCGGCGGCGAGCTACGACTACGATATCGCGTCGCCTTAGTAACTTGTTGGTTTTTTTTAGTCCTATCGACCAGTGCTACACGTTGTGCACGGTGTGCGCGGTGTGCCAACGTGCTCTATCGTTGCGGTGCTAGGACTAGTGCCGCGACTTTATTGTTACGGTGCTATGACTAGCTTGCGACGCCCCTGGGGGGGAGACACCGCGCGACGCCGATTCATCGGCGCCGATAAGTATGTGGGCTAGTGACTTACGGCGCTAGCTCTGCGACATCGAAAAAAAGCGCTGTGGCGGATCCCAGCCCTGCAGAAGCCTGGTGACGAACAATCAGCGTTTACGCTGCTCACACAGTGGCCATAGGGCCGTACCTGCGCGATTCAACGCCATCGACGCGTGTGAGCACCGTGAAACAGCTTGGCTGCCCGGCAGCTGACGCCGTCGACCGCGCCGTAGCGCAAGATCGCACCAGCTGGACGCTGCGAACGACGCAACAAGTAGTAAAATATGGCGGAACTCGGCGACTTCGTGGCCCAGGGCCGGCGCAAGCACTGCGAGGTCACGCTCGAGATGATGGATTATAAACACGTCGACGGATGCAGCGACGTGCCCGAGTTAAGATCGATCTTGCAAGCTTTAAAGAGTGGCGAGCACGGCAAGTACCCTCACTTAGAGAGACATACCGAAAAAAGAATCCTGGGTTTGCTCCCGGAGAAGGATCGAAAAAAGATCGAAGCGCTGGCCTCGACGCCGTCGGCGCAGGACGTCGCCGACGCTGCCAATGATATTAATACATTCGTGGGAGAAAGCAAAGAAGATGACGATCGCTTGCGCACGGAAGTCTACGTGAAGACGGGCGGGAAGCAGCTGCCGCCCGTGCGGGGGAGGAAAGCTGCACCCGTCACGAAGGAGGTCTCGAAACCATCAGCCGAGGAGTTGGAAGCGAAGAAGGAGAACAGAATTCCAGGATATGATTTCCGCGCCTGGGACAAGTACGACGTCGACAAGGAGTGCGACAAACTCGACGATAAGGAAAAAAGAATTGAGGAAGATCGGAAGCGACGGGCGCGGGAAGCGCGGGAGCGGGATGATGCGAAAGCGAGGAAGGCTCTTGAGGACTTGGCCAAGTGTCGCACGGAGTTAGGGTGTGATGATCTGGCTCCTGCGGAAAGACAGTTCCTCGCGAGACGAGAGAAGAACAAGGGCAACGAGGCGTACCGAGCGTCGGAGAATCGGGACGCGTATGATTCCTACACTCGATCCTTAGCTTATGACGCGTCTTCGGCCGTCGTGTTTGCGAATCGGGCGATGGCGTGCCTGCGACTCGGTTTATTGGAGCGGGCCGAGGACGACTGCACCTGTGCTTTAAAAATTGATCCGTCCTACCACAAGGCGCGTCAACGGAGAGGCATGACGCGGCACAAACGCGGCAAGTACGCGTTGGCCATCGAGGACTTCGAGCGGGCCTGTGCGGACGACCCGGACAACCTGGCCCTGCGCAAGCTGCTGAAGCAGGCCTGCGACAAGTTCGAGGAGGTGCGTTTCGCGGCGTCCTTTTGTTCTTTGCGGCCTCTCCCTTGGGGGGTTTTATCTATTGGTCGGCGCGCGTGCGGCTCGTTTGCATCGTATACGTCTCGGCTCGCGTGCGTCTGTACGGCGCGACGGCGGTGGATCCGTAGAGTATCTGTACGGCTCGTGCGCCGCCGACGTATCCCTCGGACGCCGAGAGTCGATGGCGCATTAGCTCCACCGGACGCCATCGCCGCGACCCGACACACATCACACAGGTCGAAGGTAAAAAGGCGGATTTAGCCAGGGACCCGGCGGCGTTCACGGCCGTCGCCATCGAGTCTGACGATGACGACGACGCCCCGCAAGAAAAAGGCTTCACGAAGATCACGATCGCGGACGAAGATTCGAGCGACGAGGAGGTCGTCGAGATCAATCAATCGGGAGGTTTTGAATTGCCGTCGCCCACCGAAGACGACGTGCTGCGCAAGTTCGAGACGATGGACGAAGACGAGTTGATTGTGGAAGAGGTGCCCGTCCAAGGGACGAAAATAGCGATTGAGGACGACGACGACAGTGTCGAGGAGGTGAATCAACGAGAACCTATTCATTACGCAGACGAACGCCGGTGTTGCAGTGTCGAGGAGGTGCCCGTGAAGACCGGTGGCACGAAGGTCGCCATCGAGGACTCCTCGGAAGATGAGGAGAATTTGCTCGTGGCCGAGACCGTGCCGGAGTCGCTGAAGCCCGATCCGCCGTCACGAGGTGTCAAGGTCGCGATCGAAGATGATGATGATGACGACGAGCCGCCGCCGCCCGACGTCTCGCCCGCCAAGTCGTCGGACGGCTCGTGGGAGGTTGTGGGGGATAGTTCCAAGGCCGAAACTCTGAAAGGCGAGGGCAACGAGCTGATGAAGAGGGGTGATGTGAATGGTGCCGTGGCGAAGTACTCGGAAGCTCTCGAGGCCGATGCGCAGCACTACGCGTCGCGGGCCAACCGGGCCATGGCCCGTTTGCGGTTAGGTGACGTGGAAGGCGCTTTTTTGGATGCGGACGCCTGCTGCCAGCATGCCGACGTTGCAACGGATGTCTCGAAGCGCGTCAAGGCTTTGTTTCGGCGCGGCGACGCTCGGGAAAGGTTGGCGGCGTCCGCGGCCACGCCGAAGGCCAAAGTTGTGGAATTGGAGGCGTCTTTGCAAGATTTAGATGAAGTTGTTCGTTTAGAACCGCGGAACGACGTCGCCGTCGCGAAGCGCAGGGCCGTATCTGACGCGTTGGCCAAGGCTAAAGCATTGGTCCGCGAGGCGGCGCAGGCGCCGGCGAAGGCTACGACGGAGAAGGGCCAATACGAGGGCGACTTCGCCGCGTCGGACAAGGCCAAGGCCGCCGGGAGCAAGGCTTTGGCGGAGGGTAACTTGGACGAGGCCGAGGTTTTATATACGCGAGCCCTGGACGCGTGGCCCGGGAATGCGGCAGCTAGGAACAACCGAGCTTTGGTACGGTTGAAGAGAGACGACTTCGAGGGCTGCGCTTCGGATACGTCCGAAGTCCTCAAAGCGGATCCGAAGAACCTCAAGGCCTTGTATCGCCGAGGCGTCGCGCGGCGGGCGCTCGGCGACTTTGGTGGTTCGTTAGATGACCTCGACGCTCTCCTAGCTCTAGCCCCGGGCGACCGCGCCGCAACCACCGAACGCGACGCGACCAGGAGAAAGATGGATGAAAGAGACGGTCTACAAAGGAAGAGGACGAAGGGTGTGGTCAAGCTCGACGCGCCCGTGCCCTCGAAGGCCAGCCTCGTCAAGCCGCCCTCGCCCTCAAAGAAGGTAGTGGCCGTCGATGCGCCGCCGCCGCCGCCCTCTTCCAAAGCACCTCCGGCGCCTCCCAAGCAGAACACGGAGGAGAAGATCCAGAAGGCCGTGGCGGCCGCGCGGTCGAGAAACGCGAAGAAAGTACCTACTAAAGCGCCGAAGACGGCGTCGGAGCTGGAACGGACCTGGCGCGAGCTGAAGGGTGATCCAGAATTGTGGAAGGAATACCTGGGCATCTTCAAGAAGAAGACGCTCGAGAAGCTCGACATCAGCCTGTGCCCCGAGGTTCTGGTCGACGTCATCGGGAGCGCGTCGGCGATGGGGGGCAAGGCCGCGAGCGTCCTGGCGGGCGCGTCGAGGGCGCCGGGCTGGGCTGTTACGAAGGCGTTGCTGTCGCAGGAGGACCTCGCGCGCGTCGCGGCTGTCGCCGACGCGGCCGACGGCGAATCGGCGGAGAAGCTGCGGGCGGGGTACGGGCTCTGAGAGTTTTTGCGGGGGCTTTTTTTAATCTCCATTTTGCATCGCTGCCTGTAAAACCCGTTTTGATTGCGCATTATTGCCGGCGCCGGGCGGCCAGTCGCACGCTCGACGCGAATATGCGTCATTCCGCTTTGGCGTTGATACTGAGCGCCCCTGTTGTCTGTCTGGCCTTCGCACCGAAGCGCTTGCAGACCCGGGGCGCGCTCAAGCTCTCCTCCATAGCCACTGTAGACGTCTCCTCGCCCGCCGCGATGGGCGTGCAGATCAATAGTTTCTTAGACGGCATGAAAAAAAACAAGCTCGCCAAGTTTCGGGTGATCTGCTCACAAGAAAGCGGAGACTCCCTGACGACGCAACTCGACGAGGCTGTCCGCGATGTGCAAGGAGTTCTTCAAGCACGACGACATCAAGAGCACGATCTACGCGCTCGCCCTAGCCTACGCCCTCCTCCCGGACACGAGCCACAAAAGCTCGGACGGCCCCACGATCCCGGAGAAGCTCAAGGCCGACGTCTTCAAGAAGCTGCGCTACCACGTCATCACGGGGAAGCTCATCGCCTTCGTCGCCGACGTGCACGCCGCGTTCCTGGCGAGCGGCCTGTCGTACCGCCCCAACGGCCGCGACTTGCTTAATCGCGACCCCGGCTACCTGGCCGGCTACCTCAAGAAAATTCAGACGAAGGAATTGGATATTCCGGCCAAGTTCGTCAAGGGCGACTCCATGAAGATCATGAAGTACATCATGAACCTGCCGGAGCAGAACGTAGGGATCATGTGGCGCCGCGCGAAGCGCTACAACGCCGTCGCCGAGTGGCAGTTGAGAGACTGAGTAAGAAGGCTGGTTGGAGGCTAGTGTCTTACTGGTCGCTAGCAAGCCAAGCTTGCCGGCCCACCAAGTTTGCCTCGGCGCAAGACTTCGCTGCCGACTAAGACCGAGGCTGGAAAATCATCTTTCAGATACCACGCAGCGGTTCTGTGAGCCCGGTTTCTGCTAGTTCGACGCCGTCGAGCCGAGCGCACCAGAGGCTGACAGCCAGCGATGGGCAAGCGCCCCCGCGGCCGCGGCCGCGCGGCCGCGCAACAGTCCTTGGATGGCGGCGAGAGCAGCGGTGACGAGTCGGCGTGCGGCGTCTGGGAGCTCGATGTCGAGCAGCTAAGAGGCAAGCTCCGGGAGCAGCCCGTAGAGGAGTGGCGCGGCCGGAACGAAGAAATACACGCCTGCGAGGAGTCGATCCGGAAGAAGGAGGACCTGGAGGCCAGCGCCGCGATCTCGGCCAACGGCTGCTGCCAGTGCTTCACTGTGCACATGTACCTGGCCGTGTTCGTGGTATGGACCGCCGGGCTGTTGCTAACTGCTGTCGGGGCCGCCGGAACTGCACCGCGCCTGACGCCGTCCAACGTCTTCCAGAAGTACCAGGGCGTCGAGGAGTGCGTCATGTTGAGGAACGGAGACCTCATCCCTGTAAGCAAATGGTCGGGCGACCCCAAGGAGCTCTGCGATTTCTCGTGCGAGAAGATGGAGGCGCGCATGGAGAAGGCCAAGGAACTAGAACCGGAGCCGGAAGAGCCGGAGCCGTCTGGTGAGGAGGAAGGCGAGTTCAAGTGCGAGGAGTGCGGGCGATGCTTTGATAAAGAAAAAGGCCTCAACATGCACATTACGAAAATGCATGCGGGAGGTGTTGAGAACGACGACGTCGACTACGAGGCGGAGACCGCCGCGGCGCGGGCGTTCCTGGACGGTTCGGATTTGGGGCTTCTGGAAATTGTGGATGCTGCCGATGTCGCCGGTATTAACGGTCTTACCTTTCATAGCCCTGCGGATAGATTGTTGGAGAAGGTCCACGACGAGGTCGAGGGCCTCAAAGGGGCCGAGCTCCGGGCGAAGCTGCGCACCGTAGATGTGGCCCTCGCGACCGCCGCATCGGACGCGCAGCGACGCGACGCCTACGTCCTGGCCCGCGTGAAGCGGGTCGTCGAGCCCGTGCTGCTCGCGAGGACGAATTTTTACGATGAGAGCGGCGTGTTCCGGCGGCCGCTGTGCGAGGCGTATGTGCGAGGCCTCCGGAAGCGCCAGGAACGTGATAGGGCCGATCGGTTACGGAAGATGATCAAGGGCTTAGGCGGCGATACATGCTCCGGCCTTAGGCTTGCTGCTATCGAAGCCGCTCTCGTCGATGCTTACGAGGCCAAGACGCCGGAGGTCGTCGAGGCGTCGACGTACAACCCGCTCGCGGCGCCGAAGATCGAGGAGGTCATCGCGAAGCACGGCGAGAAGCTGCGCGGCCGCGCGAACGACGACGCAGTCCTCGAAGCGGTCGCGGAAACCGCCACGCGCCTTCTCCAGCAGACCAAGGGCGGGTTCATGGCGACGAACGGCTCCGTCGTTTACGTGCACACGCTCTGGCTGTTGAGGTTGATAGTGGACGGGCGGACCGTTTCTCCTCATAACGGTACTAAGATCTTCGAGGACTTCAAGGCGGACGACGAGGGGAAACGGGACGGCTACTTCGAGGCGGACGGGTGGTGGTCGGCCGTTGGATTAGAAGAGGCTGAAAGGGCGCCCTACAACCATTCGGCGCCTTTCGACGAGGCGCACCACACCCTGGGCGAGGTCGTGTGGGGCGGCAACGGCACGGAGGGCCGCGTCATCGTCTGCTTTATCATTGAGGGCCGGAAGTTCTTCGTTTTATTCCAAGGGCGGGAGGATTTTGTGCTGGTCAACAAGGTTACAATGGACTGCCTCGCGTACTTCGCCTCGCTGGCGCTGCCGATCTTGTTAGCGGAAGCGGCTGATAGTCGGGAGAGAGCCGCCGGTTTTCTGGACTCTGACAAGCTGCCGCGACTCAAGGACATCCTCGCGTCGAAGCGCGACGAGGTCAACAACCGCGGCAACTTTAGACATAAGTGGAACGCCATGACGGGCTTCATGGATGGGTTCTACGCGCGCGTGTTAAGAGCGATCGCCGAGAAGGGCGGCACGATCACGGAGGCGCCGGGGCGGCTCTCCAGGGCGGCGGACGACGGGGTTCCGAAGCAGGGGCCACGGGGTTCTGCGGATGGTCCGGAGGACCACTGGCACTTCGACGAGGGGCAGGTGGGCAACCTGATACTGCGGCTCCGCGGCGGCGGCTCTGGGATGTGTAGCGGCGGCCGCCGCGGCGGCCGCGGCCGCCGCGATAGCGACGACGACGACGGCGTCGGTCCTACCGGGACCGGTAGCAGCGGCGGCGGCGGCGCGAAGAAGAAAAAGCGGCCGAGGAACATGGGCGGGCTCATGGGGACTGACTGGAGCCCGCGTCAATGGCGGGCGGGCACCAACGGCTAGTGTCTGTGTCTGGTAGAGACGTAAGCATTCCTCTCTTGTCCTCGCGGTGCACAGACCCGCGCGTTTTTCGCGGCGTTCGGCAGCCTCGAATATTTTCCGACTACGGATCTCTCCCAGCTCGCATCGCATCCGCTAGGACGGCTGGATGGCTCCTTCCTCCCGCTCTGGAAATGCTGCCCAAAACCTTGTGCGCGCTGCGCGGC
>JACLAA010001330.1_pt1 | contig 12919 bp, 12 predicted proteins | sample 8027891 | NCBI WGS metagenome assembly JACLAA01 (sample SAMN15724900, study PRJNA655200) | protist metagenome | isolation source: fluorescence activated cell sorting (FACS) single amplified genomes of... | place: Spain: Blaines Bay Microbial Observatory, Mediterranean Sea | collected 2016-01-19 | reverse complement strand
ATTTATATCTCCAAGCCACTCTTCACCCGACTTTGTGTGATACCCGTTACCGATGCTTACAAGTTGATCGCTCTTTGATGTATCAACAACAAAGTTTGCGCTACCACTCAAAACGGATACACCATCAATCTTGATTTCATACGTTTGTTCTGCGGGGTAATATTGCCACTCAATTTCATAAGCGGTGTCGTTATCAAGCACATTGTTCGAATATTTGATATCATCAGAATTCATATTGCACTGCGTTCCAATAAATGGTTTACCATAATACAACCCGCCGAACCACCCGCCACAATGATCGTCCGCCCCAATCAAATACATATCCGAATATGCATCCCACGAGCTCGACGTTTGCGTTGTTACGTTTGCATACACGTAGTAATACGAATTTGGAGTAGAGCAACAATTATCATCCGGAAAAGTGATGCCATTTCCAACAGAAATCCCTTTCTCCGTGGTATCAGCTAATGTATCGCAATTATCGTTTGCAGTTGGTTCAAATGCCTCGGCTCGATGGCAATACAATGAACAGAATAAGCAGCTGATGAGCACGACGATCGCGTTTTGTCGTCTCGGAAATAAAATGTTCTTCTCGCGCAAGCTCCAATTCGTCAACATTTTCCTTTTATATCCTGTTTGTTGAGAAAGAGATTGTAAGAGGTTTCAGTGCATGTGCGACTTGCAAATGCGTAAAGATACACGCATAAACTCTCAAACTCATCCAATAAAACATTTGAACAATCGAGGTCTCGATTCAAATAAAAATAAACACGCGTCTTGTCGATATATTCAGCTTTCGAGTCTCGATTGGAAAAAACAATCGCACCCGCGGTACCCGCGGCCTTTACAAGATTACACGAATTAAAACGAACGGAGCCTCTGAGCTAAACAAAAAGGACCCCCAAAAAAGCACGCGCAAAAAAAAGTCTCACCTTGTTCTGGGGGTATGCACAGAAAGTGGTGTAAATCCGCTCTAAATTTGGTGGTAGGTTTCAAATAGGCTTCTTAGTTTGTGCCTTTTGAGTTGATTTTTATAATAACGAGCGAATGAATAATACGAGCTCTACGAACTCTGGTGGGAAGATTTTCCTTGTGTTTTATTTAGGGTTTAGGTTTTGTGGAAAGGAAGGCGCCGCGGAGAAAATTGGATAATAGATTCCCACACACATATATATATAGCGCGAGAGAGAGAAAGAGAGACAAAGAGAGAGAGAGAGAGAGAGAGAGAGATCCACGCGCGTGAATGTAAACAGTATGACCACGCGGCGTAGTAACGTAGGTTCGAACGAACGAGAGAATCTGTTAGCGTCATCATCAAGGACGAATAGAAATGCTCTCATCGGAGCAGAGAAAAAAGACGGCATAACCGCTAGAGTGTTTTGCAACAACGTGCTTATGATTGCGTGTGGTGGGTGCGCCTTAGTCACCCTGGGAGCATTTTTGAAAAACGGACTCGATTCGGTGAGACGAGACGGCTATTCTTCGTTTGCATTTGATTGGCAATCTCAGTCGTCTATTTCATACGAGGACGTGTTGGAAGCGAGGCACTTGACGCAACCGGAGCAAGTCAGAATGCCGATGCACGTGTTTGAATGGGGAAATTCGAATCACCAAAATGGTCAATCATGGACGATTACACCGTCTGGATCTAAGAATAATATGGATGACCGTTCAACAGGGGCAGATATGTTTCTCAAAGCGGTCATGAAAGCAGAGTTTTCCGATGTGCACAAACCTATTCACTTTGGATGGGTATCGCATGATTACCCTCGAAACGCATGCGTCGATAGCGCCGGTGGATGCGGACAGAGTAAAGCGCCGATATTTTCCTTTGGTTCTGTACCGAAAGATTCTTCTAAGATTTCTGGATTGATTCAGGCGCCAACTTTGCCATTAACGCCGTGCATTGCCCACGCGTTTGAGCCGGACCAGTATAATCAGTGCGATTGGTTTAGTAGTCCAGGACAGTGTAACACAGATAAAATGTTTACGGAAAGTACGGCTTCGTTTGATAGCTTGATACCGAAAATGTTTTGGCGTGGGAGCGATTGGCCGTATTTGGAGAAATATCTGTCTATAGGTACGACGAGCGGGACTGATTTTTTAAATAGGAGGAATCTCTGCGGCGCGAGTAAAGGGGACATCGTAAATGCTATTCTCAATTCCGGGAGTAACAGCGGGAAAGCGTTAGAGAATCGCGTACCTCCGCGTTTACGCACAGTTGTTCATGCAGCGATGAATCAAGACGATTATGACATTAAATTCACAAACAGCAATCCGAACGCGCCAGAGACATTGTGCATTCAAAATACGCTCCCCATATTTTCCACTGAAACGAAAACGGCGTGCGATTATGCACAGTACAAGTATTTGCTGAATATTGGCGGTGGCGGTGGGACCTCGTGGAAGACGACGTTTTGGGCTATGGGTATGCCCGGTGTTCTCTTTCATCACGAAACTCCAATGCGAGATTCTTTTTTCGGCAAAATCGAAGCGTGGAAACATTACATCCCGGTGAATGAAGACTTGACCGATCTAGATGAGCAATTAAATTGGGCTAAAGCGAACCCAGGAGAATGCAAGAAAATCTCTGAACGTGCGAGCGAATTTGTAAAATACATAATGACGGCGAATGGTTTGAAGGAACATGCTAGAGAGACATTTGTCGAACCGATGAAAAATTTCATCCAAGCGTACAACGACGAGGCCGACGGTACCATGGATACGAGAGAGTTCACGATTCACAGCTCCAACGGTAAATTGGTCGCTTGGATATACAACCCGCAATCGGAGCCATACTTAGCCAAGAGTGAGACCACAACGTATATTGACGATGATACGTTCTAGTTTTTAGTGAGAGAGGAGGGGAGAGAATTGTTAATATTACTAGTAGTTGTTTTTTAATTATTACCTGGTTTGTGTTTTACGTAAACGAGAAAAAAATAAGACTAGAAAGACGACTCTTGCATTTTGTTGCGTCACTCATTCTCCACGCCCGCGCTCACCAACCATAGAGAGCGAGAGAGCGAGAAAGAGAAAGAAAGGTCATGGAGGCTGCGCGCGCACAAACGTTAATAACAGCAGTAAGGAATATAAACATTATGAAGAAACCGAGAAGAAGTACTCGACTATCGTCATTATCAAAATCGAAAACAAAGAACAAAAACAAAGCTACAGCGTCGTCGTCATCACTTGCCCCCACAAATACAATCAACATCGACGACGCTTTTTCCAAATCAGATTCTCGACCGATAATATTGTTTGACGGCGTGTGTAACTTGTGCCACGGAGGGGTGAATTTCGTGCTGGACACGGACAATACGCCAGACGGCGCGTTACGGTTCGCAGCCTTGCAGTCGGAATTAGGAAAATCGTTATTAGACAGAGCAGGAAAACGACCAGACGATATTAGTTCGATAGTGTTAGTCGAATGCGAACAGAATTCTGGAGAAACTAACAGTAAAGAGAATAAAAAGTTGAAATTTTACTTCAAATCGGAAGCTGTATTAAGGATTGGTGCGAAGCTCGGGAACTTTTACAACATACCGTTGTCTCCGTTTGCAAAAGTTGCCGCCTTTTTAGTACCAACATTTATACGGGATACGGTGTACGATACAGTAGCGACAAACAGATATAATTTGATGGGGAAGAAGGAGGAGTGTAGATTTGACGCGGACGGGAGGTTTGACGAGCGTTTTTTGACATGAGAAAGGAATACTATCAATATGTATATTAAGTTTGTGCTCTAACAAATACTAATTGCTAAATTTCTTTCCTTTACCACCTTTTCGCCCACCGCTGCCGGTAGCATATTTGCCGTTGCCTCCTCGATCAAAACTCGCCGGTCTATAGTCAGACATGTCTCTCGCCGAATTTTTATCGTTTCGTTTCATTCCCTGCATGTAGAAAAGAAATAGAATAGAGACACATGCCTCATTAATTGATCGATGACGTACTAAATGTGTAAACAAGAAAGGAAAAGAATAGAATAGAGAAGAATATAGATAGCATGGTCTGTCCCGTGACATAACTGCAGCGACGCCGCTTTGCCTAGGCAATGGAATATGCTCACTCCGGTTAGGGAGGCGAAAACAAAATAAATTGCTTACGCCTACAACCGCCGGTCTATTTAAGGCGTTTGAGCAGGGATATACACCGTGGAAGTTTTCGATGCCCCAGTCGCATTGATACAGGGGATGCGGGCAGCACCCCCTATATCCGCCTAAATGAAAATAGAAAAACGAAACGAAAAACTAGATGTCTTCTTTCGAAAAGAAGAACAAAATAAAATAACGCACCCTCTTCTTGCCGCCAAAACCAAACTTAGAGTCTCGGGTTTCTCTTTTCCTCTTCGCATCTCCGCCGCTAACCTCAAACGGCGCCTTCCCGTCGTCCGCAAAACCAGATTTTTTTCTTTGCAATCTCCATTTATCTAAATCCTTAATCGCTTCCTTCTTCGCCAGCGTCCGTTGCTTCACTTTTTCAGCTTGGACTTGCTTGCCGTATCTCTTCGCCTCTCTCGTCTTTCGTCTCTCGTCTCTAATTTCTAACTGTTGCTGCTCATACATCAACTCAGAGCGGACTTTTTTCATGTGCTCGTCCGATTTGACCATCTCTGCGTAATAATCGTGCGGTCTCTTCACTGGTACCCCGAGCTTTTTCAATTTCTTCACCACCTGGTTCGCCGACTCCAATGCCCGTTCATAAAAGAACGTCTCTCGGGTGAGATCGTCATCTACGGTTTCTAACTTTTCCTCTCTATTCTCTCCGACGATGACGAGATGGTCAAACCATTTTGCTTTGTTTGTCCACTGAAAATCTTCCAATGACTGCTTCAATCCTGCCTTGTTGTTGACGAAAATTTTATTCGCGTTATGAGAAGAGTGCGAGGGGTGATTCGAGTGTTGTTGTTTTCGTCGATCTGCTTGAATGCTTTCTAACGCTTTCATCTCCGCTTCGAGTTCCTCCTGTTTTGTGTAAGTTCAATAATAATAAAGAAGAAAGGAGTTAGTGCAAGTGCTGTGAATGATACGAGTACACATCGAATGAGAGAGAAAGAGAGAGAGAGAGAGAGAAAGAAAGAGCTTTAACGCAAAGAGAGAGCAATGGCGGCTGCTCCTCATAAAATTCACTCAACAATAAAACGCACATCTGAATCGTACTCGTCTGACTCTGACTCTTCAAACTCTTCCATGTTTAGCCCTTTCTCTTCTTCCTCCTCTTCGTCCTCGACCGATGGCTGTCGTTTCTTCCCCATGTGATTGTGATTGCTGTTGCTGTTGCTGTTATTAAATATCGTTTTAAATTGCGAGAGTTTTTTCTGTGAAGCAGAGAAGAAAAGAGAGAGAGAGAGAGAGAGAGAGAGAGAGAGAGCAGATGGCAGATGGCAGAGAGAAAAAAAAAAAGAAAAAAAAAAGAGAGACAAAATCTCCGTTCGTTGTGTGTGTGTGAAAGGTGTTGTGGCGCACACGCGATGACGCGTCTTCGAACCAAAGCGTGCTTTGCGCTTTATGTATCTACGTATTATCCCATCTCTTTTTCAAAAAAACAACGCGTCACGTGTACACCGATCGATGACGACGACGGCCACGACAGTTGCAACGCGAACGAGCAATACTGCATTTTTAGGGACGCGATGCGTAAACAAACGTCGAGGAGTAGGACGAGATGATCGTCGTCGTCGATGGAGTTCGAGAGGCGCTTCGTGTTCGTCGATTGGAAGTGACGATGAGGGTGAGGCAGTTAAAGTAATCCATCGAAGGAAAGCGCTATTAGCGGCGAGTGGATTGGTTTTAGGAACGAAGTGTTACGAAAAAAGTATTAATGACGATAACGAAGAAGCGAAAGCGTTTATTGATTTACCAAGTAGACTTCATAATCGTTACTTTCTAGTCAGGCACGGCGAATCTACTCTAGACGTTAGAAATCAGATATTATCGAATCCAAGCTATAAATATGACACTACGTACGGGTTAACGGCAAAAGGCGTGGAGCAAGTGCACGAGGCTGCGAGAATAATTTTGGAGGAGTATGACGGGAGTCCGTCGTGGTTATATACGAGTAATTTTCAACGCTCGTTCCAAACGGCGTTGGTTATGCGAGAAGACTTGGGTTTGTTGTTTAGCGAAGTTAGGACGGAGTTTAGCGGTTTGTTGGACCCGAGGAAAATGGGAAGTTTAGATTTCCAGGACCGATCCAATTGGAAAGAAGTTTGGGAAAGCGATTTGAGAGATCCGTTATCGACGCCTCCACCGGTATCCGACTCTTTGCAGCCATCTGCGAGCGTAGAGTCGGTGAGAGATTTGTATAGAAGAACACTGGAGGCATTTACGAGATTAGAGGCATCGTATTTTGGCACGGATATAGTGCTGGTCTCGCATGCGGATACTTTGTCATGTTTTTGCGCGGCGTTATATGGAACTGACTTAGGGAGACACCACTTAGATTATCCATTTGAGTTGGGTCAGGTGAGATGCGTTGATATGTCCGGCATTCCTGGAAAGGGATCCAAAGTTTCCCCAACAGATATACAGGGAGAATATGCGGTAGGCGACAAAGCGGTTAATTATTTATAACTATGATGACTACTTTACTTGATTATTACCGTACAACGCTTTTGTATCTCTGCTATTTTGAAACTAAAAGAGCGTGGCTGCCGCCACGTTTTGGGAAACTTTCGCTTCGCCAACGCCCCTTGTTTTTCCGAGCAACACTTTCGCTTTTTCCAAAAGTCTCGAAACACTGAACTGCTGCGCTGGCATTTGGTTACACAATTGCAACAAATCGTCGTAATTTTTGCATGAAAACACGCTATGTCGCATCTCTAGAAACGCAGCAGCTACGACATGTAAAAATAATCGTCCCCCACCGACCGTCAAAACCTCCAATATATCCGAGTCGCCATCGAATTGTGAGTTGTTTCGTTCTTCGTACACCGCGGCAGCCGCTGACATCGCCGTCGCTTCAACCGTCGGTGCATAATCTCTCGTCGCCATCAAAACATCCCAAAGGAAAATCGTGGAAGAGACGTCCAATTCGCGAGAAAGTAACACAACGACCGATCGAAATGCAAACATACAGTTCTCGCTATTTAACGAGTGTAAATGTTTCCAAAGCGGTTTATCGCAAATTTGCAAAATTGTTGACAAAGCCAGTAAACGTTCTGAAATACCCCCGTCTAAATGCGCGTGTCCGGAGATGACAAAATGACTTCTAAACGCTCCGGAAGTGAAATGCGCAAAGCACCAAAATGCTTCGGATTCATCCACGCAGTCCCGTAAAAATCCAGCCGCCAATTCATTCATTCCTTGACAATACCCGATTGTTGTATCGTACAATGCGAAAGCTTCCAAGATTTTTTGACATCGCTCCGTCTGCGCTACTTCCCATGATTTTTTCTTCTTATCCCTTTTATCACCACTACAATTCACGTTTATATCTTTCTCTAATAGTGCAGCGGCGTTCGTGTCATCGCACGCATCATACATTGCTGCGAATTCTCCGTACACAAAAGTCGTTCTTGGCGCATCCGCTTTGATAACTGGCGCATTTTCTGTGAAGACACCCAGATCTCTCGGTGGTAACGAGTCCTTACTATACGCCTTTCCACTCTTCATCATCAATTCAAGCTCTTTACACCGCTTCCTTAACGCGTCATATTTCACTTTCCGCATCTGTTTCGCCTGTTCAACCTCCACTGCAGAGTCATTTGGGTCGCGAATATTCAATAAAAACGGATACACTTCCTGTCGTAAAGAGGACTCGATGCCGCCTTCGATGATAATCTTCCTCATGGCCTCCGGATTGACAATTCTTCCATCTTCATCGCATCCGGCGAACCAGATTTGAGTCGTGAGCATTTTCTTCTCTCTTCTTCGATGCTCCGATTTCATTTGACTCGTTTTGGTTGTCACGTAAGAAGAGGTCGTTAAAAACGAATCGAGAAACTTCCTTTTCCAATTATTCGAAGAAGACGAAGAAGACTGGTACTCGGCGCTATTGGTGTACGCAAAAACGGCGCTGACGGTGGCGACTAACGCACCAACAGCTGCCGTGGTGGCGATAATGGTTTTACCACCATTACCGCCACTCGTCGACATTTTCGTGTTTCTTCTTTTTTGTGTTGCCTTTTCAAATATCAATATTTTTCAACAATGAGTTACAGCCATAATAATATTACGATTGACGTGACATAAAACAAACAAAGATGAATCGTTGCTACCTGGTACTGGTACCGGTACTGATCTATTTCAATACATGATTCTTTTCTTCTACGGTTCTAATGGGCACACGAGTTTCACATCATCCTCGGTTTGGATGCCACCTCTGTTTGGACTCCATCTTTCAGTAGTATTAAATCTCGTTTTGAAAGCGTTGGGGAGCTTAATTCCGTTTTCGGGCGAAAGCCAAAGGCGTAGCAAGTGTCTCGGTAACTCACTTTCGGTTTTGAAAGCACTGCGCGCATGGAAAGTGGTGTGATTGTGCAGCCATTGGATGTCTCCAGAAAGTAAGCGCATTTCAATCTGCAACTTTACACAGAGCGCATCGAGGTAATCTAATGCTTCGATTTGTAAACTAGTCAATTTTGGAGTTCCCTCTATCGTCTGTGCTGCGTCTATAAAGGAACGATCATATATACCGACTATATTTTTTTCGCCCGTTCGATCGTCTTCTACTTCGTGAAACACGGCCATCTCATACGTAGCCTCACATCCCGGTGGTATCTCGCCTTTGCGAGAAACAAAAAATGGTTGCATCAAAATTGCAGCTAAATCTGGTCTCTCTTTTTTTATTTCCTCATAGCAACGAATAGAAGACACCCACTGCGAGTCACCACCTACGGTTGCATTTCTAATACACAATAATCCAACAATATCCGATGAATCGGTATGAAAAGGTTGAGCCGCATTAGTTGTATACAATCTCGTTTGCGGTGAGCGTGGATCATTTCCCAAATCATAAACGTGCCCTAACACGTGTCCGAATTTATTCTGACTCACTGGTATGCCCATTATTTTCCCTAATGCACAAAATATCGTGCAGATATCTTGATTCGAATATCGTTCAATTTGGAGGCCTCGTTGCACTGCGAAGCCCCTCCCTTCTATGATTTCATCTCTCATCGCTAGTACCTTGTTTTGAAACAACGAACTCAACGGGAATGTCTCCGCGGTAACATCGATAACATCCAAATTTGTCGCCCTGAAGTGTCTCACAGCATGTTCTATCTCTTCATTTTCCTCTTCCGTTAGATTCCACGTCCATTCGTCCGCCTCTTTAGATAAAACTCGTCCATCCCAACTACTTTTGGAAGAAGTGGTCGCAGGACTAATGGATGCCCGTGCATTTGTGTGTATACGAGAAGAACGAGGACAAGGAGTAAACCTTCGGAGTGGAGCAACAAATGCGATGGGTTGAATGACTCCTCGTGACATTAGCGACAAACTGCCAAGGAGGCAACTTTTTTTAATGAAAGATGATTATTGGAAAAAACAGGCGACGTTTCGCTACTTACACATAAGTGAAATATAAATCCAAGCCTGGAGCAAAAAAGAGGAGAGCTGCGTATAGGATGATGTATTGCATACGAACGATTATATATATGATATGTATTAATCACATAATAATGGTCTTCTTTATGCTACGTTTTCTAATCCAACTAATAATAAATGTAGTATATTTGCTTAAGCTTCCGCAATCGCGCGGGTATAGACATCTTGCTGAGAGTGTCTGATAACAGGCTTAATCAGACCCTTGGCAACCAAGATAGCAATACCCTTTCTGGCTAACGAGCACGTAATTCTCAAGCGATCGCACAAGATGGACACGGTGATCATCTTGTATTTTGGGACTTCCGAGAGCAACTTATCGTAAGTGGATTGTTCAAACAAGACTTGGTTTTGAGCCTTCTCCTTCGTTTTCCCTTTGGACCACTTCTTCTTTTTGGCTTTACCCCCCGCGGCAGCTTTCGCTAACTTCGCGGCCTTTGACTCTGGCGCTTTAGGCGGCATCTTTTAATTCAAGAAGAGGAAGAAGTAGAGGTGAGTATAACTGCCATAAATCAAACGAGTAAAGGCTTTGAAAGAGAACTCTCTCTTTTTCTCCCATTTTTGGGTTCCAAAAATGCATTTCGAACGCGCCCGATTCGGAGACACACAAACGCAATAGTCGACAGACATGAGCGTCTCATCAAACGTAAACACATTCAAATGTTACATTTATCGCTCTAAACCTCGACGCATGTTTTCGCATTCGCCCAATACCCGGACATTTCCGATGCACATTCAGCCTCTTCTCGTGTTAAAAGGGTCCAAAAAAATTACGCGCGAAAACAACGAAAATCGTCCGTTCGTATCCACGCTTGCGAATCGAACGCGTTCCAATCGACGATATCGTCCCGTTCGAGATGTACTTTTCCACCGCATGCGCGCTAACAACACAAAAAAAATTGCAAAAAATCGCGGCGTACCTTCGTTCTCTATTCAGGTTCTGCGACGAACTTCTGTTGTGTGATGTGTCTCTCTTTTTTTCTTCAAGAAAAAAGAGGACAAGCGAGGCGAGGGCCAAATTTCCATCTCTTACGTCGCGTCAAGAAAAAGAGAAAAAACGAAAAAAATAAAATCGTCACTCACTTCTCTTTGTTTTCGTTGCGACGCGTACTACGTGAGCACGGCACACACTTAAGAAGAAGAGGAGAATAATAAGGATAATAGTGATAAGGAGACGTCCACCTCTTCCTGTACCACTTAACGTTTGCGCGTTGATCGCGCTCGAAGAAGAAAAAGAAGGAAAACAGTTCTTAATCGAGAGGGCACCTCCATTGACAACTGTATTTTGAACAGAAAGAACGATAAGATGACTAAATTTCATTCTTTCTTCTCGTACTTTTTCCTTCTAACGTCAACGACGGCGACTCTTTCCCTCTCGTTTCTCTCGACGACGACAACAGCCATTCATCTCGAACCCGATACCAATGAGAATAAAGTCAACTTGGTCTTACGAAACGATAAGCTGCAAAGTGAAATCGAGGACGCCTTTGACGCGTGGTTGGTGAAACACGACAAAGAAATCACAGACGCAAAAGAACGATTGAAACGAATGAAGGTTTTTGGAGAGAATTATATGTTCGTGTTAGAACACAACGCAAAATATGCTGCTGGGAAAGTCTCGCATTACGTTGAGATGAATAAGTTTGCCGCGCACACGAGAGAGGAATACCAAAAGATGCTCGGGTTTAAGAAATCTTTATGGCGAAAGAAAGATTCCGATGACAAGGATACTGCGAAAGATGTCACCTTGTGGGAATACGAAGGAGTTGAAGCGCCGGAGTCTATCGACTGGGTCGATGAAGGTGTCGTTACGACGCCGAAAAATCAAGGCTCGTGTGGGTCGTGTTGGGCATTTTCCGCTATTGGAGCAGTGGAAGGCATTAACGCGATTAGAACCGGCAAGCTCGTTTCTTTATCCGAACAAGAATTGGTATCGTGCGCGAGGGAAGGAGGTAATCAAGGCTGCAATGGTGGTTTGATGGATAACGCTTTTGAGTGGATCATTGAAAACGGAGGCGTTGATAGCGAAAATCAGTACCGGTATAAGGCTTCTTTCGACGAGTGCAAGACGAGGAAGACTTTGTTGCACATTGCCTCGATCGATGGATTTAATGACGTGCCATCGAACGACGAATCTGCTTTAAAGAAAGCCGTGTCGCAACAACCCGTCTCGGTTGCGATTGAAGCCGACCAACGATCTTTCCAATTATACGGAGGAGGCGTGTATCACGCCGAAGATTGCGGCACACAGCTGGACCATGGCGTTTTAGTCGTTGGCTATGGCATCGATCATAACAGCTCAAACGTCATCATCCCGGGTGCGACAAAGAAATATTGGAAGATTAAAAACTCATGGAGCGAGCAGTGGGGAGAAGGAGGCTACATCAGAATCGCAAGAGATGTTGAAAGTCCTTCGGGCATGTGTGGAGTTGCCGAAATGGCGAGCTACCCAGAGAAAACTAAATTGTAAAATTTGTACGAATTGCTTGTAATTTTTATCAGATACAACAAATGCTCATGAACCTATTCTTGCATTAGTATTAGTATGAGAATTCACGGAACTTCAAAAAGCGCTCCTTTTTCATGTGAATCCTATCGTTTCTTCTTTTTTGTCCTGCCCCGTACTTGTGTATTGAGAAAAGGAGAGTTATGAGTCAGATTACTGAGTAAAACAACGCCCGCAAAATATAACGAGCGAAACACAAATGTACAAATCTGCTCTGAAGGATCCATTGGTTATTATCATTGGCTCACAGAAGATCGCCACGAGCACTTCCACATGCAAGTTCATCATTGCAGCTACTAACAGGATATATATATATATATATAACAGCACAAAGCTCAGTCCTATCGATCGGTTTACATTTACAACATCTTGTAAAAGATGAGTATCAGTATTAGCATGGTATGTTGTCCATCACAGCTTCATGTTCTGATATATATATATATATATACATTCTGAATCAAGAAAACGCGCGCGTAGAGCGCTACTTACCCTTCTTTATAAGATTGAGACATTGAATGCATTTTAGTCGTCTAACAACATGTCCAAATTCCTCGCAATCAACCCGTGCATCTTGTCCGCTTCCATTTCCGCATCCTTCATTCGTCTAATCTCATCGTTCTCTACCCACGTCAATCCTTTCAACTCGATGGCCTCATCTATGTCTCCCATCAAAACGACATTTTCTCCTCTCACGATGTACAACCCTAGAGGTACGTCTGAATAGTGCGTCCCGACGATCATTCGTTCGACGGCGTTTTCTAACACGATGTTCGCAAACTGGTCGAACGATCGCAACGTCCCAACAATGTTCGAATTGTCTCGTAAGACGACGAGAATTTTCTTGTCGATGTCTTCGACTAAACTC
>JACLAA010000922.1_pt1 | contig 12929 bp, 6 predicted proteins | sample 8027891 | NCBI WGS metagenome assembly JACLAA01 (sample SAMN15724900, study PRJNA655200) | protist metagenome | isolation source: fluorescence activated cell sorting (FACS) single amplified genomes of... | place: Spain: Blaines Bay Microbial Observatory, Mediterranean Sea | collected 2016-01-19 | reverse complement strand
CTCATGTGGACTTCTGCGTCGACGAGATGCGCTGGGCGTCGCAGGACGTGCACGAGGAGCGGAAGTGGAAGGTCTGCGTCGCTAAAGTGCTCGCGGACGAGGCTTGTCATTCAGTCAGTACCCAAGCGTGGAAGGATCCCGAAGGTCGGTTGCAGTCGCGAGACCGGGCTGTTGCATCGTTCCAGTCGTCTCTTGCGACGCTCGCTTCAAAACACAAGGGACGGGTCGTCTTCGCGCGCCGCTTCGGCCAGGCGCAAGTCACTTCTGACTTAGCGGCGGCCGTGGCTCGAAGTGAAGGCTTGCGGCGCATCGTGTGCTTTGGGGACGAATCGGAGCGGAGGTGGACCCAATGTATTAGGGCACATGGCGCGGACGTTTGTTCGTCTTACGAGCAAGCGCCAAAGGATGGGAGGCCTCGCGTCGTATTAGCGCGAGGCGACGACGCGCGCGTGCATTCCGACCGGGAAATCATACGCCAGAAAGCCCGGGACGACGCCGAGGCCAACGAACGGCCGCCCCCGGTCTATCCTGATGGAGACGCTCCCGATCGCCGAGTCGTGGCGTCTCGCGCGTCGCAGGAGTGGAATATGGACGTGATTGACGTGCGGATCCCGAAGAAGGACGCTCGTGGACTTTCTGAAAGCGTACCTCCTTCCTACCTGCAGCAGTACAAGGCGTCTTCATCAACAGCGATTGTCGTGTCCGATGCCCCGTCCGGTGCGGATGAAGTACGAGATTGGGCTAGACTGGAAGCGTTTCTCAAAAGAAAAGATCTAGATGCAGTGCTGAAGGACTGCGGGACCGAGCCTTCACTAGCTAGATCGAAATTAGAAGCGTCTGTCCTCAAGGCGCACGCTACATCCGTGGCCCAAGTTAAAACAACACATCCGCAGACCTGGGTCGCCTGTGCGGCGGGCGATAAGCAGCGCCGATTGTACGCGCGGGCCATGGGTCGCGCGGACGTGCGACGAGCGTTGGCTCGTCGAGCGACGCGAGGCGACGAGGCCAAGGCCGTGGCCGCGGCTTTACGGGTGTTGAGACTAGCGACGAATGGAGATGTCAGATCTTGCGAGGCCGCTTTGGATGGATCCGAGGACCGCTTCTTACAATACCCGAAACGCGAGTTAGCTGCCTTGTTAGAGACCTCTACAAAACTCGAAGCTTTGCGGTCTATCATCAAGTCTTCGCCGAAGAAACGTATTTGTGTCTTAGCCGCACAACCCGAAGCCCTGGATCTATGTGAAGAGGCTTTGAGGGATCATGCACTACACGTGTCGAAAACACCAGAGGACCATGATCAAGTAGTCCAAAGGTTCGATTCAGACACAAAAGCGACGGTCTGCCTGCTCTCGACGCGGGCCTACGCCGCCTACGAACCGCGCACGCCGCCGAAGGCCGATCTACTCATCATTTACGACGACGATTGGCTGCGTTCGACAAAGCGGTGCCCCTGCGACTGGCTCGCGCGCCTGCAGCAGGCTTCTGCTGAGCTATCAACGACAAAGAAGCGCAAGAAGGACTCGACTAGCAGTGTGGAGGCGTATCGATTAGTACTGGTAGACTCATTGGAGGCGGCGACGTTCCGACTCTGTGATCATAAGCCGCCTGATAACTCAGTGCTGGAGGACATCCGTAACACTTTGAAAGATGGCAAGTTGAGAGCCATCGCGATTTGTGATCAACGAACGATCATCCCTGATGGACTTACACTGTTAGCTGGTAGTGCGGTCGCGCCGGAGGAGGAGTCCCTACGAGTGTTTGGCGGACCTCTGTTAGATGCGCCCGCGCGACGTAGAGCGGCGTCGAAGATCGATAAGGCTACAAGACGAGCAGAACTAGACAGATTGATGCGCCGGCACGGACGACGGGCGCCCTCCGACATTGTGTATGAGGCCGACCCTGATGTTAATAACCAGTCTAGGTTGTTCTACGACGCGGTCGACGGTCAAACGGGTGTTTTCACGGCTCCGTCGCTGACTGGCCAAGATCCTCCTGACAGTTACGATCTGGGCATCGCGCGATTGCCGCTACGCGAAGCTCGGACCGTGTTGCATCGACCGGACTGGTTACGAGCGTCTCGCGTCGAGACGCTCAATAGACGCGTGCGGTTTGCCGCTTCAGGATCGGCAGCAATGGGTCGGCGGCACCAACGCAAATACCGGAGACAAGATCCGCCACCTTGGCGAGCAGCCAGAGACGCCACGAAGCCGCGGCACTGGGCCCACGCGCCGCAGTTGGGTGCGCGAGGCCTCGGCGGCGACCCGAAGGAGAAGCCGCCCGAGATTAGGATTCCTCCGCTGCCGCCGCCGCCGCCGCCCGCGCCCGCTCCCGCGCCGGCGCCGGCGCCATCTTCCCACCCGCAGTCCGCTTCGACGAAAGCGCGCTCTTATAGTTTAGCGGGCCAAGCGACGCCGAAGAAGGAATCCACGGACCCGTTTGAAAACCTTCGAAGATTAAGGCCGGACGACGTCAGAGGCTACCTGGACTATTCTCGCTGCTTACAAAAGGTGTGGCCGCGGGCGGAGCAGTGGGCTAGTCGTCTACCGGAAGTTAATAGTGGAAAACCGCGGGACGCGCGGCCGCAGGATTCGCGCAGTTACCTGGCGTACCTCGGGCAATTCAGCGGCCAGGTGCCGGAGAACGTGGCAAGGCCGCCCGGGGAATACCCTGCAATCGAGGAAGGTGCTTTGGGTGCGCCTGACAGTGAAGATACGCTCGAGAACAGGCCGGACCGAAGAGCGCAACTCGCTAGATTCGTCCAAGTCGTCAGAGCCCACGAGGAGGAAGCCAAGAAGAAGAAGGAGGAGCACGAGAAGGCCTGGGCCAACGCGCCGGCGCCGGCGATCCCCGAGGAGCCGCCGTTCGAGGACGACGAGGACCTCGAGGCGTTTTTTGCTTCCAGGAACGTGCAGACGCCCTTGCAGAGGTTTGATCAATTACAAGCGGATAACGCGGTCGCGGCGGCGAAGAAGGTTTTAGATGAGAAAGAGGCTGAAAGATTGCGGCTTGTTGACAAGGCGGCCGCGGATGCGGCCGTCGATGCGGCGCGGAAGGCTATTTTAGCGCGGTTGGATGCGGAGGAGGCGGCGGCCGCCGCGGCTCCCGCGCCTCAGGACGTGGTGATGGCGGAGGCGCCGCCCGTGCCTGCGCCGCCGGTGCCCGCCGCCGCGGGTGGGGTATAATAACACGCGTTTTATCGTGCACACCGTCCTTAACATATCCCGCCACGTGCCGTAACATATCCCGTCGACGGGATATGTTATGGTCCTAGGTGATGTACCTAGGTATGTATAATCGCCCCTAGCAAACAAAATCGTGTCGTCGGGCCCGGCGGGTCGGGATAGTTACTGCGCCATGCTTCGTACGGATCGCGCGAGAGAGAGAGAGAGTCGCTTATTGAACCCACCCCCAGGTAGTACGGACCCCGAACGCTTCGCCACTGTGTCTATTGGGATTGGCGATAGGGTGTTGCGCGAGCTAGCGGCCAGTAAGACACTAGCAAGCAAGCCGGGGCGGTGCTTTTGCACGTCGCACGAGGCAACAAGCAAGTAATTGTACACCCATACCAGTGAAAGCCGTCGATCTGGTTGCTTCGCTGCGCTAGGCGACGCAAATTAACTTGCGCGTGCAAGCCGTGCGCCTATTTGCCACTGCACTTCAGGCAAGCAAGTGCAGCAGCGACCCACCGCGACGCCATCGATGCGACGCACCGCAGCAACGCTACTCATGCTCGGTGCCGCGAGGGCGCTGCAGCGTTGCGCGGTAGTGCCGCGCCGGGGCCTCGCGCGACGACGAAAAGTAAAAGCGAACGCCGACGCGGAGGCAAAGGAGCCGAGCGTCGAGTCCTACAACACTTTAAAAAAGTTGGCGAATGACTTCATGCAGCGACGCAACAAAGGCGACATTGCTGGGATAGTGAAAGACTTAGCACCAAAAGCCGAGCTCTACGGCCTCAAAGGAGACAAGATCAAGCCTGGGTTAGAGGACTTTTTTAAAGATCACAAAAACTTGAAACATACTATGAGAGAGGAGCCGTGGCAGCTCGGCGATGCGACGATCGAGTATAGGTTTGAAAAGACGTGGGACGATGGCAAGTGGAGTAGTTTCGATATAGAAGAGCAGCGGGACAAGGTCGAGAGATTAGTTTTCGAGGGTGGCAAGCTAAAATACGTAAGTGTGGAGGAAATTGGAAGAGGCGGCGAGGACGTCCTCGAGGACGACTTCGCCGCGTCACTACTCAGAAAGCCGGGCGACGACCCCGACGACCCGCCCGAGCCGAAGCCCGCCAAGAAGTCTAGTAAGAAGAAGTAACCTCTCTAGTTAGTGAATGCTAATGTCGCGGCAATGTCACACTTGGCAGGAGTAAAGCCCGCAGCCAACTCTTTCACTCTGTCAACAAAGGTCGCCTTCTCCTCCTTCTTCAGGGGCACCAGGAACTGCCCCGTCTCCGCGTAGATGCGTGCCCCTGGTTTCAGTTTCCCTTTCAATAATTTGATCTTGTCCACACTCATCACCGAGAGGTCGACGACGTCTAGCAGAGGCACTTTCTGAAGCTCCTTCTCCAACGAACCACAAAGTGGCACGATCGTGATCCCATCCAACGACTCCACGATGTTCTCGGCCTGCTCGAGGGCGTCGCGATCTTTTCTCAGGTAAGACCCTAGGCCCGAGAAGACATCATTCTTTCTATCTAAAACATAGGGTTCGCCCTTCTCCGTCGCGTACAAGTCAGCTAACAAATTGAACATGGCTATTTCGGTGGCGTTATGTCTACGTCTTTCAGTGGCATGGCCTCTGTCGTGGATCTCGAACAGACCCTCATTCTTAGACCTGTCACGGACGTCGATACCAAGACCACAATAAGGACCGACGCTCATGTCGCCCCAGAAGCCCTTGACCTCTCTTCTACAACCTCGGTTGACGCCTTGTTTCAGTAAGCCTTCGACATAGCTACCCAATGTTCTATTCGGCGCGTCATACGTGCAATCGCCAAACTCGAACGCCACGCCCGTCTCCCGCCATCTCTTATACTGCTTCAAGTGCACGAGATCCGCGTCTCCTTTTGACGCTATCAAGCCATATCGGTAATCCCAATCAAATGCTCCAGCTTTGGCATCGTATCTGTTCCCGAGCTGGTGCCGCAACCTCCTCTCCCACAAATCGTTGATATCAAAAGGTTGCGTGGGCTTCCACGACACGAATGCTGCAGATAACAGATCTCTTTCCTTGAATTTGAGCCGTGATAAGTCGACGACATCAGCGAGCGGCGACTCGTCGTCGCCGCCCACGAAGTCGACCAACTCGTCCGCGAGTCGTCCTATGTACGTTTCCGTGCGGCCTTGCACGAGAGCGTTGCCGTAGACTTCCAGCCAGGCAGCACATCTCTGTCTCAAAGGCAACTCCCAGTCGAAGGCAATTCTCAATAATAATAGATGTCTGGCTAGTTGCTCCGGCGTCCGTTCATAGACATATAACGTGATGAGACCCATCTTCCTGGCGTGAGACCGTCGCCCAGATATAGTTCTTAAAACAGATCGTAAATCACCGGGCGCCGCCAACAACACATTGAGATCACCAGTCGTCTCGGGCAACGGCTCCAGCAGATCTTTCGCCGGCGACCAGCCCCACAATTGATTGGAACCAAGAGCGTCGGTCCTCGTGGCTGCTCCCCAGACAAACCTCTCGGTGTTGGTCTGCATGTACTGGCTCTTGGAGCCGAAGGTGGCCATGATGGCTGCCCCGGCGGTGTTATTGGTGCACTTGTGATGGAGTGCTGCCGCGCGTCGGCACGCGTAAGGCGGATTCCAGTGCGCTGTGCGCCGATGTCCTTCGAAGGCTGCCCGGGCCTGCCCCGCGTCTGGTGAGGACCCGTCCAGGACGGCTGCGACTGGTGGGGAGGGCTCGCCTCGGACGAGTGCTGAAACGAGGCAAAGGCTAGTATGTCCATGCTGCGCTAGGTCGGTGGTTGGGCAGCTCTTTGTAAGCGGCATTTACGCACCGCCAACGCAGCCTACGGTCTGCGAACGCGGCTTAGTACCAAGACACTGTTGCACGGCGAGCATCGCTGGTGCCTCAGAGGGAGAAATATAGCAATAGCAGATTTAGCAGCCAGCCATGCAAGGTTTACCGCCCGGCGTGAGCGCCGCAAGTGCCAGCGACCTGGGCGGATTGAAAGGGTTCACGCAAGATCCCAACGAGCAAGCGGCCAAAGAACAACAAGAAGGTCAAAAAGCAGCCGTCTTGAAACAGATTTTGGCGCCGGAAGCTTTGAATAGGCTAGGCCGCGTGAAGCTCGTCAAGCGCGACAAGGTCGAAGCTTTGGAGATGAAACTGATCCAGATGGCCATGAGGGGCGAGATCCAGAAGCAGTTGAGCGACGACGTCATCGTCAACATGTTGGAAGAGGCCGGCCAGGAGAACAAAGCTCGCAAAGTGCAATTGGCGCGGAAAGTCATGGACTCGGATTCCGATAATGACGACGACCTCTGGTAGCCGTCGCGGCGGCGGCGTGTGGGGCCACCCCGACGACGCCGACGCGAGCGCGCTGCCGTGGCGACGGCGTCGAGTCCACCTCGACGCCATCGACGGGATGAGCTGACTAACCGCTGTTTTTTGTAGTTACTAGCTACGACGACTATCTACTACTGGTACTTGCCCGCCGCCCACCACTCCACCAATTTCTCCATCGCTCTCTCGACGTCAGCAGGCGCGCCGCAGTACGAGACCCGGACGCGTCGTTTCCCGATGGCTTCATCAAACTCGAAGTCCACGCCCGGCGTGATCGCCACACCAGTGTCAGCTAACAATTTGTGACACAACGCGGGCGCGTCGGTGACGCCGTGGGCGCCCAGGTCCACATAGACGTAGAACGCGCCCCGACACGGCGCGATATGATCGGCAGACACGCCCATCTTCGCCAGAGCATTTAGGACCGTCTTCCGGTTCTGGTCGTACACGGCGACGTGGCCTTCCAGTGTACTCTCGACGTCGTCAAAGGACGCCGCCGCGGCGATCTGGGAGACGTGCGGCGCGTTGATGAACAGATTTTGTTGTAACCGTTCAATAGCACCAGACAATGAAGGGTCGTTTTTGGGCAATACCAACCACCCAATCCTCCACCCGGTCATGCTGAAGTACTTGCTGAAGCTGTTGATCACGAGGGCTCCGTCTAGGTCTACGGCACTCGCACTTTTTTCATCCCCATAGACGATATGATGATAAATTTCATCCGAGATGAATTTGACGCCTTTGGCGGAGCATGTTTCTGCTAGCTTCTGTAATTCATCGGCAGAGAGAGTTGCTCCGGTCGGGTTCGAGGGTGAAGATAAGATGAGTCCTTTGAGGTCATCTGTAATATCAGAAGGCTGCGGGAAGCCGAAGCCCGACCGAGGGTTCGACGCGTCGCCGGCCAGGGGCACGGGCTCCACACCTAATACTCTCAGGACGTTTCTATAACAAGGATAGGCCGTCGACGGGACGCCTACTCTATCGCCAGCATCGAATAAAGCGAGAAACGACAGGATGAATCCAGCAGACGAACCGGTCGTCACCACGATGCGGTCGGGGTCGACTACCGACCCATGTCTGTCGAGGTACCACTGGGCTATGCGCTCCTTGACTTGTGGTAAGCCGTTCGCCGACGTATACCCCAAAGCTTCGTCTCGGCTCAGTGCACTCTCAGCAACTCGTCGCGCGGTAGGTGGGGCGGGCGTGGACGGCTGGCCGACCTCCATATGTAATACATCGGCGCCTTGTGCTTCCATCGTATTCGCGGCGTGGAGGACCTCCATGACCTTGAAGCCGGCGACGCCTTCGCCCCGCGTCGAGGATATCGTGCGTCTTGTTACATGCGCGAGGCGTCTTGATGTGGCGCGGAGGAGGAGCATGGTTGCACTCTGCTGCAGGTGCTTGCACTTTGCGAGATGGCGCTTTATGCGATCCCCGCGACTAATAGCGATCAAGATTGATCGAATGACAATGTCTTTGCTGCAGTTGCTGCACTGAGGCAGCTGTAAATCAGCTTCAATTTGTCAGCTTGATCGCTCTAGTGCCTTACTGGCCGCTAGCCGAAATATATAAAGCGGCTGCTCGGCGCTCGACGCGCGCCCTCACTCGGTGGCAGACAGATCCTGCGTGCGCGAGGCACCAGTGCTCATTGCCCAGACGCCTGCTCGCTCGGCCCTCCCGCGCGAAGCGCGCACAAGGAGATCGACGCCCGAAACGCTGCGTGACCCGAGGAAGCCAAAGCCAAAGCGACACGATGAACCCCATCCAGCAAGAAGCGAGAGATATGGAGATGTCCGCCGCGCGCGCGCCGGAATCGCCTGGTGATGAATTTGGCGGCCTCCGCTACCCGCCCGGCCGGCGGCCGTCCACACAAAGGAGACGCCTGCCGCCGCGCACGTGCTGCCTGGCGGTGGCGCTCACGACGCTCGGGACCTGTCTTTTTGTTGCCGGGTGCGTCGCTTCCTTCGGCGCGAACGGCGGCTCTGCGGCCGTGGAGCTGTTCGTCCTCGCGGCGCTGACGTTATTGCCGGGCGTCTATGCCTCCTATCATCTGGTGGGCATCAAGCTGCGGTGGCCGGGCTTCGACAACGTGGCCATGTTCCACGAGGACGTCCAGTTCGTCTAGGAGCTATCCATACCCCCTGCCTGTGTGTGTCCGTTTCAAAGCGGCTAAGAATTGAGACCCTACTACTGAGCCGCGTCTCGATGGCATTACGAGAAGGAGGCAAGACTATATTTTGACTCCTTACCCACCCTCGGCGTCAGATGCGACGTAATCGCCGCCGCCGCCCTCTTCCGCGCCTTCTTCCCGCTCGGCATACGTGACTTCGCCGCCCTCCTCTGTATTACTAACTGTCAAACCAGCAGCACCTAATTGCGGATGCGCCGCCGGATTCGCCGCGATGGGGTCGGTCCAAGCGACGTAATCGTTCAACGGCATCTCTCGCACTTCGGGCAAAACCTCCCAACCCTCCACGAGCGCCATGACGTCCTCGACATAAACCACACCAGTCTGGTCCTCATCTAACGGACCTTGGGGCGCCAGGAACGCGTCCTCGAAGAAGTACCTCGTTTTCTGTTGCCACTGGCCCGGGAGTTTGTCCGTGTGCAAGGCCGCATTGGCCAAAATATGAACTAACGCGTCGCGCGTGACCCACTTCTTGACGGGCGGCTCGCCCTCCGCCGGCTCTCCGAGAGTAGCACTCTTGAATTCGTCCCAGGTCAACTTCGAGTCGCCGTCGTCGTCCATCAAACGGATCGCTTGCAAAATGTTGTCGGAACTATCAGCACCAATAATATCGGCAAACTCCTCATCATCACCTAAGGCCCTTACGGCCTCCGCTATCGAAATCTCGCCCGTGCCGTCCTCATCCACCCGGTCGAAGATGGATTTGAGGTACTCTTCGAGCGCTAGGAAGTTCGCGTCGGCCGGGGCCGGGGCCGGTGCGGGCGGCTCCTCCGGTTCCCGGAAGGCCCACCTCATGGTAATCTCCTTCGGCGTCGTTTCCTCCTCCTCGTCCTCCTCTTCGGCAGAAGCCTTCGAGTCTCTCGAAGCCCGGGACGCGGGCCGTTCCTCGGCCTCTTCTGGTTCTGGTACCTCGAAGGGCAGCGTCAAGGCACCTCCTTCAAACACGAGCGGTTGGGTGATGGTCGACAGAATAGGCGCCTCGACCACAGGAGCTTCTTCGCCCTCGGCCGGCTCTGCTACTTCAGGCTTTTCTCCTAAGAGCTCCAATCTGACCGAGATCAGATCTTGGGCAGCTGTCTGTATTTTATACGAGGCGACCATGGCCTTACTACCACATTCAATCTCATAGGGCTCGTAGTAGTACCTATCTCCGACAGGCACGACCACGCCATCCCGCAGCAAAGTGACCCGGACATGTGAAGCACCTGACACAGCATCGACCCAGAGTTTCAGGGAAGGACCGGGCGGCAACAAGGGCAACCCATCCAACCCATAGCCCGGCGGCGGCGGGATGTCCTGTTGACTACAAGCGAGGAATGCGTCCTCGAGCTGAGCTCTCAAAAACTTCTTTTGGGCGGTAGAGAACCGATCTTCTGGTAGATCCGGAGGCACAGGCAAAGGTGGAGGTTCAGGTAAATTCTCGCAGTACTCCGGGTGCTGCACGAGCTGCGCGGCCTGCGGGTGCGTCCGCCAGTACAACGTGTCTTGTAAGGGTATTATTTTTGTGTTCTCATCTACTACTAAAACAATGCCCAGGACCTCCCACGTGTCCTCGATGGGCCGTTCTTCCTCGATGTGTTGTCTGATTAACTCGACTAAGCCTTCATTGACCGTTAACTCGGCTTCTATTCTCTCTGCAGTCCAATCTCGCAACTCATTCAGAATTTGGTCCCGCCTCTTCGCTAAAGCTTTCCTATCTCTCTTACACTCGTCTTCAATGCGTTTACATCTCGCTAATAATAACTCTGCCTGCTGCCAGACCGCCTCCCTTAATCCAGGCGGGCCTGAGTCCTTACCCGCAGAATCGGGCGCCGCAAAAGATAGAGCCCACGTCCTCGCACTTTCTAACGCCGGTCCTAAACAATCCTCGGCTTCGGCCAGTTCTCGCTCCATGTCCTCGTGCGTTATTTCTGGAGGGGGCTCCTCGTCTTCCTCAGGTTCCTCTTCGGGCGGCGTCTGCTCCACGAAGGGATCTCCGAACAAAGCCTCCAGAATATTCGGCGGCAGGGCGTCTTCCGTCATTTCCAGCGTCTCGTTGCCCTTGTCGTCTTCGACGAACTCCGCGGTCCTCTTTGATAGTGAACCGCAGCCATCACTACCTTTTTGTCGTTCGGCAGGCTCCTCGGCGTCCTCATCGCCGGGGATAGGATACGACGCCGCGTAGTAGTCCTTGAGCAAGCATAATGACGCGTGCGTCCGGTCGACTTCGCACTGCGCCAGGCAAGCGTACGACTTTGAAAGACAAGCCTGTCTAGCTTGCAAGGAACCATCTAACCGTATCTTCACCCAGAGACCCTTCGCCTCCTTGTCTCGCACCGCTTGCACTTCATCAAGCTTCTCGCGTAACTCGACCGCTCTTAGGTGCAATTCCGCCTTCGTGTCGTCCTGGACGCGCATGTCCATCGGGATGCTACTATTGAAGTCCTCCACGAAAGCTTTTAGTAGGTCCTGGCGGTCGTCCGGCCTTGCTAGATATCTGACAAAATCCTGCCTCAATACATAATGCTGCCTTCTTGTTTGTGCTCTCATCTCTCTCAAAGAGCGGAAGGCCTTCTTCGTCCCATCAAAGAACTGCTGCTCCGCGCCATCCCACATCTCAGTAAGGACCTCGCCCGCCTCCTTCGACAACGGTGTTAACGCCTCCGGGTCCTCTACCACCGATTCCTCCGTAGGTTCTTCTACGTAGAACGGGCCCTTCTCCTCACAATCTGCGAGCTTCGAGGCGGACTCCTGCACAGCGGTCTCCGCTTCGGCAACTGATGAAGCGGCGGCCTCCTTCGCGTCGTCGGAAGCCTCCTCGTCCAACGCCGCGACCGCCGCGGCCGCTTCCTCATACACGGCCTTTGCCGCATCATGAGCAGCCGTCAAGTCTCCCACGATGGTGTTATAAGCCTCGACTCGCGCATCTCTCAACGCCTTCTTCTCTTTAGCTTGAGCCGATCGCACGGAAAGCATCTCGTCGACGACCGGTACGATAGCACCGAAGGCGCCCTCCTCCGTCAGTCCAGACGCTGAAACCTCCCGGAGGTTCCCGAACCGCTCCAGGAACTCAGATAGCGACTTCCAATGAGAATCATGAGATTCTAACTGGAAAGGTAACGAGGCAGTAGGATTTTGGGGATCCTCGACTTTCTGCAAGCGAGCCTTGCACGGCGCCCCGTAGTCCGGCAGGTTCGTATCTAAGTGATATTCGCCCCGCATAGCGCGCTCGTCCTTCACCGCGGCACCCGCGTACTCGTCGACCGTAGAGTCTTGGTCTGGTACTTGATCATCAATGCGCCTTCCCAAACACCTCCTGTAGACTTGTTCTTTGACAACGGGTAGGTGGAACACGAGATCGACGCCCGATTCAATACGTGAAGGACACTTGTCAGGTAAGAAGCCGGAGTACTTCGCGACCGGTGGAGGCGCAATGGAAGCGAGCGGTGTCTGATGATCCCACCTCGTATGGATGATCTTGGCCGAATCGTATCCTGTTAAAGCTTTTTCCAGTGCAGAACATTGCTCCACCGTCTCCGGGTAGTCCTCCAGGACCCAGCCATTGTAAGGCTCCACAAGATCAGGCTCATTGAGTACACATGATCTAAACTCGTCCCAGGAGATCGTGCCGTCCCCATCCGAATCCATGGACCAGATGACGTCCAGGAAACTTTCTCTGTCTACTCCCAATATCTCGGCAAAGTCGTCATCAGCCTTGAGCGCTGCGACGGCCTCGCCAATCGAAATGTCGCCGCCTCCATCACTATCGCAGCGGTCGAAGACCTCCCTCAAGTATTCTTCCAACGCTAGGGCGTTGGCGTCCTTTTCTTGAGCTTTCTCATTCTCTTGAGCTATCTGTGTATTCTCCTCGGCGATCTCTCTGATGCCCGCCACTATGAGTGCAGCGTAGAGCTCCTCGGTGCAGGCCCGGCCCTCTCTTAGCAATTGAGTAGCTTGACGTCCCAATTTGGCTAGTTCCGCGCCGGCACCTGTCACAGACACTTTCCCGAGGGTCACGTCCTCAGAAAGTTGTAAAGCTCTCTCTAGCAACCCACCGGCACTCAGGACCTTCAATCTGAATCGGTCCGCCAATCTAGAAGCTTGCTCCGACTTGCCGGCGAAGGTTCTTCCCGCGAGGCAGATGCGCAGAGGGAACTCCGGAGGAGCTACAAATTCTTCCTCTTCCGCCGGTTCGTGGACCGCCGCGAACCTACAATCTAGAATAGCTTCGCCCAAAGAGTGCTCGGCGGTGCGC
>JACLAA010004130.1_pt1 | contig 12949 bp, 10 predicted proteins | sample 8027891 | NCBI WGS metagenome assembly JACLAA01 (sample SAMN15724900, study PRJNA655200) | protist metagenome | isolation source: fluorescence activated cell sorting (FACS) single amplified genomes of... | place: Spain: Blaines Bay Microbial Observatory, Mediterranean Sea | collected 2016-01-19 | reverse complement strand
TGTATTTATCGGTTTATTTGCCGTTTTCCTTGTAATCCTTCTTGAGATTTACAACCGTTCATTACTTCTTGATGAAGTAGAAATGAGTTGGCTTTCAAGCACAGGATACTAATCTGTTAATTGCATCGAGAAAAGTAATCAGTGCATTTCGTTGCTCTTATACATAGAGTAAATCATACGATACTTAACTCTGTTGCCACACTTTTGTGGCAACATTCGCCGTTCCGGATAGGATTCGAACCTACACAATACAACTTAGAAGGTTGTTGCCCATCCATTAGGCGACCGGAACAAAAACAAAAAGATACAAATAAGTACAAATTATAATGCACAGACGTACAAAAGACAAGCCCCCTGTCGGAATTGAACCGACGACCCTCGCATTACAAATACGATGCTCTAGCCGCTGAGCTAAGGAGGCAGTTACATATAGTATAAAAGATTTAGTATTGAGATGCAAGTAACTTTATTCAAACAAATAACGAGGCTACCCATAGACAAGAAGTGAGCAATATGGTATATTTCAAGCATAAATGCATCATTGTTTATCCCATGTCTATGTAAAAGTAAACATATAAAGCTAACCTTAGTGGCGTTTATCCTTCGAATCCTCAGTAGCTCAGTGGTAGAGCGATCGGCTGTTAACCGATTGGTCACAGGTTCAAATCCTGTCTGGGGAGAAACGCTGCTAGACCAAAAGCACTGTACTCCAAAATAGAAAAGGAAAACAACTGAAAAAGACCGGGAAGACAGCTCATTCAATCCTTTCATTGTGGGTTAACTGACCTATAGCCATATCTCTTCACAATAAACTTTTGATTAAATACCCATAATATGACAAATCTTAATTCAAATAGAGACTTGTTTGATGGAGATGCCTCATTAGATAAATTTGGTGAGCCTTCATACAAAACCATTGTACATTCAGAAACAAATGACGAAGCATTTAGACTTCTTTTAACCACGCTCGAAGAAGACGACTCAAATGATGACAAATTTGTACGCCGACGGGATAAAAAAACCAAACCTTCAGGCAAGGAAATCCGTCAGATCGCAATTGAAAAACGTCAACATATTCGATTAGCCAAATTAAATTATCCATATATTTGGTACGGGACCCGCCTGACTTTTGAACTTACAAAAGCAACCATTCAAGAAACAGTGGCATTCCTAGCAACGTTTATTTTTTGGTGGATTTATACACCTCTTGACTACGTTTTTAATTTTGTTTGCGAACAACAATATAACAAATTCAAAAAAATTGTTGATGAGGGGACAGTAAGTAAGGTTAAGGAACTTGGCCGAGGACGTGGTCATACGTTTTTGGATGCTTTTTATGCTCGTTGTGTGTATGGTTTTTTATACTTTCGAGTTCACCAATTTTATGGACTCGAACTCTTTCTAAAAAGTAGCTTAACGATTCGACGTGCATTACAGGTTATTTTACCAACAAGTTTAATCTGCATTCTTGTACAACGTAGCACCACTTCACTTAATGGTTTACCCACACGGGGGTTCGAAGAAACATCACAGACATTCCAAACCAATGACTGCCAAAATTGGGAAAAACTTTTACTCTTGGAAACCATCCATGGTCCAATTCGTCGACTTCCTAATTTTTTACGTGATGAAAATGGAGTTCTTTTCACCCGTCGAAGAGGACTCAAAAAGGAATTCGTGATGGGAGATTATGAATTTGTAGAAAAAACACTTACTGACCATATAACTCACCCAATGGAATTACTTGAAGTTGGCCCGAAGGAATTCGACACTACACTCCCATTTCATGAGAATATTGGATACTATGTATTAAGTGGACACGAAGAATCTGAACGTCCTGCTCCAATCGAAGAAGATGACGAAATTATCATTCCAGACTACATTCCAGATAGCTTATACACCCGTTTAAAAAAGAAAGATTCTTCAATCCTTACCCGCTATAAAGCGTATTTACATCAAACTGGAAATTATTGGACTGAGGCATTTACATCACGCGCACAACACATCTCGGATTTATACATGCCACTGATGCCCAACCAAACACATTTACCAGGTATCTACCCCACTGAATACGAATGGATTGATGAATTCACAAATACAACTCAATTACCACGATATGAGGCAATTGAAGAAGTAATTGTTTGGGATGACGAAATTGCCATTGCTGACATGATCCGAGATCTAATCTTAAGCAATGAAAAAGCAAAAACACAAGTATTTGATGACGGAAAAACCACGAATGGACGCCTTACCTTTTCTCGACTTGGTATTGATTACCAACCAGAAAATGAAGCAAGTCATTCACTTAAACCTTTTGCCGCACAAGGAACAAAACTCTTCCATTACTCAATTTCAACAAATCAGGAAATTTTAGAAGCAGTAGGGTTACGACTCAATGCAACACAACATTACGAAACGGAACAATTCCATAAAGCGGGACTTGCTTTAGAAGAATCGTTTACTGACTTTACACACTTACCTGTTCCGGAAACGACAAGTGCTGAAGATGATGAATTCGAAACGAATGAGGTACATGATGTTGATCGAGAAACGGATGACTACGAGGCTGATGATGAAGCGAACGTCAATACCGATGAGGAAGACAATAATGGTAACGATGTCGATGAGGAAGCCGAGGACGACAACGATATCGATGCCGATGATGAAGACAACGGTAATGATGACGAGGAGGATGATGAAGACGACGTCGATGTTGAGTACGATGATGAAGACGAAGATGCCGAGTACGATGATGAAGATGAAGATGCCGAGTACAATGAAGAGGATGACGACAACGGTGTTGATAACGATGAGACTGATGACAACAACAGCGCTCATATTATAGAAAACAATAACTTCACTGGTGAGACTAACATTCAAAATGAATTCAAGAGTGAAGAAACTACACACAGTGGTGACCAGCTAAATACGTTTGATGTTGAAATGCCTCAAAATGGAACCTTCTCTCTTCCCGACGATGATTCATCAATGCCCGAGAACGGCATTCCAAATGGCCCAATTTGGTTCCCGGAAGGGACTTTATTTCTAAATCCAACGCAATATGAACAATGGCCTGATGTGGCATGGCGAGGAATTGCACTACAACTTATTATGTATGCGAGTATGGAGCTGTGCATCCGTTTAAACTTTAAAGGTGTACACCTTTACTCAGAACAACCAGAAGACGTTTATGACTATATTCCACATATTGGCCGTATGCCAGAAGGTGTACCAACCAGTGAATATGTGGGGGAGAAAATGCAAACTGTATCAGTGAAAAAACTCCTTCTAGCGTTCCAAGCTCAACGTGGTGCTGAATTATATGGAGCTTCACAATGGGAGAAATTGTGGGCATTTAATATCCGTCCAAACTTATCCGATACCCAAGCTAAAGCCGTACAACAGTATACCCGTAAATTTCGTACAAAACTTCTTATGAGTCTTGGAATTTACTCAACTGGGACACAAGTAATTCCACCACGTAATCTCCTTGAATATGTAGGTTTATCTCCATATGGTCCAAGTGAGATTCCACAACGATACTTTTATTTTGACAAACTTACAAATAAAATTCATGAATACATTGGGACAATGGAATCAAATGGTTCTCCTTTACTCCCAGAATACCTTCAAGAACGGCAAACGATTTTTAATGATGTTGGGGGAGAATTAGCCATTACACGTGCATTACAAATTGGAAAATCAGTTCAAGACGAAATTTGTAAATTCCCATTATTTGCATTAATTAAACCTGGAACAGAACGCATGCGAACTCTTCCAAAAGGTCTAATTTTATTAGGAGAATCTGGAAATGGCCGAAATTATTTTGTACGAACACTTGCCACAGAAGCTCGTTTACCAATGTTGATTACCGAAAGTAATCGCTATTTAAATGAATCTCTTGGACTTGTACGATTAAAAGCACTTTTCCAACGTGCCCGTGAACAAGCGCCAAATATTTTATTTATCCGTGATATGGATTTCATGACGCGCCACCGTGAACGTTACCCAGCGTTTACTTCAGTCCGTGCTACAACACAATTACTTTTAGCCATGGATGGATTTACACGTGGAACAGAAGGAATCCCGTCAAAACAAGATATTTTTGTTATTGGGACAATGGAAACAACGTCTATGATGGACGATGCATGCATGCGTTCTGGACGTTTTGAATGGGTATTAGATTTTTACTATCCACCAGTAAATGAACGTCATCAAATGCTTGTACTCCATAGTACAAAATCAATCATTAATCAATCTCTTGATATTGATTGGCGCTATTTTACTGCACTGACAGAAGGATTTAGTTGTCTTGATTTACGTACATTAATCAACACATCTCGTGTGTATATGTTTAGACAAAACGAAACGTTACATACATCCGAAAGCATGAATTTTGCATTAGCATTTGTCAATCAAGTACATGATTTACCGGAAACACAATTCATTGATCCAGTTACACTTGGTTTCTTTTCAAAATCTGATTACCAACTTCGACACAAACAACCAACAAAATATGCCTCATTTTTTACACAAACGGGACGTATTCCAATGTATAAAAAACTCATGCACCTTTTCCGTGTCATGCTACCAGAGCATACAGATATGATTACAAACCGTTGGGCAAATACAAATCAATTCCCATCGGACACAATCAACGAAATTGTAGAACTCAATGTAGCAGATGGACTTGTTCCGATGTTATGCGAAGGTTTATTTATTTATAACCTCCAAAAATCATTTGGAACTTATCCAATCGTCACATTTGAGACATATTGTTCACCATTATTTTTTACAACACAGTCCCTTGTGGAACAAATCACCAGTCAATATGGACTTGAACGTCTCACACAAGCAAATTTATTGATGACAACTTTTGACTTATGGCGCCGTGCACACCCAGATACATGGACAACAACTGCGCTACATAAAACAAAACTTTTAGATATGCGCATTAATGGAACCGCGACGTGGAAAGATAATCGATTTGCCAAAGGGAATACAAATGTTGGAAACTTAACCGAAACACAATGTGAAATGCTTTGGGGACCACTACAAATTACAGAAAAAATCCAAAGTCGTCTCCGATTTATCGGGAAAAAACACAATGAATTCGCATCAACAGACCTTAATGTATTTGGGACATTTGAAACGAATTCAGATCGTGCATTTAAATGTCGAAAAGAAACAACAGCCGGTCGTATTGATCAAGTTGGTATGGAAATTGTTGACGTGATGCAAAAAGATTGGCGAAAAAAAGGGATTCCAGCATCAATTGGTAAATAATGAAGACAAGGTATGAAACAAGATGAATCAACCTACTCGGCAGTGCAAAAAAGGTTTAAATTTAATTCTCTTTATGAAAAAAATACAAATAACATGTATCAAAAGTAGTCACTTAAAATGCTTATAAATCTTTTTTTTCCATATTTTTTTGCAATTATGAGTGCGAAGGCTATAATATAATCGAGCCTCGTACAGATAAGTTGATTGAACAATTTTAATGCACGGGCTTTTACAGAAATGTTAAAGGAGTAACCCATATGTCAGGTTCTACAGGAGAGCGTCCTTTTAGTGACATCATTACAAGTATCCGTTACTGGGTGATTCATAGTGTTACAATTCCATCTTTATTTATTGCAGGATGGTTATTTGTAAGTACTGGATTAGCATACGACGTATTTGGAACACCGCGTCCAAACGAATACTTTACAGACGAGCGTCAAACGCTTCCTTTAGTGTCAGATCGCTACGGCGCACTTGCACAAATGGAAGAGTTTTAAGGCTTCCTTAAGTAATTCTAGATAGGAAAACAAACGGGCCTTTTTGTTGAACCCGAGTCTGTATCCGGCAAAACAAAAAGAACATATGTCTCAAGGCTATGCCCTGAAAATATGTGTATACGTTATTTATTCGGCCTGGGCTTACCAGGTATATTTTTATTATGTCGATTAAAACATATCCAATTTTTACATTCCGTTGGCTTACAGTGCATGCATTAGCTGTTCCAGTGGTATTTTTCCTTGGTTCTATTACCGCAATGCAGTTTATTCAACGTTAAGAGGAGAGTTGTATGACAAATCCAAATCCAAACAAGCAAACTGTTGAGTTAAACCGTACAAGTCTTTACTGGGGTTTACTTCTCATTTTTGTGCTTGCGGTTCTTTTTTCAAGCTATATTTTTAACTAAACACATTTGTAGGGGAAAGATCTATGTCAAACACGACAACAGGACGAATTCCATTATGGTTCGTAGGAACAGTAGCTGGACTCGCAGCACTTGGTCTTTTAGCCATTTTATTTTATGGTTCATATACAGGTCTCGGGTCTTCACTTTAAGACACCAGCCTGAACATTGATGTTGCATTCCTGAATGCAACATATCAATGACGGTAAAACAACCGTCAAAACCTTTGACCAGCATCGTGCTGGAAAAAGGTATATTATGTGCATGAATGTCACCATTTCCATCGCATGAATACGAAATTTTGTTACGAAAAAACTGGCCAACTGTGTCAATTGTCAAGTTTGAAAAAATCAAAGACAATTCGATCCTATCTACCAAACAATGCACAGATAGAATCACATTGCCATTACGGCATTTATTTTTTAGGAAAATTTTATGAGTAAAGTATATAATTGGTTTAACGAACGTCTTGAGATTCAAGCAATCGCAGACGATGTAACAAGTAAGTACGTGCCGCCACACGTAAACATTTTCTACTGTTTAGGTGGGATTACACTTACATGTTTCCTTGTACAAGTTGCAACTGGTTTTGCAATGACATTCTACTACCGTCCAACAGTAACAGAAGCGTTTGCATCAGTACAATACATTATGACTGAAGTAAACTTTGGATGGCTTATCCGTTCAACACACCGTTGGTCAGCAAGTATGATGGTATTAATGATGGTTCTTCACGTATTCCGTGTGTACCTTACAGGTGGGTTTAAAAAGCCACGTGAGCTTACATGGGTAACTGGAGTAATTCTTTCAGTAATTACTGTATCATTCGGAGTAACAGGGTACTCGCTTCCTTGGGACCAAGTAGGGTACTGGGCAGTAAAAATTGTAACAGGTGTACCTGATGCAATTCCAGTAATTGGATCATTTGTTGTAGAACTTCTTCGTGGAAGTGTAGGAGTTGGACAACCAACACTTACGCGTTTCTACAGTTTACACACATTTGTACTCCCACTTCTTGCAGCAGTATTTATGCTTATGCACTTCCTTATGATTCGTAAGCAAGGAATCTCAGGACCACTCTAAAGAGACCAAATCGGACAATAAATAACGTCCTCTCTTTATGCGCAGAGTGGCTCTGCGCATAACGATAAGAAAAAGACAACACGAAATAAACTTGTATTCTTCGCATAAACCCGGTACGATGAAAACATATTTTCAAAGGGTCAGTAACTCAGTGGTAGAGTATTCGGCTTTTAACCGATTAGCCGTGGGTTCGAATCCCACCTGACCCATTTCTAACCAGAAATAGCCATATACGGAATAAACTGAAATATGCTATACTTCTTGGTACAACGTAAACACTTTTTTAAATTAAATTTACGTCGTTTAATCGATAAATTTGTTCCTATTATTACTCTTTTACTATGTCTCACGCAGTAAAAATTTACGATACATGTATCGGATGTACACAATGTGTACGTGCTTGTCCAACTGATGTACTTGAAATGGTACCTTGGGATGGATGTAAAGCTGGGCAAATTGCATCAGCACCACGTACAGAAGACTGTGTTGGATGTAAGCGTTGCGAAGCAGCGTGTCCAACAGACTTTTTAAGTGTACGTGTGTACCTTGGATCAGAAACAACACGTAGTATGGGACTCGCATACTAATATTTTCTTTATGCGTATAGCATAAAAACATTTACGATCATGCGATGATCATTATATTTCTATGCCAGAGTTGGCATAGAAATACACTAGCTAGTGAGCTCTTTTAATAGATCAGCACATTATTGTGCCCGATGTATTTTCAAATTACACTCTATAGCTTTTATACGCAGCACACTGTGTCTGACGTTAACTATTGAGTTGATATTATTCTTATTGAATTTATTCTTCATTATGACTCCTTCAACAAAAACGGATACAAACCTCGGTCGCATTACACAAATTATTGGACCAGTAATTGACGTTGCATTTGCACCAAACAAAATGCCAAACATCTACAACTCACTTGTTGTAGAAGGGAAAAACGATGCCGGTGAAGACTTACGTATCGTAGCTGAAGTACAGCAACTCCTTGGTGATAATCTTGTACGTGCAGTATCAATGAGCGCTACTGATGGATTAATGCGTGGAATGACTGTAGTTGATACTGGTGCAGCTCTTTCTGTACCTGTAGGAAAAACAACACTTGGGCGTATCTTTAACGTTCTTGGAGACCCTGTAGATGAACTTGGACCATGTGAAGCAGAAGGAACACTTCCAATTCACCGTAATGCACCTGCATTCGTAGACCTTGATACTGAGCTTTCAATTTTTGAAAGTGGTATTAAAGTAGTAGACCTTCTTGCGCCATACCGTCGTGGTGGAAAAATTGGTCTCTTCGGTGGTGCTGGGGTTGGTAAGACTGTGCTCATCATGGAACTTATCGTGCGACCTGTGCGTACGCTTTTAACAGCGTAGTAGCAACCACACATAATGTGGTATTTCATATAGAGGTGGGTATGTACCACATAGTTTTATGGGAAACTATCCTGGGTCCACTTGTCATATTGTCTCAAACGACATTATGGTGAGAAGCATTGGAAGGAAGAAATTCCTAGATTGATCTCTAGATCAAAAGATTCTCGATTTAAAGAACAATCTCTCAGTATTCGATATGACAGCTTCATAGGGAAACTAGTAAAAAGCGGTTGTAAAGGTAATGCCAGAACTTGAACCGCATAATAACTACAATCCCAACTTACTTAGGGATCGAAGTCCAAACCATGACTTTTCTTAAGAATTATCTTAAGGACTGAGGACACATAAAGAAGTGTGAAACGGCATTTGATAATACACACATTTATGTACATCTAATTTCAACGGCGATTAGCGTTGAAAGCCCAAAATAGCCGCAGTTGAAATACAGTGGCAGATATTCGGTCTATTGTAGGGGTCTAAGTCGAACATAGCAATCTATATAGGAAAAAGGGGTGGGATTCGTATCCAACCAAATAACGATTCATTCGGAACTTTGGGAATTAGTCTGAAATTCGATACGAATCTGCAGGACATCTTGCAGAAGTTAATTAATTTGCTTGGAAGGGTGAATTAACAGTATTCAGAAAGCGAGATGGGTAGAATTGATATGATTATAAAATGTAAATTTATTGTATTTAAATATGAGCATTAAAGCGTGGAAGGAGATTGATTGGACTCTTGTAGAACGTCGTCTCCGTCGTCTTAAATACCGAATTTATACTGCCAGTCTTAACGGGGAAAAAGAAAAAGTACACTTTCTACAAAAGCGTTTGCTGAGTAGTAAAGATGCAAAATTTGCAGCCGTAAGACAAGTTTGCCTTATTAATAGAGGGCGTAAGTCTGCTGGAATTGATGGTAAAAAAGAATTGTCTGCTAAAGAACGTTTCGCTTTAGCAAATGATATGAGAATGACCGGTAAAGCGTCTCCGATTCGTCGCGTATGGATTCCCAAGCCGGGCAAAACAGAAAATCGGCCCTTAGGCATCCCAACATTACATGACCGTGCACTCCAACAATTAGCTCTATATGCGTTGGAACCTGAATGGGAAGCGAAATTTGAGCAAAACTCCTATGGGTTTCGCCCAGGTCGATCTTGTCAAGATGCTATTCAGGGAATCTTTATTCACCTGCGCGGAAAATCAAAATATGTTTTTGACGCCGATATTCGTAAATGTTTTGACCAAATTGACCATACGAAACTGTTAAACAAACTGGACACATTTCCTATTATGCATGACCAAGTCAAGGCGTGGTTACGCGCGGGAATTATGACAGACTATGCAAACAGTTCAAAGGACGTTCTTGCAAATGAAACTGGAACGCCTCAAGGTGGAGTTATCTCGCCGATTCTTGCTAATATTGCCTTACACGGATTGGAAACAGCCGTAAAAGATTACTATACAAAATACCTGTTTATTGGATCCAAACGTTTGGCCGTAAGAGATCGTAACAGACAAATTGGAATCATTAGATACGCGGATGACTTTGTAGTTTTACACCCATCCGAAATGGTAATCCGTAAGTGTAAATTTTATATTAGCAAATGGCTCCATGATCAGGCTGGTCTCAGCATTTCCGAGGAAAAATCGAGCATTAAATCCTCTTTTGAAGGATTTAAGTTCCTTGGATTTCACATTATCACTGTTAAAAAAAGTGATCATGAGAAATGCAAAATCCATATTCATAGCGAGTCAAGAAAGGCCTTTCTTGCTAAAACTCGCTCAATTTTTCAAGCCAATCGCTCAGCTTCGGCCGGTTCCTTAATCCGAAAGTTAAATCCAATTATTGTTGGATGGTGCAATTATTATCGTTATTGCGAATGTGTATCCGACTTTAAACAAGTCGAATATGCCCTGTTCCAACAATTAAAAACTTGGGTTTTTCGACGCAAATCCGCAGGATTAAGAAGCAAAATGCAATTAAAACAAAAATATTTTCCTGATAACACCAATGTGACATTCAGAGGAACAACACATAAAGGAGACTGGATCTTTGTTGGAACAACAATCGAAGCCAATCGTTCGGACAAAAGTCCACAAAAGGTATTCCTTGTTAATCCAAGCTGGGTAAAGTCGGATACATGGGTAAAAATTAGTGGAACAGCTACTCCTTACGACCACAACACTCTTTACTGGGCGAAACGGAATGTGAAGTATAGTGGCTTATCCGCCCGTGTATGTAAATTAGTAGTGAGACAATCACTAACATGCCCTTTATGCAACGATGTATTCTCCAATAATAGCCGCATTGAAGTGGATCATATTAAACCAATTGCAATAGGCGGAACCGACCGCTACGACAACTTACAAGCTGTACACGATTATTGTCACAAGAGTAAGACAAATAAAGACCTTCAACTAATTCGTGAAGAACGAGCCAAAGGTAAAATTCCAAAACGAAGAAGAAAAAAGTCTTTAAAGAAATGAGCCCAAATCTATTATTAACACCTCTGGAAATGTAAGATACGTACATGTCTATCCAAAATTCGTACTGTATATTGAATCTTGGGAGGATTTACTATGGGAAACAAACCAAGTAAAGGTCTTAACATCGCGAAGACAGCTTTCGAACAGCGTAAGAAAGCTCGTCAGAAACGACAAGAGGAAGGTAAAGTACAAGCTCCTGAAACCCTCATTGACACTGTTGCTGACGCAGCAGCTGAAACAGTAGAGTTTCAGAACACTCTAAAAGAACAAAATGATGCGAATGTACTCAGCGCAATCACATCAGCGTTCTTTCAGACTGTAATGAGTAACCCACTGGGCAACCTTATGCTCCAGATGCAGCGGGCTCGCGCAATCAAAAAAGCGCAGAACGCAAACCGTGCGATTGCAGATAAAGCATCGGACGCAACTGTCTCTGGGGTAGTAGGAACTGCACTATGGATTACAAAGAAAGTTAACCGGGTATTTAATCCAGTCCTCTGGATTATTAATACCATTGCAGCTTTCTTTGGGTTAGGTAAGAAACTCCTCATGATGGGCGAGTTCACTACTAATGGAGCTAAATACTTTGGTATTGGAATCAAAGAAAAATACAGCTTTGTATTCATCACCATTGTATCAATTTACCTCTACCTTATTGTCTGGCGTGCTTTTAAAACAATTGTACGCTTCGTAAAGAAAATCTTTGTAGTAATCTAATTATTCTAGGCAATATATGCATTGAATAATACAAGTGTTAATATTAAGGCAAACAAGTAATCATAATCAACCTACCGAGAGCCGGATGAAGCGAAAGTTTCACGTCCGGATCGGAAGACGGGGGTACTAGGTAACTAGGCCTCTAGTTTAACAACAATATTGCCAAAGCACACGGTGGTGTATCTGTATTTGCAGGTGTAGGTGAGCGTACACGTGAAGGAAATGACCTTTACGAAGAGATGTGTGAATCAAAGGTTATTAACAAAAGTAACCTTGGTGAATCAAAAGTAGCACTTGTGTACGGACAAATGAACGAGCCACCAGGAGCACGTATGCGTGTTGGTTTAACAGCTCTTACAATGGCAGAGTACTTCCGTGATGTAAACAACCAAGATGTACTTCTTTTCGTAGATAACATTTTCCGTTTTGTACAAGCGGGTGCAGAAGTATCTGCACTTTTAGGACGTATGCCATCAGCAGTAGGATACCAACCAACTCTTAGTACAGAGATGGGTGGACTCCAAGAGCGTATTACATCAACAAAAACTGGATCAATTACATCAATTCAAGCGGTATACGTACCAGCTGATGACCTTACTGACCCAGCTCCAGCAACAACATTTGCTCACCTTGATGCAACAACAGTGCTTTCACGTAACTTAGCAGCAAAAGGAATCTACCCAGCTGTAGATCCTCTTGACTCAACATCAACAATGCTCCAGCCATGGATTCTTGGAAACGAGCACTATGACACTGCACAAGGTGTAAAGAACACATTACAGCGTTATAAGGAACTCCAAGATATTATTGCTATTTTAGGACTCGATGAGCTTTCAGAAGAGGACCGTTTAGTAGTAGCACGTGCACGTAAAGTAGAGCGTTTCCTTTCACAACCATTCTTTGTAGCTGAAGTATTTACAGGATCACCTGGTAAGTATGTAAGTCTTGCAGAATCAATCCAAGGATTCAAAATGATTCTTGGTGGTGAATTAGATGATCTTCCAGAGCAGGCATTCTACCTTGTTGGAAACATTGATGAAGCTGTAGAAAAAGCAGCAAAGTTATAATCTTTTCGAAACAAATTATCTGATAAT
>JACLAA010000037.1_pt1 | contig 12956 bp, 7 predicted proteins | sample 8027891 | NCBI WGS metagenome assembly JACLAA01 (sample SAMN15724900, study PRJNA655200) | protist metagenome | isolation source: fluorescence activated cell sorting (FACS) single amplified genomes of... | place: Spain: Blaines Bay Microbial Observatory, Mediterranean Sea | collected 2016-01-19 | reverse complement strand
CGGCTACAGCCTGGTGGTTCTGAAGATCGCGTTGGATGAGGAGGGCTGCACCTGCGAGTTCCGGCTCAAGGGGCCCGTCGCCGCCTCGACGGGCGTGGGCGATCGATTATTGGAGCCGGTGCTGGCCTTACCGGAGGCGCCCGTGAACTTCGAGGACCTGTCGTTCGTGGACCACCCGCCGACGGCGGCGACGCTGCTACTCCTGGCCGACGAGCCCGTCTCGGAGGACGAGGACTTCTAACTCCCTAGGTTGTTACGGTCCGGGCGTAGACGCGCGCTAGAGCGAGTGTTTCGGTCGCGTCCTTCGCATTGGCCAAGGCGCGCGCGAGGCACGCGCGGTAGTCCTCGCTTCCCGGCGGAGGCGGTGGTGTCTCGGTCGGTGGTGCCGGCGCCGGTCGTGGTTTTCGAGCCGAGAAGGCCTCGTGCTGCGCCGCGACGCGCCCTTCGAGCACCGCGACCTCCCGTTCCACGGCAAAGGTCGCGGCGACGGCGCAGGCGCGGCGCTCTTTCGCGGCGCGGACGGCGGCGCGGCGCTTGCGGTCCTCTGCCGCCATTTTCACCGCATCGAGGGCGGCGTCCAGGTGATCAGCCCGGGCCTCAAGCACTGTCCTCTCAGCAACTGCGTCTTTGCGCGCCGTCTGGAGCCGCTGGACGCGCCCCTGGAGCGCCCCTAGCGCCAGGGCCATCCGTTCGCCGTCGGTCAAGTCAGCATCCATCCTGGTTGTGCGTATTTTGCGCTGCAAATTGCCAACCGACCAAAGACGCTGTGTGCCATCGTCGGCCGGCCCAAGCGCTTCGATCAGGGGTATGGGGGCTAAATGAGAGACGTCCGATCGGCCCATGAGAGATAGAAGGCTGTGGCCACGGGTCCAGCTAAGTGCGGGGACAAGCCCAGCTTGGCAACGCCGTGCGCATAGCTCGATGCCCGGCCCCACCATGGGCCCGACGCGGATAGAATAGCTGCGAGCCATTGAACGACCCGCTCCGAGCGGGGGGCAGCCGTTCCCCGACGTTTGGGGCAGCCCGGCAGTGAGTGCCTAGCCAACACAAAGGCACAAAATGGCGCAGGGCCACCGCGACGCCCTCGCCGTCGCGCGGGGCACGGCCTGGGACCACGGCTACCGGCTGGGCATGCGCATGGCCGAGGAGGCTCGAAACCCCCTGCCGCCGAAACGCGCCCTTAAGCCGACAACGCGTAAGCTCCTCGCGGCCTTCCCGCCAGCTGCGGAAGAAGTAGACCTGAGGAAGGAGCTCGATGGACTGAGTGACGCCGCGCTGTGGGAGGGAGCCTGTGCTCTGGCGGAGGACGCCGCGCGCGCCGACCAAAGACGTGCTCTAGAAAGTGGAGAAGCACAATACCCGCCGGGCGGCGCCGTCGCGGACTGGTGCCAACAATTTCTCGAGGGCACGTCTGACAATATCAAGGACGGGTGCGCGTGGACGTACCCGAAGCCCGCGACAAGGGGCAAGTCCGTGACCCTGGCCGGATGGAAGGGTCTGCGGCTGGAACCGCTCCGAGCTTTATCTTTGGCCTTGGGCGACTCGCTGACCGCCGCTGATTTATCTCAAACATCTCTAACGGATAACGACGTCCAGGCGTTCTGCGCTCGACTCTTCGCACTTCGGACCTTAAAAATAAGAGATTGTGAAAATATAACAAATCAATCCTGCATGAGGATATCGCAAACAGTACATGGTTGCCTCACGCAATTGGACGTGTCGGGTTGTACGCAATTAAATAGTGACGCGTGTGGTTGGTTGGGTGGGATAGTAGGTGTCGGTGCGGCCAAGTGCCACAAGTTACTCTCGTTAGACATCTCGCGGTGCCCCCTGGTCAAGGACGACGCGCTGTCGAACTTAGCGCAGGGCTGTAAAAGATTACAATTTCTGTCGGTGGCTAAATGTGAACGAGTGACGGACGCGGGCGTTATTTCACTGACCAAGGGCTGCGCTTCCTTGAAAATTCTCGACGTGTCGGACTGCCAACTCGTCGGTGATAAAGCATTTCGAAGTTTAGGGTTCAGGTGCCACCGCCTCACAACCGTATTAGCGCCACGAGCGGGTTTACTGAAGAACACGTCGATAAGAGCACTCGCTCAAGGATGCCCCGGTCTGACCTGCCTCGACGTGGCCGGTGCGCAACACCTCTCGGAAAGTGTCTTCGGCGAACTTTGTTCTGGGGCTTTGGGCATGAGATACCTCAACGTCACTGGATGTGAAGAAGTAACCTCTTCCGGTCTCAAAGCGCTCATAAAGGGCAAATCCCTGCTCAAGGGCGCCGGCACAGTAGTAGAAGCGAGAGCGTTCTTCGGGTTTTGTCCTCGGGAAGATAGTACGAGTGTAGAACTGACCGAAGCTCAACAACTATTGGAAGAGAGATCTTGTCGGGAGATCGTCGCCTACTTCCGAGCCTATCGGAGACGATGCAAGGCGTCGGACGCTAGAGTAGAATTGAGGCTGCATGGCGCGTCTCGCAAAATCTCGAGGAAGTGCATGGCCTGGCTGCGTCGTCGAAGGCAAGCCAACAAGGAGCGCATGAAGCGCCGCGAGTTTTATACAAGAGAGTTGCAGAGATTTTGGAGAGGCTACTGCGGGCGGCGCGACATCTGGAACGCGAAGGAATACGCGCGATCTCGGCGTCCCGTCGTGTGGAGGCGCCTTCACTTCTTCAATACGACTCGTGTCCATCTCACCATGAAGTGGGTGGTTTATTTTTCGATTTCGAGGCCATTCGGACCGCGATGCTCCGCGCAGGCGCGACTGTTGAAACTGCACACGAATCAAGTGATTGGTTTTCAAGCCTGTTATCGAGGGTATAAGGTAAGACTAGTGGATCCGGCCGGTGTTTTACCTGCTATCCGACGGTTGCGGGCGCAGCTCAAGAAGTATAAACGAGATGTGGCCTCTACGACGATCCAGGCCGCCGGTAGGGGTGTTAGAGCTCGCCGGAAGGCCTTAGTGATGTCTCAAATCAAGCTAAGGAATGAAAGGGACGAGCGCGTCGCTGCTGCGATTATTCAGTCCATCCTAAGAGCATTGCACGCGCGGCACGAAGTCATACGCCTCAGACTACGACGGGAAAGGTTGGCGGCGTTGCATGATCATGCCGCTAGAGTTGTAACCAAATTCATGAAGTGGGCCGGCGGCCAGTCGTTGATGGCTCGGTTACAGGCCATCATGGAGCGGAAACGTAGACTGCAGGAAGGAGCGTCGATCGTCATGGAGCGGTGCACGCGCGGATTGTTCGGGAGGCAACGGGCTCGACGTCGGAGGAAGTTCATGGCCATGCTCAACTCAAAAGTGACGGTCATCCAGAAGTGTTATAGGGGTTCTAGGGTCATGGACTGGAGGAACTTGAGGATGAACCATATTGCGAGGCACGTCTATGCTAGACGTGATTTCGAGCAAGCTCAAAGGGCTTTAAATAGACAGAAGAAGTTCGAGGCCTGGCAGGCGGAATTGGCCAAGGATTCTTGTTCTGATAGTGATGGCGACGCGGGCGGCGAACTCGGTGCCGAGTGGGTTGAGAGACGTAATCTGGACGGTGGGCTCGTGTGGGTCCACAATGAATCAGGAGAAATCGTCACGGTGGACCCGCGCACGGACCCCGTCGACGCGGAACTCATCGGGTGTAGCGTGCGCGTCTTCTGGCCGCTCGAGGAGGAGTGGTTCGAAGGGGTGCTGGCTCGGTTTCACCGTAGAAGAAGGAAGTACCGAGTGGAGTACATCGACGGGGACCACGAGTGGATCGACGTCGACGAAGCCGCAGATAGACTGCAGCTCTACGACGCGTCGGGTTCGTGGAGCGACTTTAACGTGGCTCTCCGGCCGGCTCTGGTCGAGCGGCAGAAAAAGCGGGCCGAGAAGGCGGACATCAAGGTCCGGGCGCGTCGCTTGGAGGAGGAGACGCGGGCGTGGACCGTCTTACCGGAGAAAGAAAGTGACGACGAGTACGACGACGACGACGACGAGGCGGCTCTCGAGCGGGCTAGGGCGAAGATGGAGATGGCCAAGGTCGGGAAACGGGAGCGGTGGACCAATTCTCTCACCGGGGAGATCCGCTTCCTGTCGCAAGATGCTGCCTTCTGGATGGAGTCGAGGGACGCGGACAAGAACTTCTGCTTCGAGCACGGCGAGACGGGCGAACGCGTCTACTACGATCCAAGGTTTGCGAAGGATACGGACGTTCCTAACGTTAGGAGGTGCGTTCCGGTGCATGAATCAAATCGTCGCGGCGCCCCCTCACTGATTGATTTGCGCACAGGTGGAAATTGGAGTGCCTCAACGCGCTGCGGCCGGCCGTTTACCTTGGTGCTGGTCTCGTGGAAGCGTGGGATACCGCTGCGGAAGGTGCGCGCGGCAAGAAGGCTCGCCAAGAGACGCTCAAACGCGTGCTCAAGAACGCGAAGACCTTTGTCAGGGACTTGTCGTCGGAGGTTCTGCGGGCGAAGGAGTTGTGGGCCGAGGACGACTTCGCGAACGACGCGGAACTCGTTTATGCGGCACATACGCTGCACCGCCTGAACGAGCTGAAGGTCGTAGCGGAGGCCGAGCAAGAGCGAGGACTCGAGGCCAAACGAAAACTCATCCGCGAGGCGAAGCGCTTCCAGGGCGTCTGGTGCCGGGCCTGCCGCCACAAGTGCATGGACCAGCAGGCGACGCACTGTCCTACTTGTGGGGTTCGTTTCACATCGAAAGGGGTCATCGCGGTGGGAGATATCGGTTCCGAGAACTTTCAGGAGCAGACGCGCGAATCTAGGGCGTCGCTGGCGGATCGACTGGCGCGGTCGTCCGCCGGTTCGAGGCCGGGCACGGCCGGACTCATCGAGGCCCCCGCAGAAGAGGTGCAGCCGCAGCCGTCGGTCACGTTCTCGCTCGAGACGGACGAGTCGACGAACCCGCTGCAGCGGGCGTCCATCGAGTCGTCATACACGTATGGGTCGGAGAGCGTTTCCCAGGAGTAAATCGCATGTTTGTCTGAGAATATATACTTAAGCGTCCGGGGCTTCGCGGATGCGGAGCACTTTTCGCGCGAATCGCAGGGACTCCTCAATCCCCACTACGTCCGGGTGCGCGCCGCCGAGAATGCGCCGCGCGATCTGATCCGCGTCCTCGAGCGTCGACACTGCCTCGCGGAGATCATCGAGTGTGGCGTCGATGTCCACACGCAGAGCAATCTTGCGGATACCTACCACACGCTCGGACGATTTGACCAAGCCCTACGCTCGCGGCGGGACGCGTACTCTGGATTTGTGAGATTCCTTGGCGAAAGTTCTCAGAAAACCCTCATAGCAGCCACCAACTACGCGGTGTCGCTGAAAGCCCTACAGCGCTTCGAAGAAGCCAAGGCACTGATGCGCAAAACGATGCCCGTGGCGCGACGCACGCTTGGAGTGGAACATGATCTGACTCTCAATTTCCGGGATATTTATGCACAGTGCCTTTACCGAGATGACAATGCCTCCCGGGGCGACGTCGCCGAAGCGATAGAAATCCTCGAGGACGTCCAACGGCGCGCGCGGCGCGTATTCGGACCAGGGCATCCGAATTGGGAATCCCTTCCGCGCGACCTGATGGCGGCGCGCGAGAAGCTCGCCGGCTTCGACACGTAAGAAACATTATAACAAACTACTAGTCATCGTCCGCCGGCAGCTCGAGCCCGAGCTCGTTCAGCAACAACGCCGCCGCGCCGGGCGCCGCCCCGTCCTGCGCCTCGACGCTCTCCAACAAATTCTTCACCAGATTAAAGTCGACGTCGACGGGCGCATCGTCATCATTTTCAGGACGGTCGAAGGACTGCGCCATTTCCGTGGTAGAGAGCTCGGCCTCGAGCTGGGCCGCGTAGACATCATCCTCGTCAACTTCGTCGTCCGAGTCCGGCCCGTCCACGGCGACGGCCGCCGCCGGAGCGCCGGCCGCGTCGCGGAGCCCCCGGAGGACGTCCATGACTGCGGCGTCCGGCGGACTCGGTTTCACGGTTTCGCCCCGTAGCAACGCCGCGACGGTCGCGCCGTCGACGGCGACCGGTGCCATGGGCTCCTCCTCATTATCGTCGTCGAGGAAATCCTGGACACCACTGACAACATCATTTGGAGTCGCTGTCTCTCGACACTTCCGCTCCAGCGTCTCCTGGTCTACTTGCAGCCACGACGCGTCGTCTATTTCAGTCTCCGCCGGTTGCACCGCGTCGCTCGTTAATAATTCCCGCTCACGAGCGGACGGCGCCTTCCTTAGTATCTCAAGTCCCGCGGCGAGCGCGGCACCAATGTCGTCCGTCGACGCACTGAGCCGCGCGTAGGACGCCTTCGAGAGTCTTACAATACCCTCCGTCGTGGACTTGGACGAAGGAGCTCGCCGCGGCGCCTTGGCCGCCGCGGGCCCGAGCAAGCGCGGCGCCCTCCTAAAGACGCGCCACGCCAATGAAGGCATGGCCACGACGACGTTCTGGCGCCGCCCCAGCACACACGTTTGAGCGCCTTCCTTTAACGACCGCTCGCGCCTCCTGAGAGCTGATGTCGCTTCCCTCGACGCCGCGTTGTTCAAAGAACAAGAACAGAGCCCCAGGCCCTTCTGAAGCGGTAAGGGCCCGCCCGGCGCATCCAATACCACAGCAACACTACCGTCAACAACCCAGGTCCGGCCCACAGCCGAATCGGGCTCGAGCCAATCGGGCAGTTCATCGGCCGCGTCGACGAGCAGAAACTCGCCGTCCGAGTCCGTCACGCGGCAGGCGACCCGCTCCATTCTTGTAAGATCTGAGAGGAGCGACACGAGGAGCCACTCGTCGTCCAGGTCACTGATTGTGATCTCGGCCGCGACGTGCGTCTTTCTCACTGAAAGTGAGGCGCAGGGGGCGCCCGCGTCGCGCCAGGCGTGTGTTGCACTCCATTCATTCAAGCGTCTCGTGACAGTTTTCTGTAATTGATCTATTGACGTGTCGTCGAGCGGGTGCACTTCGTACCTTACAATATCGTCCTCGGAGATCGGCGCCGCCCCCCGCTCCTTCAGCAGCTCGGCGGCGTCCCTACTCACGAAGGCGTCCAACGTGGGGCCGTCGCCTTCAGTAAGAGCTTGCAGGCCCTGCAGGAGCTTTTGCAAGTCCTCCTCCATGGCTGCTCGTAGCGGTCGCGCTGCGGCGCGCGGGCGCTGCGCGGAGGCTGGAATGGGTGCGAGATCAGCTCTGACAAGCGCTTGGGCCCGCTATGCCAGCGTTTTTGCCGCTGCCCGGCTTGTAGCTAGCGGTCTGTAAAGGCACTAGAAAACAAAGTGTGGGCTCGCTTTTGTCTTTGCACGACGACTGCGCAGCGCTGGGACCCGTGGACGCACGTAAGAGTCGCAGCGACACTGTGACCTGGGACCTACGCGAAGACTGCGCCGCCAGACGACCCTGCGGCCCTAAAATCAGGTTGTGCACAAAACATGTCCGACTCCTCCAGCGACGACGACGTGCCCCTCTCCCAGCTCCAGGCGCCGGCCAAGCCCGCGGCCAAGCCCAAGCCCAAGAAGAAGCCGCCGCCGAGCTCCTCGAGCGACGACGACGACGAGCCCGTCGAGCCCCCGCCGAAGAAGCGCGCCAAGCCCAAGCCGAAGTACAAAGAGAGTAGTGATGACGACGACTCCGACTCCAGCGACGACGAGCCCATCCAGAAGAAGCGCGCGGCCCGCAAGCCCGCCAAGCGCAAGGCCCCCGCGAAGGAGCCTGCGCCGAAGCGAAGGAAATCCTCTACTGGAAGTACCGCGAGGAAGCCCAAGCAGCTCACGAAGGTCCAGCGCCTCGAGAAGGCTCTGGGTGCCTTCGAGTGGTGGAACGCGCCCGACCCGCCCGAGGGCAAGTCCTGGACGACGCTCGAGCATGCCGGCGTGACGTTCGAGCCGCAGTACGTGCCGCACAACGTGCCCTTGGTCTATGAGGGTCAACCCGTCAAACTAACACCGAGGCAGGAGGAGCTCGCGACGTTCTACGCGTCGATGCCCGAAGATGGTCCCCAATTATCAGTGAAAGGTGGCCAGCGAGAAATCTTCCAGAAGAACTTCTGGGACGACTTTTCCAAAGCGCTGGGTGCGTCGCACACGATCAAATCGTTTAAAGGGTGCGACTTCACGCGCATCTCGGAGCACTTGGACCGGCAGAAGGCTATTCGTAGATCAGCTTCAGATGCGGAAAAAAAAGCAACGAAGGAAACGAAGGACAAGCAACTCCTGAAGTCCGGCTTCGCTTTATTGGACGGCCACGTGGAAAAGGTCGGCAACTTCCGCATGGAGCCGCCGTCGCTATTTCGCGGTCGCGGGAAGCATCCTAGAACGGGAGTCGTGAAGCAGCGCACGGAGCCGGATCGCGTCGCCATTAATGTGGGGCGGGACCGGGCGCCGCCGCGCTGCCACGAGCCCGGTCGTAGTTGGAGTGACGTGCAACACGATGATAGCGTCACGTGGCTCGCGACGTGGCACGAGAACGTCATGTCCCAGAATAAATACGTGATGCTCGCGGCGAACTCGTCGCTCAAGGGCAAGAGCGACTTCAACAAGTTCCACAAGGCGATGCAACTGAAGGGGTGTATCGACAAAGTTCGCAGAGATTATCAGAGACATCTTGATAGTAGCGATAGGCAGCTCAAGCAGCAGGCGACGACGATGTGGCTGATTGATGTGCTGGCGTTGCGCGTCGGTGGGGAAAAAAATGAAGATGAAGCGGACACGGTCGGGTGCTGTTCGCTGCGCGTCGAGCACTTCACCTTCCACTCTGGTGGCAAGGACGTGGATCTGGAGTTCCTCGGGAAAGATAGCATCAGATTCAAGCAGTCCATCGATTTTCAAAATGTGGATTCAAACGGCCCGCGCGTCCACGCGAACCTCACCCAGTTCTGCAAAGGGAAGAGCAAGAACGAGCAGGTCTTCGATCTCATTACTCCCACTGAATTAAACAAGCACCTGTCGTCGATCATGCCCGGCCTGACGGCTAAGGTCTTCCGTACGTACAACGCTAGCGAGACTCTACAAAACCAGTTACCGAAGGCGGAAGACGTGAAGAAATTACCCACACCTCAAGACAAGATCGTGGCCTACAACGAAGCCAATAGGACCGTGGCCATTCTCTGTAATCACCAACGGACCGTCTCAGCTGCGGCCGCTACCGGCTTGGAGGAAAAAGCGGACAGATTGGAACAGCTCAAGACCCAACGGAGGGAGCTCCAGAGCTGGAAGGGTCTCTCGTCAAAAAAGATCCCCCTCCACTCGGGCGAGGATCCGTCGAAGAAAGCCGCGGAGCTCGTCGACCGGGCGAAGAAGATGAAAAACGAGGCCAAGACGGCCGACGAAAAAGTCGCCGCGACGAAGGCCTACGAGAGCGCCATGGACAAGCGGCGCCGGGCGAACAAGGCGAAACAAGCCGAGGCGCACAAGTTCAAAAATGTTCCCGACGAGGACGCGATCGACAAGCGCATCGAGATGTGGACGGAGAAAGTGAAGAAGATGGAAGTAGAATTAAGAAACAAGGAAGAAAACAAAGAAGTTTCGTTGGGCACGTCGAAGGCGAACTACATGGACCCGCGCATCACGGTGGCGTGGTGCAAGCGGTGTGATTTGGAGATCTCGCGGCTGTTCCCGAAGACGCTCAAGGACAAGTTCAACTGGGCCATGGGCGTCGAGGGCGACTGGCGCTTCGAGGCCGCGGAGGTGAAGAAGAACTAGTGGGGGGCCCGGCGTAAGTAGGGTTATTTATCACGTCCACGCGTGCAGCAGTGCCGCCCGACCCTTCCCGAAAATCACCAGCACGCCGGGCCGCCCGGTCTTCGACGTGCGGGGCCGGCGGGGCCGGTCCTGCGCGCCTTTCGCGGCGCGATACATAAAAAGGTGTTCAAACGGGCTCGAACAGCCAGGCCACAAGCGTTTACCCGCGGCGTCAACTTTAATATTTCTCGACTACCCTCAGAGCACTTAACTACGCACTGCGAGCCCGGGCCGTGAGAGATGAAACCCAATCTCCCTGAAGACGTCACCTTCAAGTGCTACGGCGCGGACAAGACGGCGACGGCGGACCCTTTCTCACCCGCGCTCTGCGTCGGGTCGTGAGGGTTCCGCAGACCAGGAAACACGCCCTCGCCAGCCGTTCCCGTCGCTAACGAAACGACACCCAAGGGCCCCTATAGGCTCCCGCTCGCGAGGCGCGTAAAGATTTACATACACCCTAGTTCCCCCTTCTTTTGCGGTTCCCCGTCCGCTTCTTCTTCCCCGACAGCCCGGCCGCGATCGCCGCGTCGCGCTCGGCCTTGGCCTTTTCGTCCTTGGCCCTGCGCTCGTCGGCGCGCGACTTCGCGTCGAGCTTCTGGGCGTCCTTGCTGCTGATGTCGCCGCCCTGGGCCCCCGTGAACTTGCCCTTGTTCTTTCTCCCGCGCTTGTTGTAGCTTCGCTGCTTCTTCGCGATCCACCTTTCTGGGTCCGGCGGCTTCGGGTTCTTGGGGTCGTACTTGCCCTCGCTCTGGAGCTTGGCCAGGTAGGCCTCGCGGCGCTTCTTCCGCCGCTTGAGGACCGCGGCCCGCTTCTTCGCCTTCGCTTCTGCGAGCTCCTCGGGCGTCTTGGCCTGGACCACAAGGTTAAGATTCTCCCGACGACTCGTGCGCCAGGCCTTGGGCACGCCGGCCTCGAGTAGCTTGTCCACCTCCTCCTGCGTCAGCTCTTCGTCGACTTGCGGTAATAAATCTTGCGGTAACTGATTGACGAGCTCTTCCGCTTCGTCGGCGTCGTAGAAAGCCGCGAGCACGGCCTTCTTGGCGACGTCCTCTGGTGTTTGACCGGGGTAGATGGCGATGGCCTCCTTGCAGCCCTCGATATCATCAAACTTCAGTCGCTGGGCAGCGACCCGTAGAGCGTTGTCGTCCGGTTGCACCCGTACGGTTCTCAGTAACGCCACGGCTTCATTCCTCTTCCCGGCTTTGTTCAATAACTCAGCTCGCGTCGCGACGACGCCCGGCCTGTCGGCGAGCGAAGATTCAGCTAAAGCTTGGGCCGCTTCGGCATCTCTGCCGCAGTCGTGGTGCGCTTGCGCGAGGATGAATCTCAACTTATAATCGTCGACATGCTTCGTCTTCACCGACTCCAAGGCCTGCTCGATGGCCGGGACGAGCGCCTCGGCGTCGGCGACGCGCTTCTTCGCGAGCGCTTCGGGGGACGCGTCGTCGTCGCCCTTGGCCTTGCCCTGCGCGGACGGGGGTGAGCGGCGCGCGTGAGGCGAAGTGAAGGGGACGCCGTTGGCGGACCTTCTTCTTTTGCTTCTCGGGTTGGCTGTGGACCGCGATGAGCAGCTCGGCGTCGCACTGGTCCTCGGGATTGGTGAAGGGCTTCTCCAGCGCTGAGAGGGCGTCCTGGTGCTTGCCCATGGCAAATAGAGTGCGCGCCCACAGCAGTCTTCCCAATGCAGCGTGCTTGTCATTGAGATCACTGAAATTTGAAGCAGCGTAGGGCTTCAGGCGTTTGTGCGAATCAAATAAATCGGTCTCGTCCCGTCTAGCTGCCACGAGCGTACACGTCGCGGCGAACCTTACTGCAGCGTCCGACGGTTTTGCCTTCAGCAAAGTCTTGGCCCTCTCAACAGCGTTGGAAGAATCACCGGATCTCTCGAGAGCGTAAGCTAATTGCGCGGCGTACTGCGCCGTCTCGTCCGTCTTCTCCTGGAGCGACGCGCCGTCTTCCTCGACGGCGCGTTCCGCGCCAGACAAGGCCTTTTCGAGAGTTGCTGTAGCTTCCGTCGCCCCACACTGGGCCTCGCAGCAGCCCCGGTTATACGCCAACTCGTGGTGCTGCTCCGGGTCGTCCGGCGGCTTTAACCGACTGATAGCTTCGCGGCCCTTGCCTGCTAACGCACACGCGGCGTAGTAGTTCGCTTCGAGCTCGCGTCGGTCCGCGGCCGACCGCTTCGGCTGGTCTTCCCTCTCATCAAAGAGTAGCGAGGCATATATATCAGCGGCTTCGGCATACTTGCCTTGTTTGTACAACGTCTGGGCTCGTACATGTGCTACTGCTTCGTTATTTATATCCGCTTGTAAAGCACCCTCTAAGTCACCTAATCTGTATTGACAATACGCCTTCACGTCCTGTAGAGCCTCGTCGTCGCCGCAGCACTCGAGGCCCTCCTCGCACCGGTCGAGCTTCGCAAGCGCCACGGCCTTGCACCGCTTCGCGTCGGCGTCCTCCCCATCTATTGATAGTACTTCGTTGGCCTTCTTGAGGATTTTCGAGAACTTCTGCGCTTTACAAGCCTTTTCCAAGTCTTCCCTCAGCTTCGCGAGCCGCTCGGCGTCGGCCATTTTTGTGTGCAGAGGGCGACGACACTAATTAGTGTCGCGGTCGCTCTCCTGCGGTGTTGTGGCGGAGATCTGTGCTGCCACAACCGGCGCGCGGCTCGCCGCGGCGGTTTTTGCACTTGCTCTCCCGAGACGGCGAGCTTGCCGTGGGAGGCTCGCGGCGGGGCGCACGACCGCAGCGATCGCAGCGATGCACGCTGCGCTGCTCCTAGCGCTGCGCGGCCAGTCCTAGCCGCGTATCTGCCTCTCTGCCCAGAGCTGGGGCTGTGAGTTGCAAAAAGCACTCGACAGGCTAGTGTCTTACTGGCCGCTCGGCACTCGTCCGCCGCTATTTTATAGCGCCGTCGGTTGAGCGATTCACGCGCCGATCCTCATTGTGACCCTTGCGCCGTCGTCGTAGAATTGACGCCGAACCGTCAGATTTCGCGACCGATATTTGCCAAGGTCACTGCGAGACCACTGCTGTGGAATGGTACAGGACGTTCGGCAAGGTGTTCTTGGAATCGGTCCCCGTCGCCGACCGCGCCGCTTTCCTCGACGACTACCGCACCGCGTGCGCCCACCGCCTCGGCGGGGAGAACCGCCTCGACTTCGTGCGCCTGCGCTGGCGCGCCGTCCGCCGCGACGACCGCTCAAGATAGACTCATCGCCCACGTCCCT
>JACLAA010005470.1_pt1 | contig 12958 bp, 5 predicted proteins | sample 8027891 | NCBI WGS metagenome assembly JACLAA01 (sample SAMN15724900, study PRJNA655200) | protist metagenome | isolation source: fluorescence activated cell sorting (FACS) single amplified genomes of... | place: Spain: Blaines Bay Microbial Observatory, Mediterranean Sea | collected 2016-01-19 | reverse complement strand
AACAAACCAGCCGAACGATGGTTGAGAATCAACTCAGAATCGGGTTAGACGTGGTGTGTTATGAGAGAGGTACGCGCGAGAGAGATTTGGTTTTTGAATTCTCTTTTCTGTTTCTTCTCCTGGTCTTCTTCTTCTCGTCTTTCGACGTCTCGTTCGCAAAAGTGCTGACCTTTTCGTCTTCTTCTCTCTTTACGGCTTTGGGGTGACGCGTGTGGTCTTCTTTCTCCGCGTGCGATTATGCAGGTATATTTGACGCGAACACGCACTTTACGGAACCGAAGCAACCACAAACGAATAAGAGTAGTACGAGTGGTGGTAATAACGCGTTGAACGTGCCAAAGATGCTTCGGAAGTGCGCGAAATCGAAACGATTGCTCGACGCGATGGAAAACGGCGTGTTCGATGCGCTGGAGCGAGGGTACTTGCGAACGGTGGCGTTGGTTATTTCTCACCCGGACGATCCGAAGACGTTGTTGGAGGAGTATTTGTTCACCGTAGAGTACGACGAGGCGAAGCGAGCGAGGGTGTTGACGAGCGGCGGCGGCGCGAAAGACAAAGAAAGGGTTTTGTCGGCGGATGCGGCGACGGGGAAGAAAAGAGACGAGGAGAGACTGACGGATCCAAAAAGGATTCGAAAAAACGCGATCGCGACGACCCGAACGCTTTTGTCGCTGGTGAGAACGCTCGACGCGTTGCCGGATGGAAGCGCGGCGAATTTGAACTTGACGTACACTGAGGAAACGCCGGCGACGTACGAACCTCCATTTTTTGAAGCCGCGGACGACGCCGCCGTGGACGATGAGGATGGCGACGGTTTGTCGATGAAGGAGGAGTATCACGACGGGTCCAAGACGTGGAAGACAGATCCGTTTACGATGGAGCTCGGAAAAATTGAAACGCTCTATCACGCAATGAAGGTGAAAGCGTCGAGCGCGTTGGATCCGTTGTTGGACGAGGAAGAAGAAGAAGAAGAAGAAGAAGAAGAAGAAGTTGTGATTGAGGAGCAGATTGGAGTGGTTCAGAAACCAACGGTATTGACGGTTGAGAAAGAAAAACCGAGAAGACAATCGACGCGCTATCCAGATCGAGAAGCGATGAGAATCCACGGAGGCGTCGATCCCAACGCAAACGTTGTTCCGGAAACGCAGTTAGTTGGCGCTTTAACGATGGTTCATCCACCACCGGTAGAAAAGAAGAAACGTGGAAGACCACCAAAAAGAGCCAGACCAGCGGAACCGGTACAAAGGAAAAAGCGCGGCCGACCGGCAAAGGTTTCGGAGGATATTTCGCAGCCTCCGAAGCAGAAAAAGGCAAAAGTTGTCGCGAAGAAGGAAAAAGAGAAGAAGAAAAGAAAAGTAGCCACCGTCGCTACGGTCACCGATGACACCGCGTTAGCGTCGCTCAAAGAGTTCATCGAAACCATGGGCGGCCACCTACCGGCGAACTGGTCCGCGAAAGTCGCGAGTCGCGAGAGGACGGATAAAGGACGGATATCGCTTCACACAGACGTCACCTATATCGACCCGAACGGGAAGAGATACAGATCTAAACTCGAAGTCGCGAGGTGTTTAAATTTACTCGTCCAGTAATTATTGGACGATGATGATGATGATGATGATGATGATGATCAAAGTGATTTTTGAACAACAACAACAACAACAACAACAACAACATTCAGAGAGACGCGAAGGTTTTATAGTGGCTTTTAAAAACATACACTCATACTAAGGTTGTAAAAACAGAATTTAGCGAAAGAGAAAGACGCGCGCTTTAAATATATATTACCGGTACCAGTACCTGTTTCCTAGGTGTACATATAATTACAAATACTTTACAAACGCCGGGACACCTTCGCTAATTCTTCGCAAAGACATGACCGCTAAGAGCAAAATGTCCGCCTTGGATTCACTTTCCTTCTTCTGACCTAAAATGCGTATGCCGTCGTCGGTTGTCAACACATCGCCTTGGAATCGTTCGTCCATACCGGTGACGAGCATATCTTTTACTTCTCCGGGTAAATCGATGATACAATCGATGTACCCGCTTCTATTCTTTACGCTCGAGCTCACCGCGATGACTTCTTTAATACCTAATTCAGACGCTGCGTAAGCAATTTCGCGTTCGAGCAAAGCGCACGAGGTGAAACTGTCCGTCACTTCGCCGAAATGTTTTAACAAACAGTGCGAAGCGACGGAAAATTCACGCGCGGTTTTTGCTTTGAACACGATATTTTCAGCCGTTCTCCTGGCGGTATCCGTGGCGATGTAAGCCGGCGAGATGGACAAGTCTTCCGTCGATCCGCGAACTTCAGTCGTAACCAGCATCGCGTCGTCTTCAATATCAGGATTCTTGTCATCTGGGACGAGCGTTTTGTGAATGATTTTCACTTCCCCTGGAAGGCATGCTTTCAAGCGCATCATTTCAACGCGTTGTAACTGCGAATAGAGCAACTCGAGGTACAAATCTGCACCAACCGAATCGACTTCGCCGGATTGTTTCTCGCCGAAGAGAGTACCGACGCCTCGAATGGACATGTCTCTTTCCGCCAACTTGAAACCTTCGCCTAATCCACACGACTCTTCCAACGCTAACAAGCGTTCCTTCGCTTTTTCGTTCAATGATTCTGGATCTAGCCCGTAAAACATCCACGCGTGCGCTTGACGATCGGCGCGACCGACGCGACCACGCAACTGATACAACGACGCTAAGCCGAACGATTGCACTTCTTCGATGATAATCGTGTTGCAATTCGGAATATCTAAACCAGACTCAACAATCGTCGTGCACAATAAGACATCCGCCTCGCCGTTGGAGAATTCATCCATGACCGCATCCAAAGTATCGCCGTCCATTTGTCCGTGCGCTTCAATCACGCGTAAGTTTGGCAAAATGCCGAACAACCTTTGCCGCGAATCGCCCATCATCATGATTCTGGGAACGATGTAATAAATTTGCCCGCCTCGATTGATTTCGTACTCAATAGCCTCGCGAATTTTGTCTTCGTCCATTGGCAATAAGTTTGTTCGAATCGGTCGACGTTCTGGTGGCGGCGTTTGAACTAAACTCGCGTCCCGAAAACCAGAGATGGCCATATGCAACGTTCGCGGAATAGGGGTCGCCGATAAAGTTAAAACGTCCACGGTAGCTTTCAACGCGGAAATTTGGTCTTTGTGCCTCACCCCGAACCTTTGCTCTTCGTCAATGATCAACAGATCCAAGTTGTCGTAGACTTCCGTCGATAAGTTCAACAAACCGTGCGTACCGACGATGATTTGTGCTCTTCCTGAGTCCTTTTGGCTAAACTTCTCTAAAATTTCTTTTTGATCTTTTGTCTTGACGTGCCTCGTGAGAAGATTGACTTCTACACCCAAGTGTCGAAATCGCGCAGCGACGTTCGCGGCGTGCTGTTTCGCCAGAACCGTCGTTGGCGCGAGAATAAACGAATTCTTGCCGGAAAAGCACGCTCGAGATATGGCTCTGAAAGCGACTTCTGTCTTACCAAAACCGACATCGCCGACGATGATTCTATCCATGGGCGTGTCTCGAGTCATGTCCTCGTTGATATCCTCGATAGCCATCTTTTGGTCGGGAGTGAGCTCAAAACGAAACCCTTCAGCAAATTTTGCCTCTTCATCCGGTTTCGATATTCTATACGGTGCTCGGACGCACTGTAATCGTTGTAAATACACGCACATTTGGTGCACGACTAAATCGCGAATCTGTTTTTGCATCTGCGCTTCTTTCGCTTCCCACGACCCGAGTTTATCGTACAGCTTCGAAAGTCTCGGCGGTTTTACTTGCGCGCCGGGACTGGCGTATCTATACAATTGCATGGACGCTTTCTTCGGTTCAATTTTTGCGGTATCATCCGCGAACTGAATGAACAAGAACACTTTCCTCGTGCCTTCGTTTCTTCCGGTCTCCTCGTCTTCGTGGTTGATCGAACGCATACCTAAAAACTTCCCAATGCCGTATTTTCGGTGGACGACGTATTCACCGATAACCAACTTGAACGGATCAATAGAATTGTTCGCTAATCCGTGGGTGCTGTCGTTGTAGCCTTCCAAAACACGGTTGTTCACTTCCAACGCGTAGCCGATTCCATCGAGCGCCTCTCGCACATCCAGTTCGCTCATCATCTCAGCTAATCCGCCTTCGTCCTCTGACGACGACGATGATGCTCCTAACCGCGTCTTCTCGACGTCAACTATGCTTGCTGCCATGGTCGTCATAGCGCCCAGCTTCGCCGCGTCTTCGCCTTCGTTGAACGACCGTTTCACCGCTCTCATGCCTCTTTGCCTTCTCTCCGTGAATAATCGACGCAAACGGTCGCTCGCTTTCTCCTCGTTTGTTTTGCTGCTATCACTATTGCTGCTGCTGCTGCTGCTATTACTATTATCTTCCTCCATTTTATTCTCCTCGAACATCCTCGCCAACTTCGTCTCTGGATCCGAGGACGCTTTCAGCCGTTCCAACTTTAACCGCTCTCTCAACGTCTTGAACGCCTTTTCAAAATCCGCCACGAATTCCATTTCGTTTTGCTTTTCTCTCGCCTCTCGCGACGGATTATATTTCGGCGCGATAATGTGCGAAGACGACGACGACGAAAAAGACGATGAAGGCATCATCGCGGTCACCGACGAACCGTCATTTTTGGCGTTCCCGTTGACTGCTGTAGAACCTCTTTTCACCGCGCTGCTCTTCTTTTTCACTCCTTTTTTCGAAGAAGACGACGAAGACGCGGTCGCGTCGTAGATCCCGCCACCTCTTCTCACGACGCGCCTGCGCACTTTCGCGTGTTGCACTCCCGCCGGAGGCGAAGTCGCGGCCGTCGTCGCGGTTGTCATATCTTCTTCTCCGTCGTCGTCTGAATCGTCGTCTTCTCTTTCGTCGCTCTCGTTCTTCTTCTCTCGACTACTACTACTACTGGTAGTATCACTCTCCTCATCCCCTACAGTCACTTCTTTCTCTTTTGCCAACATCATCTTCTTCGTCGTCGCGAGGCTTTTCCTCTCCCTCTCCAACGCCACCACCAACCGGTCCACGAGCTCTTGTTTCTTCCCAGTTTTCTTCAACTTCCGCTTCTCCAGTTCGCTCTTTAAGTCCGGGACTTTTAGTTTCGAGAGCACGAGTTGCATCTGTTGTTCGCTTTCTTCTTCGTCATCGTCGTCGTCATCTTCTCCTTTTCCTTTTCCATCTGCGCCATGCAAACGACGCTCGAACGAGGCGTCGATTGAATCCGTCTGTTGCATCGCTTGAATGTTCCAACGTGTCTTTTCAGCGCGCGATGAGACTCCTCCCCTTTTCCTCCCGCGCACAAAAGGCGAAGAATATCTTCGAGGGGTGTGAAAAGAAGCCGTTGCGGTGTTCGGCGCGGTGAAAGTGGCGAATTGTGGTGTCCTCGCACTCATTTTGTGTATTCAATGCGTGCAAATTTAGTGACGAAGCCGCCACAAAAGTTTTCCCCGGGAGTGGGGAAAAGAGAAAAAGGTACCACGTTTACGATGCAAAACGTCTCTGCCTGCGTTCGATCCTCCGCGCATTCTTACGTCGTTGAAAGGAGGAGGAAGTATGGTTCTTGTGGTTCACACGCTGGCGTCGTGGTCAGAGCGAGGAAAGGTTTACTCGCGGAAAAGTTCGAGAAGGAGGAGGAAAAGGACACGAACGGGGAAGCCGTCGGCGAGGACGATGCGTCGGGGGATGCGGTGCGACTGTGCGCCTGCAACAGCAACGAGACGTACGAAAACTGCTGCAAACGCGCGCACGAGAACGGGATAACGCGAGAGACGACGCCAGAAATGATCGTTCGCGCGAGATTTACGAGCTATAAGGAAAATAAACCGGAGTTTATCGTCGAGAGTACGCACGAGGATTCGCCAGATTTTACCAAGAGAGACGAGACGGATGCGGAAAACGCGCGGAGGACGCTCGAGTCAGACGCGAAGGCGACGGCGAAGAAGATTCGGTTTTTGAGCTTGAAAATCATGAAGAAAGGGAGTAATGGTGAAAATGAGAGTGGTGGTGAAGAGGCGTTTGTTTCGTACGAGTGCGCGTTCGACGCGGGAGAGAAGAGGGCGAAGAAATCGAGGGCCAAGGCGAAAACGCTCGCCGAGCGAGCGAGGTATCGAAAGGATAAAGATGGGAAGTGGAAGTACGTGGACGCGTTGCAATTGAACGATAACGTTCTTTCTGCGGATGGTTTTGACGATGGAGGGCACAATCGGGGGAAGAGTAATTGGGGGAACGGTAATTTAGGCAAAATCTTTTAGCGGGAGGAGGCAAGATTTTCTGACGTTTCTTGCCCTCGCTCGAGGGAGCGCGCGGGCGTTTTTGTAATCTAATATCAATCTACGATTTCGTAATCTTTCGAACGAATGACGAAGGCGTCGATCGTTGTGCCTATCATCGCTGTTACCGGCGTTGATGGCGGTGCTGCCAGCGGCGACGACAACGGCGACGACAACTCGTGTCTTTTCATTCCTCCCGTTGTCGTCATTTCTGCTCGCCTCGTCAAGCACGCTTTGCGCATTTGCGGGTTCAAGCACGTCTTGCATTTGCCGCATTTTTGACTCGAACGTATGATTGGGAAGGTGAATTTCTTCTTTGCTCTTTTTTGCTCGCTGTTGTTTCCATCGCCGTCCTTCTCGCTCTTCTTCGTTTTCTTTGCGCTCGCCCGGTTATTGTTCTTCTGTTGTTCTTTCTCGACAGATTTACGTTTCAAGTACGAACGAAAGATATCGTTATTGAAAGGCGTTTCCGGCGGCGTCGGTTCTCGATTGATGGCGATTGATATCGTCTCCGCCGGACGTTTTTTCTTTGGTCTGCCGAGTTTTGGCGCTTTACTCGCCATCGCGGCTGCACTTTTTTCTGGGTGCAGCAAAGGACTCGGAAAGTCAAATTCAGTGAACTCTTGCCCGGTCGAAGCGACTGGAACGACAGGACATATCCATTTTGGCAACTCGCGCGGATATCCGGTACGGCGCTCCCATGCCCGAACGCACAAGACTTGGTGATTAAACAAACGCGTGACTTCCGTCCTCGTCATCCCTCGCGTGACCGAACCGATGGACGCGCCGAGTAGAGTGACTATTTTCGGCGACGTTTTGAGAGTTTCAATGTCGACACTCACAGGTTTTGCCGCCGAGCGAAGGTCGAGAAAGACTTCATTCACTTGAAAGTACGTGCCGTGCAGCGGGAAGCTGCGTTTACAGGCGCACAAGGCGGTGACGAAGAAGACGCATTTTATTGAAGAAGGCTCAGAGGGAGGAGAAAGATGAGAAGGAGGAGGAGGAGGAGTGGTAATGATGATATCCTCTTCATCATTCTCTTTGCTGATGTTCGTCTTTGCATCTTCCATGACGATATCGTCGTCGTTGTCGTCGTTATCGTGGTTATTTTGTTCGTGCTCCTCTTCGGACGACGTTGATATTTTATAGACGCGTTCAAAATCGCTCGCCTCTCTCGGAGCTGCGATGACGCAATACCGCCGCGTTGCGTCGCATTCGCCGATTATAGACGTTGGATGTGGCGAGAGCGAATGCAAAAGTTCCGCCGGAACGCATTCATCTGGCACTCGCCACCCTTGTGCCTCTGAACGAAACTGCGCTTTTGTGAACGAGGATAAATCCGCGAGTTGATTGTGTCGATTAGGGGTTAAAAACGCCTCCTCCTCCTCCTCGGCGGTTGTCGTCTTGGCGGCAGTTGCTGCATTGAACTTTGCGAACCGAGGATCCTCGACTTCCCTCAAAACTTCGTCTTCGGCTTCGCTTTCAAACGCCGCATCATCTTTCAGCGCTCTCTCGTCGACTTCAGCAACCGCTTCCATCGCCTTTGTTTTCGCCTCGGCTAAAATGCCAAACGCGGCGGACGCTCTCTCGAGATCGTTTCGATTTTTGTCCGGGTGGCAGATTTTTGACAACGATTTAAATCGCCGCATGATCATCGCTGCCACGGCGCTTTTGTTTTCTTCGACATTGTCGTCGTCGGAATCATCCTCCGAGGAAAGGAGTAAAAGAACGCGCATGGCCTTCTTGCCGGCGGGTTTACCTAAATCTGTCCAGATCTTCCCGGCGGCGACGATTGAATCCATCGTTTCCGCGACGGTGTTTGCGAACGCGTCGTTTTGTAGAGAGAAAGGAGCAAGGGGCGCAGTATGTGATGGTTCTACATGCATAGGAGACGCATCTTCTACCGATGCTGCTGTTGCTTCGGAAAAATCCTTCTCATTTTGCTGCTGGTGCTTCTGCGCTTTTGCACGCTCAACGAATTCTTCAACTGTGAGAACATCCGCCGCAAGATTATCAGACGATTCCGTAGGGCTGTTGAATCCATCTAGACTAGACGGTGATTCTATGCTCGAATTCGATGGAAACCGTTTTCCAATGACGTTATTATTCGTCGCCGTTGGCGTCAACGGCATCTTCGGCGACGAACCCTCCGACGGCGACGCCAAGCCGATATCTTCGATATCTTCGATCGGTTGCGTTCTCGTTTGTTCCTTCGTAAGATCAATCGTTACTACTTCTTTCGGCGGCGTTGGAGGTTCTGCGTTGTTGACGTTCGGTGCAGGCGTGTATACTCCGACGTTGTTCATGTTATTATTCCTTCGTTTACCACCACACTTGGCGTATTCGCAGTCGGAGTTCATTGGACAACTCGCGCAATTCGGATCGCGCTTCGCGCAAAACACCTTCCCAAGCGTAATCATGTGATAATGCAGCTCGTACAACATCGTCACGTCGAACGTGTTCAATCTTTCGCTCAAAAATTCGTACACTGATTCTTCTGGGGCGTATTGCTCGAGAAGTTCGAGCTTGAAATCGTCTTCGAGCGGAACCCATCCTAGGCGCGCCATGATTCGTCCGACGTTGACGTCTACAGGGAAGTCTCTATTTTCCAACGAGAGTAAGTTTACGCACGCCGAAGTCTTTGCGCCCATGCCTTCTATCTCGTTGAGATACGCGTTTGCTTCTTCTGTGGAGGCTTCACGAAGGAATTCGAGCGACAAAACGCCGCGTTCGTCGAGCACACGCCGAAGAATTTTCTTGATTCTATGCGCGAGCATGGAGTGCATGCCGCGACATCGAATGCACTCGATGATATCGTCGATTGAGGCTTCGTGCAAAACGCGGTGCCAATCTACGCAGTCGCGCACTATAATTTCATTCTCGGTAGGATCGTTGTCGCAAATGAAGTCTTGACGATCTCGAGCAGCTTGCGCGAGCGCTTTCAATTTATCTGTCTTTGCTCGTCGCTCGCGTCGGTTCAATTCTGCCCTCGAGGCTGCTTGTTGCTTCGACGCTTCTCTCTCTTCTCTCAGTTTTGCTTTGTTTTCGCGCATTTTCTTTTCTTTTGCTTTCTGCTCTTCGTCTTCTTTGCGCAAAATTTCCGCTTCCCGGACGATTTCGTCGATATCGTCGTTCAACATCTCCTGCGGCTTATCGCACCCGTTGTGTCTTTTATCGAAACTTCGAGAGCAGGTCCAGTTCAAGTAATCCGCTGCTTCTACGTTCTCCGACGTCGTGTTGTGAGTAAGTAATGAATCTGCTAACGCTTTTGGTATCCGTCGCCACTTACCGCAATCCTCGTTCGAACATTCGATCCACGCCTCTTTCTCGCTAAATCTGCGCTTCGTCAACGGCGTTTTCGAAAAATCGTTCCACATTTGTCGCTCGCTGTAATACAGTTGCTCTAACGGAGACATGACAGGTAACTCGACAATAACTGAAGACTCGTGAAGGTCTGTATTTTCATCAAGTGATGTCCTATCGAGCTCAAACGAGGACGAGTCGATCTTCGGAACACCGCGACAAAGGAAGAAGGAAGGTTGCTCGATGTCATCTTTATCGTCAATCTGTATGCGCTCAATCACTTCCGCCACGGCTGCTGCTCCCATTTCAGTTTCTATATCTAAAGCATCTCGCATTTCTACATCCTCCTCCTGAGCAATATTATCTCTCCCGGTTTCTCTCGAAACAATGCGATCAATTGCATTTCGTACAACCTCGCTCGCCGCTTGCGCGCATTCCTTCTCGTACCTCTCCCTGTCTTTTTCAACTACCGAATTGATGACATTTTTCACCAAATCCTTCACTCTTACCGCTCTCTCGACGCGTTCTAAATGCTTGCTTTGCGTTTCCTCCGTCACTGGAAACTTGGCCATCAAATTTAACATCGCTGTTGATGATAAAACGTCCGTCACGTTTTGCGTTAAATTCGCGCCGATGACCGAATCGAGGACTGAACCGCCCCAGGAGACGTCCAAAGGTCTATGACCGAGAGTTTTACGCGATTTACGAAGAAACTCGCCGATTTTATCGCGCCACATCCGTTTCTCATCGTGACCAAACTTTTGAATGGCGAGTTGTCGCCCTTTCCAGATTTTCGGGATGACGTTTTTCTTCTTCGATTGCTGCTGCGCAAGAGGAGGCGGCGGAGCTCGCTTTCGCTGCACGTCGCGAAAGAAGATATCTTCCGAGTCCGATTCGCTGCTACTAGTGCTACTATCGGAGGAGAAATAATCGTCGTACGATTCGCGCGGTCGTGATTCTATCTCTGGATTCGGATGTCGCCATCTTTGCTGAGCATCTTGAGAACCGTTTTCGAAGGCGTTTCCGGATCGGAACCAGCCGCGTTCGCCCGGCGTTCGCGGACCGCTTCGCTTGGATTTCGCCAACCACGTGACTTTTGGTTTCACGACGACGGCAACCGCAGCAGTAGGGAAAGATGGCGAAAGCGACGTTCTCTTAGCGTAGCTTTCAAACGTGCTCGCATCCCAAATTAAATCTGAGGCATTCGTGGCGAGTTCTGTTCTTGGAAACGGTGTGATGCGATGGACGAGAGCTTCGCTCGACTCGACGACGCGTTCGATGGCTTCTTTAACGAGCGTACGAACGATGCACCTTTCGTGATCGTCGTCGTCATCTTCATCTTCGCATGGAAGAGTAACTTCTACTTGTTTTTGTTGTTGCACTCGACCACGACGCAAATTTGTGGCGCCCGTAAGAAACCACTCGTCTCGTACTTTCGTGTCCGAAACGAGATTTTGTACGCGACGTTTCGCATCGGCGAACAAGTTCTGATACATTTTTATAGTCCCGTGCGCGGGTACGACGGACACATCCAGAGATCTCAAAAAGTCTCTGTAAATGTCTTTTTGTGCGCTGATGGCTTTAGGCATGTGCATGGTACTTATCGCGTCGATGTGATCCATAATGTGTTCCTGTTTCCTCGCGTTTATATTTTGACACGTCTCGCGAAGGTTCAGCAAATTCGAGCCTACCCAATCGTGAATGGTGTCGAGGACATCCGTGAACGAGTAAGAAGGAGACGATACGGCCTCCGCTTGCATTTGAACACCTTCTTCTTCTTCTTCTTCTTCTTCTTCTTCTCCTTCTTCCTCGTTTGTATCTTTCTTCAAAAAGCGTATGGGATGCGTTCTCGCTTTCGGTTTTCGAAAATCCATCACCGCGGCCAACCGTCTCGGGACGATCGTTTTCGGCACAAAGTTACGCCTCTTCTCCTCCTTCCTTTTCTTTCTCTCCAACTCTTTCAGCCGTCTCTTCTTCTCCTTCCTCGATTTCTTCGTTTCGTAATACTGCGACAAATCGTAAAACTCTTTGGTAATCCTCACTTCCTCCTCGTCCTCGATGCCTTCGAATCCCCATCGAGCGACGTTAATCCCTTCGACTAACCTCGTCAACCGCTTAAACCTCGATTCCGTTTTAATTCGCTTATAATCTTTGCTAATGATGGACTCCAAAATCACCGCCGGTCTCCTGTGACCATCGTTCGACCGTTTCTCCGTAAACCTCGTCACCGGTACTGGATACAATTTCAACCACTCGGCTTCGCGAAACTCCATCTCTTTCGCCTTCTGCGCGGTGATCGGCAACAGATCCTCGCCTCGATTGCGCAACCCCGGTCGGTAGGCGTTCGCGCTCGCTTCGGATTGTCTTCGTAACCGAGCTTGATGTTGCTGAGATTTCGTGAGGTGCTTTTCGTACGCGATGAACACGTCCGAGTGATTCTCATCATCGTTCGTGTTAGTAGTATTCACGTCTGAATCGTCGTCCTTCTTTTCAGCCTCTTTGCCTTTGTCTTCTTCTTCTTCCTTCGTTGTTACCTTTTGCTCCCGCTGATGCTTTTTGTCCTTCTCCTCCTCACTGAGTAGTAGTTTACGAATGCCATCAAACCCGCCGCGCTGCTCAAAAATTCTCGGTTTCCCTCCAAAAATAGGAACGTTAATGTCGTCTCGCTCCTTCTCCTTCTCCTCCTCTTCCTCCTCCTCCTTTCGACGACGGTCCCGCGATGACGACGACGGGGAGAAACCTCCTTTTTTTGTGTGCATCTTCTTCAACTGTATTTTTCTCTTCGATGATGATGATGATTCCTGTCGTCTCGCGCGCGTGTCGCGCAGCGAAAAACGTCCCACGACGAGAACACCGCGACCGTAACCACCATCACCTTTATTAGTATTCGTCGTCCTCGTCTTTAACTTTCTTTTCTTCTTCATTTTTATGGTAGCTTTTGTGATGTTAAATGTGCGCTTTTTTTTATCCAGAGTGTTTTAGATATTTTTTTTCCTTGCAAACGAGCTCCTCGAAAAGATGCACAAATTAACCTCAGAAAAGGATATGCAGATATACTACTATAAATGAGCAATACGACGACGACTTTGATGAAAACGACGACGGTGCTTTTTTGCAGGAGGAGGACGACGACGACGACTGGAGGAGGAGGAAAAGGAGGAAAACGAAGAGGTGGCGTGTTCTTGCCGTCGTCTCGGGAGAGAAGAAGAACATTACGAACGAGACGCAGAAAAAGGACGGCTGCATTTACGAAAGCAGCCGCTGATGATGTCGATGATGATGGTAACAATAAAAGTAATAAAATAGGCCCAACTGCGGCAGAACCGACCGCGATGGACGCAGAAACGTTCAACCAGCTCGTTTCCTTA
>JACLAA010007279.1_pt1 | contig 12979 bp, 9 predicted proteins | sample 8027891 | NCBI WGS metagenome assembly JACLAA01 (sample SAMN15724900, study PRJNA655200) | protist metagenome | isolation source: fluorescence activated cell sorting (FACS) single amplified genomes of... | place: Spain: Blaines Bay Microbial Observatory, Mediterranean Sea | collected 2016-01-19 | reverse complement strand
TATTTGAAACCAAAGCAACATTTTTTTTTCGAAATATATTATTTATCAACGAACGTCGCCGCGAGGGACGGGGACACGATCCAGCGAGCGAAGCGTGCCGTCGCGTCGCCGGGTGGCACGCGCGGGCGTACGTGACGCGGGAGGCCGCAGACGCACTTCACCGAAGAACCACCTCAAAACTAATTTTTTGTTTGCATCAACTTTCATCACGTTCGCCCGCCATCTCATCAATGATGAGTTGAAGTTGTTCATCAGACAGGCTGTAGAGAGGAAGATTGATATAAGTAAAAGTTCAATATCACATGCTATTAGGATATACCTCTCCCAAATGTTGATCTCGTTTTTACAGACATGGGTATCGAAGTTTTTTACACCTCGCACAAAATTCAAGATGAAGACTCGATGAATGGCACCATAATGTAAACATTTCAAGTAATATGGGGTGAACATTAAAGACGAAAGAAAGAGTCGGTGCTTGAAGGATATTTTTATGTTTTATGATTTTATGATTTTTTTTGGTTATTTATGTTTTTTGAAATCAATTAGCATTACGAAAACAATACGCATGAACAGAACTCTTGCGTGTTTTCAAAAGAACGAAATCATTTCTAACTTTTCTAGAATATATTTTTGGCCTCTTTTCTTCCGGATCGGGTCCGAATTCGATAAGATTTCAGGATGGGTTGGATGTAAAAGTATTCCGATATTGTCGTCACATCCATAAATACTCGAGAGAAAAATTGAACAAATCGACTCTTACACGAAATAATAAGCGAGAAACAGAAACAGAAACAGTAACGGAATAAGTCACAGAAAAAGTAACAATCGAGATTAGACAAAAAAAATACAGGTGAATTCGAAGCGGTTAAATATCAATTTGTCAAAAGAACAAAAGAACAGAAAGCAAAAAATATGTTTCTTATTACAAATCGATTCGTATTAGGAAAGTATTAGATATGTAAAAAATGTTTGACAAAATCAAAAAGTAATGAGAATTTTTCTGACATTGAATTCAAAGTGAAACATGGAAAATTATCAAAACAATGTTTGGATCTGATCGAAAACAGATTGGTATGAAATTGATTCAACATCAAGTGGAAAATCATTTAATGATTTTATACATGCAAAAGTTGAACACATTATTGAAGGATTCAATGATATTGAAATTTCACATAAATTTAATCAAAATATTGGTGACTTTAAATTTAATATTAAATTCAATGCAAGGGAAAACTCTTCCGTGTTTTTCAAAACATTGAATTCAATTTTGACTTTTATTGAAACATTCTCAAACTCAACCTTTTCTAATATATAATTTACAGGCCCATATCGGTGTATTGAAATCGGTATATTCTATCAAATCCAAAGTTCGGTCTACAAAAAAATGTATATTGTCAAACTCGCGTTTATATATTATCTTGGTATTTATCCGGGTATATAAATTGACTTAAAGGTAACGCTGCTACCCCAAAACGGAAAGAAAAAACGCCGTACGATTCGACAGCAAAAATGCAAGAAAATAGAAAGAACCCGGCATTCAGATTCACCGAGGATTTTCTCCGCATCATGCGGAAAATACAAACAGATGAAAGGTATCGACCGCATCACAAATCTTTGACAAAATATTCAATCACCATCGAAGAAATTAATAAAGTTCGTGAAAAACAAAATTGGGAACCAATCGATATATTCATCCCACCCCCATATGTACCTACCCCCGCCAATGTGATACAATCAGAAATAAATTCAGAAACGAAATTCACGCTATCAAAAATTGCAGAGGAACAACGAATGGACATTAGAGAGAAGGCAGGTGCCCTGGAAGCATTTCAGAAACAACTTAAAAAAGACAATAAGGGTAAGATTGTTGAAGTTGATCGTGAAGAAATATTTTCAATCGACACCATAACGCATTATTTTATTAGAAATCCAGGGTTTGTCGGAAGAAACTCGAGTGAACAACGAAGGCCATCGACTTTAAAGAATTACGTTGGCATCTCAGTCGACAAAGATGGTAACAAAAGGTGGGACGGCAAGAGTGGGTATTTTTCACGATTTTTCAATCAATGGAGAGAGGGTCACTGCAGCAAAGATGTGAGGCCGTGTCTGAGAGATGTCGATGACTTACTGACTTGGTTGCAGAACGAACAACGGATTTGGAAGAAAGCCACTTCAAAACTTGCAGTCTTAATACCACTGCTCGTTGTGTTGTCTGAATATCCCCCTTTGCGAGACCAGCCCCTTGCAAAAAGTACACTCGCAAAACTTGAGACATATAAGTCGAAGCTCGATGCGGGCGTACGCGTGGAAGGTACAGAACGAAGAGAGCATGAGAGCGTCTCGCGGTTTAAGGATATCAAGGATGCCATCTATGGCAGGTTTCAAAAGAAAAATGACATCCCTGTACATACAGGTAAAATTCACAAAGCCTGGATCTACATTAAGATGTATGATGAACAGCCCGTGCGCGACGACTGGGGCTCGCTGAAGATCATGTTCGAGGATGTGCCTCGAATGTTCTTGAACAGGGTCGAGAAGAATTTTAAGGACCCAGTGGTCAAGAAAAAACTGTTAGACATCAACGCTGGCAACATATTGTATGTACCAGATGATGCCAGGAAGCCAGTCACGTTAGCGTTCCATGTCTACAAGACGAGCAACACCTACGGGATCACTTTTGTCCCATTCTCGATCCCGCTGTCGACCGACATTCGAAAGTATATCTCGCAATTAAGAAACAAGACATACTTATTTGGCAAGGGCAAGATGTCGAGCTACGTCGGAAAGATGCTATTTGAGGCGGGCGTTAAGAAAAAAACTAACGACCCAGAATACAAACCTGGCTTGAACACCGGCTCAATCAATCTTTTGCGCAAATCCTACGTTTCGACAGCCTTTGCTGCTGAAAGCCTGAGCGCAATTGATAGGGAGACCCTGGCTTTCGCCATGAAACACTCGCCAATGACTTCGCCGAGCTACTTGCGGGAACATGGATTAAAGGTCGCACAAGAACAAAAAAATGAATTAGAGAAAATCGCTGACAATAAATAACATTGCATTAGCTCGATCGTTTATGTGTGTACCTGCGTCTGACTTGAATATATAAACGCAAGAGCATCTGTTGGTTGCGGAGTGGTGATCGTCATTTATATATTCAGCTACGTGAGTTACCTTTAAGGCAATAATAACCGGCACTCGATACCCGAAAAACACGTCAGTTTTCCAAGTTTTGTTACGTATCTTTCGCAAGCTTGAGACATCTCTGTACTTTCACGTGCACGTGAGCAGCAACAGAACATCTCACCCAAACTCGCATTCACGCCGGGCGCGTGTCGACTAGGCTGCGTCGAAACACGAAATCATGAAGGTGGCGAGTCTTTTTTCCGGGATCGGCGGGCTTGATCTAGGGTTGGAAGAGGCTGGACATGAGGTGATCCTACAGGTCGAACGAGATCCACACTGCGTGCAGGTTCTCCAGCACCGCTTCCCTGGGCGCGAACTACATACAGACGTCGCTGGCATCCATGCATTGCCCCCAGAGACAGAGCTTCTCGCAGCTGGCTTCCCGTGCCAGGTATGGACCTCCCATCTCTGCCTGAGCCACGTCACGTCAAACTCTCTGACACCTCAAAAAACCTTCTCACAGGACGTGAGTATGGTTAACCCAACTCGCCCTGGCCTCCAACGAGGCAGGAAGACCGGGCTGTGCTCGCATGTATTTCGTTTGCTACGGAATCGCAAGGTGCCCTGGGTATTATTGGAGAACGTTCCCGGTCTGTTGCTGTGGCATCTCTCTGGCGATCAACCCCAGGAGCCCGCTATCTCATACGTTGTTGAAGAACTCGAGAACTTAGGGTACAGCTGGGCTCACCGTGTGATCAGTTTGACTGGCTTTGGTCTTCCCCAATGTCGTCGTCGCGTTTTTATCGTCGCAAGCCTGCATGGAGACCCAAGAGATGTGCTTCTTTCTGCTGAAAGTTCATGCAAAGGTCAATGCATCGATTTGAACCTTGGGGGAAATGATATTGGAGCCCCACAAGAGTGCTACACATGTTTTCAGACTCCTCCCCATCGTCAACCGAAAAAAAACATCGCTTGTGTGGATCTTGCAGAGAAGCGCTTTGCTCCAAGTGTTCACGAGATACATACACTGACCACGTCCAACGGAAGGCGAACCTGTCTTGTCGAAGACCTTGGAAACGGTAAGGGCCACGCCTTTGGTCTTCACATAGAGGATGCAGAGCGAATGAATGGATTCCCAGTCGGTTGGACGGAACCCTGTGCACCCCTCGAAATTCCTGGTTTCACTGGATCACGCTCCTTGACTACCGAGGCGCACTTAAACAAGCGTTTTGAACTTCTCGGCCTTGCCGTATCTATTCCTCAGGCACGTTGGATCGGCGAACGACTCAAACGGCCTTATGAGTTGAAGTTTTCTCGCTCGATGCACGGCAACCGTTTTAGAACACCTGTCCCTGGCGCTGATATTGACAATCGCAGTGATCGTGACAGCTTGAACGCTTGGCCTAAAGTTGCGTGGAACATGACCGATTTCGATGCCCCTCATAATGAGCGCTGGCAGTCAAGGCACGCTCTTGATGGTTGCAAAGAGTGCCCGGTGATATCACCATTCATTCCACTTGGGGATTTCCATCTATATCGACATGTCCGTGTCAATGCCGAAACAGCAAAAGGATGCCTGCAACGCTTGGAAGAAAACAATGTCATGATGCCTGAGTTTGTCCGTGATGGTCTACGACGATCCGTCGGGGAACGGCTGAGGGTGAAACTATCTGATAAAGTTGAGAAGCGGGCGACACCAAAAGAAGTGCAACTTGCCGGTCAACTGGTGTGGATCCCGACTAAGGCAGGTAAAGTGTCGTGTTACTGGCCAGGCATCGCTCTGCATTTAGACACGGATCGAGACCTCATACCGGATATTGGTATGAAGGAACTTAAATCTGGCCAAACTGCTGAGACCCACAGGTTTGCGATATACTTTGGTGATAAGACATTCGAATGGGTCAAGGTCTATACCCTTCTCGACTTTGCCTCAAACGCCGAACGTTTGAAAAGAGAACAAACGCATATGTTGTCCCGGTCAAAGTACAGAAGCGCTCTCGACATAGCCTTCGAAAGACTCGGTAAGCACAATACAAAAGTAGATAGCGCTATGCAGAAAAAGTATGAAATCGATATTGCGGAGAACAAGCTAAAGGAACGGCTCGGAAATTTGCGCGACACTCCTCCTACAACTTGTGGAAAGTGCAACGTCTGTTTGGCGCCACCTCGTGAACGAGTGGAGGTCACTTCCAGTAAGCGCCCTCTTCGTCGAGGGAGCGCGAAGCTGCCGTCAAAGGTGGGAATGCACGACGACGTGTGTCCTCAGCTCCAGGTATGTTAATTATCGCCACCTCATGTCCTGAACCTGTCAGGATCCTAACCCACCTCTCCCACATAACAACAGGTCATCACCAGAGCGAAAAAAGGATCGATAGGTGCTCAACTCGCTCTCATGCGAGAGCGCGCTGTTGGACAACGCATCATGATGTATTGGCATATAGATGATTCGTTTTATCCCGCGACCATCACCGCGTTCGACGAGTTACACTATCGTCACAGGGTCGAACATGACGATGGCGACATCGAGCCCGCTGTAAAGCTGTGGGAGGCACAAGTTAACCTCGAGGTATGCACCCTGATACAAAGCTTTTTACAACAAGACGGCTTTCTCATCCTATATTATTTCACAGGTGGAACCCAATATCGTCCAGGCACCTTCACCTATCGCCCGACCACGCACTGATGTATTAAGCCCTGAGGACATGGACTCAACGAGAAGAAGTGTGCGTAAACGATTCCCCCGTCTTCCATACGATTCAGACTCACCAACACAAAAACGCGCGCGCTCTGTGAACGAGAGGGGATGTTCATAAGTCAGCTGCAATAGATTCCGTGGCGCTCAACGTCGTTGATCACGGGTCTGCGTCTTGCTCATGGTGTCTCTCGGGTGTTTGTTTCCTTGTTGTTAAGGCACTTTAATCCATGCTACATTTATCTCAATTGCCGTGGTCGATATTCAAATGGCAAATGATGCAGTCAAGCTTGTTATTTATCTCCTGAAGCATTATCGCGTTGTGCTCTGAGCGTCTGATCTGTCCCGTATCCCCGCGTAACCTCTGGCGCGCTTTCAATCTTCCCACGACCTCGGCGACGAGTGCTTGCTCATGGCCCCAACCAGGAAATATGATGCGGCCAAGATATAGCCCAACCCAACCACAACAGCACCTGGTCTCCTCTACGCTGCCAAGCTCACCATAAGGGATGCGTCGAAGCTTGTTTTCGCAGCAGTTTATCTGAGAAACCAACACCTCTTCGGGCTCTAGTGTCAGCGTAACCTTCTCTGCAAAGACCCAACCGAGGCAGGGCAAGCCGCATGACAAAAGTGAAAAGACTGCGATGATCCAACAGTCATGCTTCCCAGTCAGATCGTATGTGTGCCGTGAGGAAGGATCATCGATGCCCGTCCAATTGGAAGGGCTGGTCACCGGTGTCATCGTCTGCGCTGTCGGCGCCAAGATTCGGGAGGCCATCACAAGTCTCGCTCGTTAGGCGTATAGAAGCGCCCGGAGAAGATTCACTCGCTTTAGTTTTTTGTCTATGAGAGTCTTCGCAGAGGTGTACAGGATAGTGCGTTCGTCATCTTCGTAACCTAAAAATGGCGGTCCGAGAGAACACGGCTTTCACGATTTCGCAAGAAGACTACGACACGACAGATGAGGGGAAAAAAAAATAAGGCCTCTGACTCGATCAAAAGAAGATTTGGAAAGAAAATGAATCCCCGTTCCGGGTTTAATTTGCCCGTATAGAAGAATTTCTTGAAAAAATTTCTTCTAGAAATCGCAACGCCCAATCAAAAGGCGTGTAGACACGCGTACAGAATTGTCGATCGCAATCAAGTACGGCGTCGGAACTCTCGCGCCTCGCACAGTGACACGCGCTCGCCGCGCCATCACAAGCACATATCGATCGCATGTCGAACAGCGAGAACTCCCAAAATACCGCCGCGGGGCAGGCACCCGCGGAGGCTGAAAACCTCGCCCCGGCGGAGGCTGATAACCTCGCCCCGGCGTCTGCTGACGCTGAGGTGTCGGACGTCCCAAGGGAAGAGTCCTCGGACGCAGAAGGGGCGACTTCGACGGTATCACACCCACCCGCGGACGCGAAAGGGGCGACTTCGACGGTATCAGACCCGCCTTCGATGCATATGGAAACGCAGTCTGGCGTCGTTATTGACATGCCTCTGGAGGCTACGCGTGCGATTTACGTGTTCAACGCACGCGTCGCGAGTGCAAAGGAAGGATTTCCGACTGCCAGATGCGACGTGTTCGTGAAAAGCCAAGGCGCTGATGATATATTACTGGCGTCGCTTGCGCCCGGACAAAAGCACGGCGCTCCACACGCGAAGGTTGGAGACGAACTCGTCGCGATGTGTGCTGACACGAAACTTGAGTTTGCGAGATGCACGGTCGTGGCGAGACGAGGGTACGTCAAGATGAAACGTAGTTTCTCGGGAAAACAAATCGTGAAGAGAAAATGGACCGACCCGGCGGAACAAAAAGTCGTGCTCGGCGATTGGACAAACTGGAGACGTTTGCTCACTCCGCGGTTGCTTGATTACGACATGTCGCACTGGGACGAACCACAAGACGACCCTGATTCTGGGAAAGTTGCGAATCCGTTTGTCGAGCGCTTTCTCTACTACCTCGTCAACCGCCACCAGGTGTTGACGTGTTTTTTCGTCGGCGTGGGCGATTCTTTTTCCCGCAACGAACGTCTGGCGGATCTCAGCCACACCCTGTTATGGACCTGGTCACTCACTCTCATTTTTATAGACATTAACGCCACGGGGAGGGTGTTCGCTATCGCGTTTTTTATGGCGCCGATTTCAGCCTTGTTTCAAATATTTTCGCGAATCAGCTTGTGCGGCGTGGAGTGGGGGAGATTCGTGACGGTTCCGTTGTGGCTCTTCGCTTTCATCATGGCGATCGTCGGGTCCGTGTCCAATTCCGACCACCCCGCTTTCTCCAGTATGGCGGGTTCATTTGTAGCTTCGCTCGCGTTCGAGTGGCTTCTTAACCGACCGGCGGGAATCGCGCTACGCGTGTGGCTGTACGGAAAGGGGTGGAACAAACGCGTCGGGATCGGACCGAAGACTAAGTGGTGGTTCGACAAAGCGGCCGCCGGCGCGGGGATGGGATGAAAATGACGTACGAAGGTAAAATCGATTTCACTCGCCGTAATGCATACATCGAGAGGCTTCACGCGCGTTCACCCCTCTCCGAAACGCTCTTCTACTCCGGCCGCAACGCTCCCAGCGCCTGCAGTGCAATTTTTACGGTTTTTCCCACTAAATGTCCATAAAAAAATTGTACACATTTCTGATGACAAAAACTAACAAGATTTGAACTTTCTACAGCGATGGCACGTCACCAATACACCTCGGGTTCTGAGTGATCGTTGAAGACGAGAGCATTTCTTTGAAATTGATGCAGGTGACTACGTGGAGAGTAACCCATTGTTTAGTATTCACGCCGATCTGCCTCGTCGTCTCGCTCACCTCCAGAAATCGTTCGTGCTCATCATGCCTTGCTCTGTGCTGACCACCCTATATTTCCAAAAACTCGTCTAATCTGGTGTGTATACGTAATTAAGTTTCCTTTGATGACTGGTCCGTGATCAGTGACAGGCCACAGAAAACAGGGCGATTTTCCCATGGCGTACATATCGCCTCGAACAACGCCTGGGTGACGAGGGGTGAAAAAGCGTTGCCTGCAATCTTGTGACCAACACTTAGTTTTGCAAAAGGAAGCCGGTCGACATCAAATCCGAGACACGTCAAAGCTTCGGCTGGCGTGCATACCCTCGATTCGCAAGGGTGCACGACACGGCCTTGAAAGCCGTCGGGTCGGAACTGCTTCGTGAACGACGGAGCAGGTTGATCCAGTTCAAGACGACGAAACATCAATCTTGCACACTTAGATCCACCGTTTGCCAAGTCGTGTTCACCACGTTCGATGGAATATCGCTTTCGTACCTTCTTTGAAATAGCAGCATAGCACGCGTCATTTCCCTCGGGTAACGCGTCAAGTAGAGCTCTGGTGATGTTGGACTCGAGCCGCTCAGCATGAAGATGTCCTTCACCTGACGCGTCCCGCGGAGATGCGGTGGGTTCTCCTAGTTTCTCAAAAACATTTCGAACTGAAACAGTTGGGAGCAGATGCAGATCTTCACCCATGTATGCCCCTTGTTTCTTTTCCGAGAGAGCCCATCGAACACCTTTGAATCCCGCGTGACCATCAACGCCTTCAGCGCAATCATGCGTAGGTTTTGGAGGAGGGGGAACCGGAACTCCAGTACGTGTGGCGACTAGCACAAACCTCGTTCTCGAGCTTGCAGCCCCAAAAGCACTACATGTCACGATGTAGGATTGTAGCTGGTACCCGTGCATGGCGAGTAATAAATTCAGGGCGCATAGGTGAGGTTCGTTTCGTCCTGCCACGAGTTCAGGCAAATTTTCCATCATCGCATATCGTGGTCGAAACTTGAGCACGGTCTGACCCCAGTTGCGCAGATGCATTCGCTTCTGCGTCGCGTTTGCATTTTTCGGGTGCATGTTCAGTCGAGCAAAACCTTCGCACAGCGGCGAACCTGTCAAGCAATCCAAAGGATGCTGGGAGAAAGTTTTCAGAACATGCTCAGCAGCGCTTTGTCTCGGACAAAACTCCTGTTGTATTCCCGCCAAGTTTTCAACCTTTGTGTGCGCCACTTTTGCGTAACGCTGTGCATACCCTTGAAACACCTTAGCAACATCGGCGTCAGATTCTACCCCAGCACCAATGCCTAATTTACCACAGCGTTGTGCGCCATCAAGCCAACATCCCAGTCCACTGTACGTTTCACAGACTCCGAGTCCTCGCTTGCTTTCGAACTCTTCTTCGACCCGATGTGAACCTTGCAGCAGGTCTGTCGGGACATCGACCAAGGACATGGTTGAGAAATGAACAAGCATCGGCACAAGGGCAGAACAGCCCTGAGGAAGAGACCAGTTTTCGACGAACCCGACGTGCGCTTTCAAAGGGCCAAATTGAGGAGATAACCTCGATGAATTGGGCATGTCAAAGAAATTACCTGTAAGAAGGTAGACGCTTTCAAGTGCACATGAAGGAGATAGAGAGAACAATGGTACAGAAGTCACGTGCAAGACCTCAAATATCACGTCGGGATGGCTAGACGGAAGGTATAATGCATATCGAGTCTGAACCTGTCCTTTTTTTACCCATGCGAAGATAGAAGGCTCGCTTGCTGAAAGGCATTCAGATAATGAAGGTTCGTCTTGAGTGAAAACCTTGTTATGGTTTTCAATTCCTTCCCAGAGTTTTTCCGTCCGCAGCGAAAGCTCTTTGTCTCGTTTTGCATGATCATGGCAACATTCACAATACCACACATTACGAGATTCAGTCGCTGAATGATATCTGCTCAATTCTGTGACATTCAGACAATCTGCGTGGTACATCGCGTCGCAGCGATCGCAAGCGGGGCCATCATTTTTGTCCGCAACTCCACACCGAGCGCAAGGTGTGCGATCACCAAACTTACTAAACTGAAAGCTGTCACGACATGATGCACAGTACCAGTCACCTTTCGGAACATTCTCCAAGGCAGGTTCCATGCATTTAAGATGGACCACCATGTCGCAACTTTCGCATACGAGGCCTTCCTCAGAGTCCACGGATCCGCATGCGCCGCACGGAGAGTTCTCATATGTTTCCACACGTTTTACTCTTCTCTTCCTTGCTGGTGTTGGATCGAAAAAGCTTGGCCTTGCCGTGCCTTGACGCAGTCCGTTGAATTCGCGTGAGATATCGCGCACGAGCTCTGTCTCTTGGGGCAATGCATGGATGCCAGCGACGTCCGTATGTAGATCGCGCCCAGGGAAGTGGTTCTGGAGAACCTGCACGCGGTGTGGATCTCGTTCGACCTGTTGGATCACCTCGTGTCCAGCCTCTTCCAACCCTAGATCAAGCCCGCCGATCCCGGAGAAAAGACTCACCACCTTCATGGTCTCGTGTTTCTACGCAGCCTGGTCGACACGTGCCCGGTGTGAACGTGGGTTCGGGTGAGGTGCTCTGTTGCTGCTCACGTGCACGTGAAAGTACAGAGACGTCTACGTGTGTTTTTCGGGAAATCAGGTGCCCATCATACTCGGCGGTTTTATCTTTTGGGCTGAGGGGCTGTTGGGGTGCTATTTTATAGCTTTCACGAGCGTATATAACCTTCGGAAGCATGTTCCAACACCTCGTCCCCACTGCCCCTAACCCCAGCGCAGAACATGTGAACCCCGCAACCCCTGCAACCTCGGGACGCTGATGTCGCACAGCGACGGATACTGCGAATATAGTGAAAGACTACGCACATAAACTTCGTAAGCTTAACATGCATGTTCAGACATCTTGAGGGAACATCCTGGACTAGTTTTGGTTTAATCTGAGGTGTTCTCGATGAGTTACGCAGACCTCGGACTCATCGCAGACTGCCATATTATTGGAAGCGTCCCGCAGACTCGGTACTGTCCTTTTCCTGCCAAGAGGTTTTCAGTCGCTTCAATGGTTTTAGACAGGGTCGTTTAAATGCCATGTGATGGAATGTAATAAGACCATTTTCGATGTCATATTTAACATTTCTGTTTATAAAAAACTATTTAAAGACATGACACATGCACAGATAGCAGCTGACTGCCGTTGACCCGATTGCGCCAGTACGAAGCTTGAAGTTTTTCAACTTCTATGCCCCAGCACCTTTGATGCGGGTCAAACTTTTAGGTCTCCATAGTGACGACAATACACTTGTCAGTACTCGCCTGTCACAACCGCCCTAGACTCGTTATCGACTTGGCGGTCAGCTTGCGCGCGTGAAAGTCACAACTAAGCATCCACGATTCGATGAAGTTGTAGGGATGTTGGGTGCCAAAATTCAAAGTCATCCCAATGTATACTGTGTTTGTTTCCTTTTCGGGAAGCTCACAGAAACGCGCGCATATGGCACCCAGCGCGATAGCCAGTCAGTCGACCATAAAATCTCCTACTTTCGTAAGTAATACACAATTTAGATGGTCGCCTTTCATTCATTCATTCAGATCACAGCGCACCAGGGAGAAGAGAGGTCGAGTCTTCACCCGATCCCTTCGATCGCTCGTGCGGCGTTCACGCAACAAACGCCAATTCCATGTAAACCCTAAACCGACATCAGCAAGATCTGCATGGCGATCGAGGAGAAAGTCGAAAGCCTCGGCGCGTCTGGTCAGGTGATATTTTACTAACTCGCTCGGATCTTGTGGATATTGGATGTCCGTTGGAACTTCTTCCCATCCATTCATGCGGACAAGGGCTTGACCCCATTTTCGATCGGCTTCTCGATGCGTGTCACCGTCGGGTTCAGACGTGCATTTGATGAGGTCTTCCCTTACCTAGCCTGCTGCCTATCATCTATAGCAAGTGTAACACCGTGTATGACTGGTAGGTCTAGTTGATATGTCACCGCCACATCCTTCGCACCGCCTTCCGCGGGCCCTCTTGACTGTACCCCCAACACTATTCCTGCGGGCGCTGTAGCAACCAAGACACACAGAGTGATTCGCCGGTCTATCGGAGATGTCACCGCCGCATCCTTCGCAATCCCTTCCTTGCAATCGCTTTGCCGATGTTCCCAGTAAGCTGTGTGGTCTTGAAAATGATTGTGTGCCTCCTAGCTGTGATTCGTAGAGGGCATCGTGCGATCCCCATCTGACTCTCCTCGCGGCCTCTTGTGTTCTGTATTCGGTTTCAGTGACTTGCTGACGATTGATAAAGTGACTGCAAAAGCCTGTTGGACCGCCAGAGCGAAAGCAATCTGGGCATTTGGTGTGATGCTTTGGTGTGCC
>JACLAA010004656.1_pt1 | contig 12993 bp, 10 predicted proteins | sample 8027891 | NCBI WGS metagenome assembly JACLAA01 (sample SAMN15724900, study PRJNA655200) | protist metagenome | isolation source: fluorescence activated cell sorting (FACS) single amplified genomes of... | place: Spain: Blaines Bay Microbial Observatory, Mediterranean Sea | collected 2016-01-19 | reverse complement strand
CGAACACCACGAACGACAACCGATTCGCCGCGTTACGAGGGGCCTCCTCTCAGTCGAACTCTCAATCCTCGTTCATCGAGGAAGGAGATGAGGAACGAGACGTTTTTTCGTCGGAAAAGAAGGCGGTGACTTTAGTCGTGAACGTGTTCGAAACCGCGGATATGTTCGAGGAAAAACAAAAGTTGGAAAAAGAGTTCAAAGAGAAGTTGCGAAGAGAACGAGAAGAGTTCGATGCGAAGATGCGAGAGATGGAGAGGAAATTGGAGGAGGAAAAGACGAAGAGGAAGGAGAGTGTGACGACGCCGACGATGACGCCGACGAAGAAAGGCACGAGTAAGAAGAAAACGGATGATGATGATGATGATGACGATAATGCCGCCGCTCCCGCTTCTCTGGTTGTTCTCGCGGCGGCAATCGCGCAGTCTCCGTCGTCGCTGGAAATCGAAATGAAGGCAATTAAAAACGTCACGCAAACGTTAAAGAATCAGTTGAAGGAAAGAGCGAAGAGGTCAAGACGGAAAAGATTGAAACGTTGGAGGAGCAGTTGTTGCAAACTAAGTTAGAGTTAGAGGATTTCAAACACTGCAGAAAAGAACGCGACAACGCGTTGCAAAAACTGAGCGAAGTGAGAGAGGAGATTGTAGATTTGAAGCACGAGAAGAGCGCGTACGAGAACAACGCGGAAGATTTACGGTTGGTAAATGAAGCCAGAGAAGTAGCGGAAAAAGCTTTGGTGGAAGAGTCCAAGAAAACGATCGATCTGGAGAGAAAGTTGAGAGAATTGAGCGAGGAAAAGGCGAATAATAATAATAGTAGTAATAGAGATAGCCACAACAACAACAACAACAAGAAGAATACGAGGAATCACGACGATCCGGAGAGCGCGAGTGCGACGCCAAAGCAAGACGATGGCAAGGGTAGAACGACTCCATTCAGCAGTACGAGTAGTAGTATCAAGAGTGAAGAAACGGACCGAGATAAAAACAAGACGGCGCAGGATAGCCACGAATCGTCATCCACCATCGCGGATCTCAAATCCGAAATTGCCGCTTTAAAGAACCAACTCGAAACGCTCTCGCGAGAGAAAGACGACAAAATCGCCGTCATCGATTCTGACCGCGCTCAGTTACAGCGACAACTCGAAGAGGCAAAGAAAACCGCCGCAAAACTAATTAAAGAGAAACTCGAATCGATTCAAACCGATTTCAAACGCTCCGCGGAGACGCACGCGAAAGAAACCGGATTGCTGAAGGAAGAAATCGCCGACCTCGAGGAAGATCGAAACGAGTGGAAGAGAAAGTGCGAGAAAGCGAGAGATGAAACCGATGTAGTTCGGAAACGAGCGCGAGAAATGCTCGTGGAGAAAGAAGAAGAACTAGAGAGGGCACTGTTTAACGACGGCAAAGCTACAACGATAGATGGAAAAATATCATCGATCGGTCGAAAAGCGGCGAGCAGCAGTCTCACGTTCCTCGAAGAAGACGACGACCAAGAGCAAACGGAGAAGAAGAAGAATTCGTCTTCAAAACCACCACCGAGAGAGGTGACCACAACAACATTCTCTTCTTCGAGCAGCGAAAGCGATTTCCTCTACCTCAAAAACATCCTCTTGCAATACCTCACCACCAACGAGCGTCTCGTCCACGAGCGTCTCGTTCCAGTCGTGACCACTTTATTAAAGTGTTCGGACGAAGAGCGAGCGAAAGTCATCGCCGCTCGAGTGAACATGAAACCATCATCATCGGGTGGTGGGAGCCAACCAAACACGCCCACGAGAAGTGCAGGATCTGGGGTTCGTCTGTTCAACGCTTTCTTTAGAACGTAGCGATACTGTCGTACTCCTGTGCGGTAGTCGTGTAGTAGTAGTTGAATTTTAGCAGTTTTAGTCTTAGTCAAAGGGAAAAAAAACACAAATTCCTCATTTTACCCCATCATCAGATACACTTTCTTTCACACACGAGAAGATGTTCTCCTCAAATTCTCGTTCTTTGTTTTGTACTAAAACTCCTGCTGATGCTGGTGTTACCGCCGCCGCGCATCTCGCTCGAAAAACGCGCAATAATGCTCGGCAAAATACCTCCTCCAAAAGACAAAATCACCAATTCTGGCGGCGGATGATGACGCAGAAGAAGAAGGTTTACGTCGCCTTTTCCTCCGTTCACGACGACGAGAACGACTCTTCCTCGAATACTAATAATACTAACGACGCGATTTCGTCATATAGTGCGAAAGAAAAGCAGTTGCTCCGTAAACTCTTACTCCACGAAGGCCAAGCGTTAACGAGATCGAGAGCGGAAGAACAACAATTAAAAGAACAGTTGGAAAAAAGGAAGAAAAAAGTTGTCCTGAACGCGAGCGAAGTCGGGTCGATACGCATGCCCTCGGAACTGTTCGGGATGCGACGAGTGAAAGTTCCAGGGATGATTTCGTCGTCGCGGATAGAAAGGTTTGGAGAAGAGGAGGAGGATGAGGAGGAAGAAGAAGAAGAAGAAGGAGAAGAGGGAGAAGAGAAGGATGAAGACGCGCTTTCGCCGCGAAAGCGCGACGGGACGACGAAGGAGAAAGAGACGAAGAGCAGAAGCGCTTCTTCTTCGTCTTCGAAAACGAAAACGATGAAAAGCACCACCACCATTCGACAAAGGAGGAAGATTTCGTACTCGGCGTCCGAGTGCAGCGATTTTGGGCAACGGTTTCCGATCGATTCCATCGTCGTCGAAGATCCCTCCAACGGCGGCGGCGGAGAACAAACGATTCGTATTTCTGATTTGACCGTGAAAACCTTCCTCCGAGACTCCGTGGAGCTCCTCCCGCAGTGCGTGCCTCTCGGGTTACAATTCGGCGATTTTCGATCAGCCGTGTCTCAATCCTACGATTCCAACGACGAGGACAAAGAGGCCTGCTTCAGAGGCGACGTCTGCTACCGATTCCTAAAAACCAAACGAAACGAAGAAAAAATCATCTGGCATCCGATTTCCTTCCAACGCAAAGAACGCGCGAAAGAGGAAAAAGAAGCCGAGTGCAACCTGGAAAGCAACGACGGGTGGCCCTTCGCGTTTCGCGCGTCCCTCTCCGAGGATAAAAAATACATCCAACTCGAAATGCGATTATTCTGGCCGAAAAACGAGCTCCTCAAATACGGCAAAGAAGCATTAGAGAGAGACGGGAAACATCGGTTCGATATCTTCGCGAAAAACGTCGAGTCGATGTTGTATTATCTAGAACGCGGTTACGTCGGGAGAGGTCTCTCCGGGGAAGAAGATCGAGATAGCGATAGCGAAAGAAAAGGAGGAAGAACAAAAGGTGAAGAAGAAGAAGATAGCAGCAACGTCGTGAAAGAATTGAGCGTGCGAATGAAGCGTCGGTTAGGTCGAGCGCCGTTCGCGACGGAAATTAGTCGAGAGCTCGAGCGCTTGTAATATGTAATACTACTATCATCATCCTCCATTCTTGGTAGTAGTACGAGTAAGTGCATGAAAAAAATTCAAAAAACACAAAGAAAAACTGCATTTTTAAACAACACAGGACTCTTATTAAAGTCTCCTCTTTATCACGCAAAAGGACGATTATTCAGACGACGATTCAGACGAGAGATTGAGATCGTTTTTGACGAGAGCGCATTTGAGAGACCTTTTTTTTATCTTTCCCTCTGTTAGTTCTTCTTCTTCTTCCTTAACAACAACACGATGTTGAAGATGATGTTTTCCACTACTGTCGCATCATCATCATCATACAACAACAAGAACAAGAACAACAACAACAGAATGAATAGTAAAAGTAGTAGTAGTAGTATCGGGGAGTGGAAAAAGAGGAATAAGAAGACTCTTTGTCGGGAGGAGGTAGTTTTTACGTCTTCGAGAGGAGGATTAAGAGGAGGAAAAGGAAGAGTTTTATTCGTAGCATCATCCTCCTCATCATCTGCATCAAAATCAGAAGATGTGAAAGGCATCACGCCGTCGGAAGAGATCAGGAAAGCGGCTGTGTTGGCGGTGAGTTCGTGCGTGACCTCAACGGCGTTGCCAATCTTGGAAACGAAAAAATTCAAAAGGTACGAAGGAAAAGTCAGAGATACGTACGTGAACGATGATATATTAGTCGCGGTGACGACGGATCGTCAATCCGCGTTTGATCGACACTTGGCGAACATCCCGTTTAAAGGCGCCGTGTTGAACATGACGGCGTTTTGGTGGTTCGAACAGACGGAGAAGATATGTCCGAACGCTGTTTTAGTGAAACCGCCGGTGCACCCGAACGTTTCGATTATGCGCAAGTGCGAGGTCTTTCCGATTGAGTTTGTCGTGAGAGGGTATTTGACCGGATCCACGAGCACGAGTTTATGGACGCACTATAAAAACGGAGGCCGGAACTATTGCGGGAACCCGTTGGAGGACGGGATGGAGAAGAACGTGAAGTTGCCGAAAAATATCGTCACGCCGACGACGAAGGAAAAGGAGCACGACCGGCCAATCAGTTTAGAAGACATCGTGAAAGAAAACTGGATGAATAAAGAGGATTTAGACTACTGCGTGGAGAAGACTTTGGAGATTTTCAACTTTTCGCAACGAGTGGCCAAGGAAAGAAACTTGATCTTAGTGGACACGAAGTACGAGTTCGGGAAAGACCCAAAGACTGGGAAAATCTATTTAATCGATGAAATCAACACCCCGGATTCCAGTCGGTATTGGATTCAAAACACGTACGAAGAGCGCGTGTTGAAGAACAAACAAGAACCGGATATGATTGATAAAGAGTTTTTGCGCTTATGGTTCGCGGACAGATGCGATCCGTACGACACGTCCAAACCGTTGCCAGAAGCACCGACTGATTTAAAGTGTGAATTGAGCGCGAAGTACGCGCTACTCTTCGAGATGATCACCGGCGAAAAATTCCAAATCCCAGAGTTGCAATCCAACACGGACGCCAACGCCAACGTCAACGAGAAAATTAAAGAAGCGTTGGAAAAAATGTGAGCTATCGCTTGCGCGGTATTTCTCGAGAAAGAGATTAAAGAATGCGACAGAATCATATATATAAACGCGATCGATGATGAAAGAGAGAGAGAGAAAGAGAGAGAGAGTCACTTCTTTGCGAGTGCACGACTCGTATCTCGTCATCCAGCGCGCGTTTGTTTATGAAAAAAATATCCTGACACGTCACCAAAGAATATCTTCACTCATCTCGCGCAAGCATTAAAGAGAAAAGAATTGCCACAAGACAACAAATGCAATCCTCGCTCACGAAATCTACTTCTTCGTTTCTCACATCGTCGAGACGACACTTTTCTCGCACAAGCAGCAGTTTCAGCAGACATAAACAACAACAACAGCAACACAAAAGAAAATCATCTTTCGTCACCAAAGCTGGCGCCGAGGAGGAGGAACTCATGCAAAAGTTAATGGCCATGATTGGCGGTGGAGCTCCTGCCGGGAGACCTCCGAAAGGGCAAATGATCGCGAAGGAGAGCGCGATTAAAGGGAGAGATTCGGAGATGCGAGTGACGGAAGAGCACTACGTTTTGGTAAGATGATTTCGTTCGATGTTTGTCGTCGTCGTCACTCTTCGTTTTAGACCAAAGATGTTGGATTTTTCTCTCTCTTTTGCTTTTGCGATGTCATAGCAAAGAGCGAAGAACGAACGACCACCACCCATATCTAACGCTTTCTCTCTTCTCTATCTTTATGCATGTGAATACTACTCATTATTATTAAACACAGAAAGGAAACTCGATCAAATCGTTCCCTTCGAACGTGAAAACGTGCGTCTTCGCCACGGGATGTTTCTGGGGCACCGAGAAGATGTTTTGGCGGTTACCGGGCGTGTATTCCACCTCGGTTGGATACGTCGGTGGGTACACGAAGAACCCGACGTACGAGGAGGTGTGCTCTGGTATGACTGGGCACACGGAAGCGGTGCAAGTCGCCTACGACCCGACCGTGATTTCCTTCGCCGATTTGTTGGCCATGTATTTCACCAACCACGACCCGACGCAAGGCATGCGACAAGGCAACGACGCCGGGACGCAATACAGGTCTGGCGTGTATTGCAAAGATAAAGAACAATACGACATGACTTTATCCGCAAAAAAAGCGTACCAAGAAGCGCTCGGGTCGACCAGAGGTGAAATTACGAGCGAAATCCCGGAAGATTTTACTATGCCGTACTACTTCGCCGAAGACTACCATCAACAATACTTAGCGAAACCGGGGAGCCGACCGTACTGCTCCGCGCAACCAACTGGAACTGCGATGCCGGAAACTTGGCTGAAAGAAAACGGTGCCAAGTTGTCTGGATCGTTTTGGAACACGTACGGGCCGAGACCGGGATGCACCATCGGTGTTCCCAACGAACCGATTCCCTTGGAGACGGCGCTCAAAGCGTGAATTTGAAGATACACATAAAGAAACACTTAATAATAATAATAATACACGGTTTTATATCTAGAGCTATCTATGTATGCGGTTCGTACCTTGCAGTTATTACGAATGGCTCGACGATACGATTTCGATTCTTTGACTTTGCGCACGCTTCCATAATCTTGCAAAATCGGCTTTCACTCGCTCTTTCTCTCGTTAACCGAACAAGACTTTCACGAAGATCACAATCGCGTTCGCCGCGAGGAGAGGCATCCGTAAGTAACTCGCCGCGTATATCAAGCCAATCAACTGGCCTTTAAACCCGTGCGCGGAAACGTATCCCGACGTAATCGCACTTTGACTCAAGTTTTTCGGTTCCAAAAACCGCTCCTCGTTTAGGACCGCGAACGCGTTCGCGACGAGGAGAACGGACTGAAGAAGCGTCCAGAGAGACATTCTTAGTAGTAGTATTAATGTTCGTCTTCTTTCTCTTCTTTCTCGCTTCTTTCCGTTCGATGTTTGGAGAGCGCTTTTGCGCTCTTTCTTTGTGATGTAAAAAGAGTTCGTTTGTGCTTTCAAAATGTTCAAAATACGAGCGGTAGATAAAGGTACGCGACGAATGATATATAACAGTGTCATCACGAGGCATAACAAACGCAGTTCTCTCTCTCTCTCTCTCTCTCTTTCTCTCGTCAAAGAAGAATAAATACGCGCGCGTTTGAAGTCGTCGTCGTCATCATTAAACCACCAATCTGGTAAACGCGGTTATCCACAACGTGCACGGCAAAATGCCAAAGATGTACTGTCGCAACATCAACCCGGCTAATTGCGGAGCAAACACTCTAGTTTCGTCTCTTAACTGCGCCAAGACGACTAAGTTTTGCGCCGCAGGCATGCACGACATGGTGAGTAAGACCATTTGGGCGATTTTGTCGTTTGGAATTAAATGCGGAAAGAAATTTTTCAACGCGAGAAATCCAGAGACGCAGACGATGGGAAGGACGATGAAGCGCGTGACGCAGGCGACGCACAAGGCTTTGAAGTCTGGAGCGTCCATGACTAATCCTTTTCGGATGTTGGTGACGATTTCAGTCGCTTTTTCGATGAGAAAAGAAGCTTTGGTTTTCCCCGTTATCCACGAGGCGTCGTCTGCTCGGAAAATGTCGTCGTCCGCGGCGTCGTTGATGACTTCTTGCTCGATTAAATCTTCCTTCTTCACTTTAACGAGCGAAGCGGCTAAGACGAGCATTTGCATCGGTAATGCGGCGGCGCCAATATTAACGGCGAGTTCGTAAATAGCCTTGGCCACGCCGGCGATGAATGAGAATTCCAGAGGGGCGATAGTTGCGATGGAAGTTCCCGACGAAGTAGAAGCAGCGAACGCTTTCGCCCCAGGCACCAAAAACTCTCTCAAAGGCGCGTTGGTACCAATGATGACCCCTAAAACCATCGCCAAAAACGGCGGATTGGCTAATTCGTTCACGATTCGTTTCCCGGTTTCTCGGATTTGCAAGGCGCATTTCTTCACCGGATTCTTCTCTCGCACGATGGCGTCGCTCATGGCTGGACCGGCAATGATTAAGAACCCAACCGTCCATAACAAAGGCGTCCAACCGACTAAATATAAAGCGATGTACCCCGCAATGACATCTGCATTAGCCGCGCCTAAAACCTCGGTCAAGAACACGAGCGGTAGCGTAAACGTGTTCCCAAACGCGCACGCGGCTAAGCCTAAACGTGGCATCACGTCGTCTTTACACTCGATATCGATAGCCGCCGCCGATATCGAGTTGTTGTCATTGCTCCCTCTATTACCACCACCATCACTACTTTTCTTCTTCTGTAACGAGGCCATCGTTACGACTAATTTGGTCAACACCACGCCACAAATCGTCCCGGCGATGACTTGCGACAACGCGCCAAACGGCAACACCATCAGCGATTGGTTCAAAGGCGTCTTCGTTAACGTCCCGGCGACTCTCGTGCATAAATAACACGGCAACAAAACGTTAAACGCTAATTTACTCACCACCACTGGCGTTTCCAACGGCAAACGTTTCTTCAAAATCAACTTGCTCACGACCACGCACAACACGCAAATCTTAAAAATCGCCGTCGAACACTTGATGAAAATCGGAACGTTAAACCCGTACGACAAAGCGTTAAAAAAACCACTGAACAGAGGGTTCACTTTCGCTAAAACCTGCGCCACGAACGGGACGTTGAACACGACCACCGCTAACGCGAACGAGCTGAACACCATTTTCGGCGTCGCCGTCGACGAAAACTGTTTGCGTCTATTTTGATCGTAATACGGATCGGACGCGTCCAGTTTCACCGATCCCCAGGACAAAGGGAAAGGGACAAACATTCGCGGGTGAAATTTTCTTTGATTTTCTTCTTGTTGTTGCATCATCATCGTGTTCTTCTCTTCTTCTTCTTCTTCGTCGTCGTCGTCTGCTTCCCCTCCCGTGGTTGTACTTTTCGCTCTCATCCTTTGAGTCAGAATTCGTCTGTTTCTTCTCCCTCCTTTAAAACACACGGCGGAGGAGGATAAAGAGGAAGATAAAACCACCGCCGCTTTCGAGGAGGAAGAGGAGGGGGAGGAGGAATACGACGTCGACGCAGTCGATGATTTTGCCAGGGAGGCGCGTAAAGTCGTCGTCGTCGTCATCTTTGCATCATCATAAACCACGAGAATGCCTGCGTTGTTTATCCACACTGTCATTGTTTCTTTCTTTCGCAATAAAAAGAGTCCTCGTCGCAGTTTCGACAAAAAAAAAAGCTTACAAAACAGTCCTCTTTGCTCTTCTGCGTCTCTCTTACGTCTCGTCTCTGAGATAGATTGATTCTAGAAAAGCAGTTTAAAGCGCTTTAATACTAAACCTCTCTAAAGCGTGTAAAATGTGAAAAAAGAAGCACAAGAGAGAAGGAAAAAAGAGGGGAGAAAGAATCCAATTCATCCAATTAAATTTTTTCGGATAAAATGAATCTCTTTTCTCTCTTTGGATATTTTTGTTGAAAAACAGAAGTCGTCAAAAATTATCTCATCATGTTCGCTTTGTGCAACTCTTCGAGCTTTTGCATCGCTGCTTCTTCGAAGAGGACGACGAGCATTGGGAGGAGAAGAACGAGAGCGAGAGTTTTTGTCTCCTCCAAATCGTCGAAATCCGGAGAAGACTTTGTTGTTGACAGCGAAACTGCGAAGAAATCATCATCATCGTTTTCATCATCGATCCAAAACACATTTTCTTCCCCAGGAAAAGCTTCTTCTCTCGTCAAAGCGTTTAGTATTTCCACGTCTTTCTTCCTCTTCCAAACAGAAAACGCGTTCGCAGCCTCGGCGGATGCGGAGGAGTTGAAACAATTCTTAATCGGGTTTTGGAACTTTCGAACCGGGGACGTGACGTCGATTTTGTTATACACGGTCGCGCCGATCGCGCTGCCGTATCTGATTTTCAGTCAGGTAATTTGCTCATGATGTGTTTCTCTCTCTCAGACGCTCACGGTACACGTTACGCTCTCTTCTTTTTAGCTCACGAAACAAAAGCAGGAAAAACAGATTGAAATCTTAGAGCAAGGCGGATGGGTCGAGTTTATGCGCGAAAGAGAGTTGGACGTGAACATTTTAACGTTGGTCCAAATCAACGCGTTCGTCGCGGCGGCGGAGAAAGGAGTTTTAGACGACGCGATGGTGGCTGAGTTTGTGAGACAGCTCAAGTTGAACGAACAGTGGAAAAAGAGTACGATTAACGTGGAGGATCCGAGAGCGGCGGCGGCGACGAGACGGGCAAGAGCGGAAGCCATCCTCGAGGCGAGAGAGGAAAGAGCAAAGCAAGAGTCGTCGTCTTCGTAATAAAGTACTACTACAATTAAATTCGGAGAATAAGGTACTAAACGCTACTATTATTATCATCATCAACAACATCATCACAACAAAACTGCTATATTTTAAAAAAGAAGAAAGAATACTCTTTACTATGTGTACATCTTCTGTGTTCTACTACATACGCGCGGGAGGAGCTCCAGCGGGAGCGTTCTCATCCTCTGTTTTCCTTTTACTACTCGTCATTTTCATCTTCATCTTTTCTTTCGGGACTAAAACCTCTTTCCTGAACTTTTTCGGATCGAATTCGCGGTACAATTTCCTCGAGTCTCGTCGTTTGAACTGAGGAGAATCCCTCCCGTTTTGTTGGTACTGCTGCTGTTGTTGCTGCTGTTCGCGCGCGGTGTGCATCATATTCGCGTAATCTATTCGAGCTCTTTCGTTGAGTTTCACCGCGGCGTCTTTGTTCTTGACGAAAAACGTGTAATACGAAACGATGCCGACGAGAAGAGCTGGGGTTATTTTCGATTCCAATAAGCGCGTGAACGCGTCGAAAACCGTCGTAAAAGAGCTGGCCGAATGTTGCGCGTTCTTGCGTTGTTGCCGACGCATCAGCGCTCTGTTTCTCTCGAGTTCAGACATGCCTCCTTGCCAGCGATAGAAAACTAATACGGACGGGTGCGACGGAAGAGCGAACGCGAGAGTTCGACGACCGTCTCCAGTGGCGGTGATGAGCGAGGCGTTCACGTCGTCATCGTCCGTATCATCTGAAAGTCGTTCGCCGTCCTCTTCTTCGCCTTTCGTGATGTCGTATAAAACGTCGCGCCATGAAAATTTGACGCCGTCTTTCGCGAAGTACGTTTCGTCGTCGTCGCTTCTGGTTTTGAAATCCGTGTTCGTTTCGTACGCGCGAATGCCGTTGAACAGAGGATGCGGTGATGACGAAGAGGGAAGGGATGCGGAGAAGACGGCGACTCCATCGCGGAGCGAAACGATTTTGAACGTCATCAAATCCTCCGCTTCTTTATCCGCCAAAGATGACGAAGAGGAAGAGGAAAGCAGAGAAAGACCAAACTTCAAAGGCCGCGCGCTCGAAAGCGAACACGAGTAGTGGTTTCCTTTTGTGCTTCTTTCTTCTTTTTCATCATCATCGTTATCTTCTCGTTCAGTGACTTTTAAATACGCCAGCTGCGACGCGTCCAGTACAACCCGCGCGGAATTCGTCGAACTCGTCGGCTCAAAAGCTCCGTCGCTCACCGTCTCGAAAGGTGTTCGCGAGTGACTACCAGGTGTGGTACACGAAACGACTTCGAAACTGGAAAGATCTGACGAGAGCGATAACGAAAGGATGACAATTTCACCGCGAGAGGTTAACGCCATGATATCCGTTTTTTCTCGATGTTGTTTTTGTTGTCGCAATCTCTTGCGTTTCGTCTTTGAGAGCAGCACGGATTGAAAAGACATGATTCGTCCGCGCGTATTCATTTGTTCCGAGGTATACGTCAAATCTTCGCCCAAAATTACCTTTTTTTCGTAGTCGTTGGTATCTTTGGCGGCTTCTTTTATAATCGTAACCGTACTTTTACCGTTCGCGACGATGACTCGGCGTTCGCCGTTGTGAAGCACCGCGACGTGCGTGGCAACAACGGCGACATCTCGTCCCTGGTTTTCTTTTTCGCGCCTTTGCGACAACGCTTCCGAGGCGGAGCCCTTCTTCTCGTTGTTCGTTTCCGTTATCGTCTTTGGAGTGATCGTTCCAAAATGCGTCAAAGACGCGGTACTACCATTATTTTCATCGCCGTCCTCTTCTAAGCGCATGGTCAAAAACGTTACCGAACCGTCGGCGCGTCCCAGGATGATTCTCGTATCGACCACTTTTTCACCACTTTTACTTTTTTTACTACCTTTATTTTTACTGCTATCATCATCACTACTGTCATCAGCGACTGCGTAAGATTCGATCGTCGTGATGGCATTTCTGCCACTCTTTTCGAGGTCGTATTTACATAAAATCTCACCAGATTTCACATCCAACGCGAACAGCGTGCCTTTCTCGTCTCCAACGAGCGCAATCTTCGGCACGATATCGTCCACTCGAGCCATAACTTTGATCATCGTTCTACTCTTCGTTCTCATCGTATTTGTTTCATCATCAACTCTTTCACTTTTATTGTTATCGTAAATTTCCATCTTCAAATCTCGCTCGCGGTGTCTGGTAAATTTTACCGACGTTATCGGATGCGGAAATTTCTGCACCGACGCCAATCTCATCAGTCGTTTTTTCGCGTTTTCTTCGTTACTGTCTCGGTGGTACTTACTTCCAGTGGCGGAACTCTTCCGAGATAGGAGGTCTGAGGAGTACGCACCACCACCACCACCATTATCACCGATATCGTCGTCGTTTCCGTCGTCTTTACGAACAACGCCGTCTCCTTTCCCACCACTTAAAACACTCTCCATATCCTCCAAATAGTTTCCTAACGTCTCTAAATTCCTCTCTAATTCGCTCGTCTTCCCATTCTTCGCGTTCTCGAGCGCACTTTTCGCGTTTCTTAAAACATTTTTAATCACTCTTCGTTCTCGTTGTTTCTCTTGTTTCTCGTAATACAAAGCAGAATTCGTCAAAAGCGGAATTTTATCGTTTCCGTCGTCCTCGTCTTCTCGTCTTCTCCCTCTCGCTCCGGATGCCGCTTTAACAAAGTTATTCTTCTCTTCTGTCGTCCTCTCCGGGTGTTCGTACACGTCGCCGTCGAAGTCGCTCGGAATCGGCGGTGGTACCGGGACGACGAAAAATCCATTTTCCTCGTCGTCGATCGT